>Ga0209480_10001659_pt1 | contig 16037 bp, 8 predicted proteins | sample JI61114C2DNA_FD_187501 | JGI IMG/M metagenome (GOLD analysis project Ga0209480, IMG submission 187501) | Wastewater effluent complex algal communities from Wisconsin, to seasonally profile nutrient transformation and Carbon sequestration -... | ecosystem: Engineered > WWTP > Effluent > Algae...
CGGTGGTGAAAAAGAAACTCCGCCAGTGGTACCTGCGCATTACGGAATATGCCGACCGCCTGCTCGAAGGACTGGAGCGGATTGAGTTCAGCGACGCGATGAAGGAAATGCAGACGAACTGGATAGGAAGATCGAGTGGGGCGGAGATTGATTTTGAAGTAAAAAAGCCCCCTCTGTCTCCCCCTAAGGGGGAGGAAACGGGATTGCGTTACCAAACTGCAACCTCGTCACTGTATAATTTCACCAAAACATTAGCAGTAGAGAAAAGGAAAAATCCTACACCAGAGGAACAGGTGTTATGGCAATTGTTAAGATCAGATAAAACCGGTTTTCATATCCGCCGGCAACATATTATTGGATCTTATATTGTTGATTTCGCCTGTCTTGATAAAATGGTTACCATTGAAATTGATGGAGGATATCACAACGATCCCGAGATTCAGTTTTATGATAAGGAAAGAACTCATTTCTTAAAGGGGCAAGGATTTACCGAAATCAGATTTACAAATGATGAAGTAAAAAATGATCCTGATACAGTCGTAAAAAAAATTACAGAAACGCTGGCCAATTCAGTCTCGGTGCCACCCAAATCAGGGTCTTCCAAAGTCTCCCCTTTAGGGGGAGATTTAGAGGGGGCTTTTAAACTCCGGGTTTACACCACCCGTCCCGATACCATCTTCGGGGTGGATTTTATGGTGATAGCTCCGGAACTGGATATCGTGGAAGGACTCAAATCCGACGAACAAGCGGCTGCCGTGGATGAATACCTGGCCTATGTAAAGAGCCGCAGTGAACGCGAACGCATGGCCGAGAAAAAGATCAGCGGGGTCTTTACCGGTGCCTATGCCATCAATCCTTTTGATGGCCGCGAAATTCCCATCTGGATCTCTGAATACGTACTCGCCGGTTATGGTACCGGCGCCATTATGGCCGTGCCCTGTGGTGATGAACGTGATCATAAGTTTGCGCAGCATTTTAATATCCCCATCACTAATATCATCGGGGCATATTATAATGGAGAGGAAGCCAACCCGACCAAGGAAGCGACGCTCGAAAATTCAGGTTTCCTGAACGGACTGCTGATGAAAGACGCGATCGAAGTGGCCATCAACGCCATTGAAGAAAAAGGCATCGGGGTACGCAAGAAGAATTTTAAAATGCGGGATGCCGCTTTCAGCCGTCAGCGTTACTGGGGCGAACCCTTCCCGATCATCTGGAAAAATGGAATAGCTTATCCTTTATCCGAAGATCAATTGCCATTAGTATTGCCAGTGGTCGACAAATACGGACCCGGTCCCGATGGGGAAGGGCCTTTATCTAATATAAAGAACTGGACCGATCGTGCCCTGGAGACCAATACCATGCCCGGTTATGCAGGCTCCAGCTGGTACTTTCTCCGCTATATGGATCCGAAGAATGATACAAACTTCTGCGACCGGAAAGTCTCCGATTACTGGAACCAGGTGGATTTATACATCGGGGGTACCGAACACGCCGTTGGGCACTTGTTGTATAGCCGCATGTGGACCAAGGCTCTTTATGACCTCGGACATATCGGCTATGATGAGCCGTATAAGAAACTGGTGAACCAGGGAATGATACAGGGCAGCAGTAGGTTTGTATATCGTATTGAGCTAGTAGAGTATTTAGATGCTGGGTTAAAAGATGTTATTAGGATAATTGAAGAAGGTGAAAAGCCAAAAACTCCAGTGTTTATTTCATATAATTTAGTTGAAAAATACTTTATTGAAAATAAGGTAACAAGTGAAGGGATATTTTTTTTAAAGAATTACATTTCAACTTTTCCTGAGTTTAGAATTTTGGAACACGAACTTTCAAGTGCAGAGGTATCAAAAATTCATGTAAATGTTGAATATGTTGATGGCTTTGAGTTAGATTTAAAGTCTTTAAAAGGGCAAAGATTGACATATAAAAATGCCTGTTTTATTTTGGATGATGGGTCGGTTTATAAAATTGAAGAAGATCAAGATTTTACTGGTAAATACATCTGCGGTGCTGAAGTAGAAAAAATGTCCAAGTCCAAGTACAACACCGTAAACCCCGATGATCTGGTTTATAAATACGGCGCCGACACCTTCCGCATGTACGAAATGTTCCTCGGTCCCGTTGAACTCAGCAAGCCCTGGGATACCAAGGGAATTGAAGGGGTGCATCGTTTCCTGAAAAAATTCTGGCGCTTATTTGCAGATGAATTAAAGGGATTGATTGTAACCGACGAGGCGGCCACTCCTGAAGAACTGAAAGTCCTGCACCGCACCATTAAGAAAATTGAAGACGATACCGAACGGTTCAGTTTTAATACAGCGGTGAGTGGTTTTATGATCGCCACCAATGAACTCAGTGATCTCAAATGCCATAAACGTTCGGTTCTTGAACCGTTGCTGGTACTGATTACTCCCTATGCCCCGCATATTGCCGCCGAACTCTGGAGTTTACTGGGTCATGCGGACAATGTAATTGATGCTCCTTATCCTGTATTCGACGCAAAACATGTGGCGGAAAGCAGCAAGGAATATCCCATTTCCATTAACGGCAAACTCCGCACCACGCTGAATATTGCCCTCGATGCCGCCCAGTCCGAAGTGGAATCGTTGGTTTTAGCTAATGATGTAGTACAAAAATGGCTGGAAGGAAAGGCACCGAAGAAAATTATTTTTGTGAAAGGCAAGATGGTAAACATCGTGATATAATCAGTTGTCGGATGTCAGATGTCAGTTGTCAGGAAACAGCCCCATCTTAGAACAGAAATTGTGATGCGTATATGGAGCGGGATGATCTTGTCATCCTGCCTGCCGACCGTAACATAGTGAAGGTGGGAGTAGACGCTTAAGTGCATCTTCAGGGCTTTTGATAAATATTCTGCGTCGTATCGAAAGATCGTACTTAGTGCAGGCTCCAGATTGTAATCGCAATTACCAGCTTCTTGAGTATGCCGAAGACGAAAAAGAAGAAGGTCTTGCTGCAGAAATAAGCAGTCAGCAGGTTTTTCCACCAGGGGCTATTGAATAACCGACGGAAAGCGAAGAATAGCCAGGGCATCCAGAACAGCAGGTGCATGAATTCAAATTCACTGCCAAACAGAAACCCGGATACCGGGGCTGTATAATCATTATAGAAAAGAAAGTAAAACGGTTTCATCATCCACCCGCCCCAGGCATTGTTGATATAAAGCGGGCTGACATTGATCAGCGCATGCAGGGAATAAAAGCAGAGGTTATAGACCATAAAATGCGTGGCCAGGGTCAGGGCTGAACCATAGTATTTCAGTTTGCGCCGGTAAAGCAGGAAAAACACAAGGGCAATCAGGGGCAGCAACAGGAAGATCAGGGTCTTGCCAAAGGTTTTTACATTCGCCCCGAATGCCATCCGTGACAGTTTCCTCGTTTCTTCGAATGCCATCAGTTTCATCTGTTCCGCTGAAATATGCGTACTGTCCCTGCGCCAGGGGCCATAAATTTTTACCTGTCCCTGTTCATCCGTTGCCTGGCTGTAATTTTCCAGTAATGCCTGGTATATTGCCTGTTGTTTATGGTAATAAGCGGTATCAATGGCTTTTTCCACGCTTTTGTCAAGCGGGGAAGCCCAGCGGAAAGCCGGGTAGTCGGATAATTGATAATACCGGTGATCCCCCACATTGGGTATATAGTCTGTAACCCCCACTTTACTCACCACCAGGTAGAAAACCAGGTTCACCACCAGGTAAAGCTGAACCGGATTGGCATAGGGGATACGCACCCCCCGCAGGTTTTCCTTTGTGACAAAACCCGGTTTAATAAAATTGAGCCAGATGGTTTTGAGGACTTTGTTTTCAAAATGATAAAAGAAGTCAATCACTTCATGAAAGAAATGGCCGGCACTGAGGTGGTGTTCATGGAAAACTTTCTCGCCGCATTGGTTGCATACTTTGCCTTCAAATTCGTGTCCGCAGTTTTTACAGGTATGGGAACCTTTCGTGTTCTTCGTACTCATAGATCCGGGGCAGAGGTTGGTTATTTGTCCGCGGTGAAAATATAAAATTGTGCAATGTAAATCCCGTTCAGGCTTGATTTTCTCCCAACCGTGAAAAACAAGCCGGTTTTTTATTGGCCTGGTTTGCTTTTTACCAGTCTTATCATAGCACTGCTGCCTTCGGTACTGGCGAGATAGGCATCCTGTCTTTTCCCGTTTACCACGGCTACCATATAAGATGTATTGGGTGGAATGGATCCCATGTTTTCCGCCACCATCACCAGCTCATTCGTGTCCATCAGTTCATGTACGGGAAGTTTAACGGACCAGGCGGCTGCGGTCAGCCGGATGTGTTGATACAACAGCCGGTCGTTCAGGAAAAGGGAAATTGAATCACCATCCACTTCTGCATTATCAAAGAAGCGGAGTTCTATGGAATCTCCTTCCACCTGTATTTCTTTAATGAACTGTTTCTGCCGGGTTTTGAATTTATCTTCAATACCGGGTATGGGTGCCGGTGGTAAAACTTGTGGTTTTATTTCCGGTTGTACCGTCTTTTCTTTTACCGGTGCAGGGGGCGGAGGTAGTGTTACCATCGGTTTTTCTGCAGGACGGGGTGGGGCAGTTGCAATGACCGGTTCTGTTGCAGGAGAAGGAGGGGCAGCCACCTGTACCTGATGCGCTAATCCCTGTATACTGTCGATCAGGTACGGGTCATTTCCTCCGGTAGTATAATTTTCAATAATATAATCCCACTCATCGGGAAACAAGGGTTGTTCATCTTTATCCAGGTGCAGGTCGCCTCTGCGGTCAGTTTCCTTTTCCTTTAATACGGCATTCCCATCCAGCATCATTTTCCCGCCGCCCGGACAATTAAAGTCAGCCCGTGACAAAAGGGGCATTTTGCCCGGTGTGGAAACGGAAAACCGACCTGCTTTTTCTTCCAGCAGCTGGTCATCCCACCAAATGGCCTCATTGGATGCCTGATCGAAATAACCTTTAATGCTGTACCGGCGGTAGTTACTGGCCGACTCGTAATAATACGAGGTACCGGTCAGGCTGTCGCCATTCCGGATAATTTTCACTTCTACTTTCTGCCGGTTGATCCGGCCTTTCCATACGCCTGTAATCATCTGGGAAAATCCCTGCAGGGTGCTGCCAGCCAAAATGAGAAAAAAAATAAGACGGAGGGGGTTGGTATTCAAAGTTTCAGATTAAATGTTTGTATAGTTCAGGGTTTTATAACGGTCTTTATACTGCAAATATTTTGCCTGATCCGGTTCCCGATTTGTTTTGGCTGTATTTTGTATTTATTTCCTATATTAGTCCTGTTTTTCATGCCATTACCTGCTTATGTGGAAAGTAGTATCTACCTTCTTCCTTTCGGGTATCTGCATGCCCGAATCTCATATCCTCTTATTTACCACCAGACCCTAGAATCCTACCAGGAGTATAATTCGGCATCTAAAACCCAACACTAAACTTTTATGAGAAAAGTTCTACTTCTTTCTGTTCTGTTGATTTGTGCAGTGGCTGGTTTTGCCCAGGTTGACAACAAAGCAAAAAACGCGGCGTTGCAACTGGTAAAGCAAAATGCAGCGGCACTAAAACTGCCTTCCCCGGATATCAACGATGTGATGGTATCCAGTACGTACCAGATCACCGGTTCTGATGTAACCATGGTGTATCTGCAACAGGCGTATAAGGGCATTCCGGTCTACAACCAGCTTAAATCCCTTGCGTTCAGGGGCGGAAAACTGGTATCAGATGCGGGCAGTTTCCTTTCTTCCATGGAAAAACTGACCGGTAATATCAGTCAGTTTCCGTCACTTTCCGCCATTAATGCTGTGCAGACCGCCGGTCGTGAAGCAAAAGTGGAATTACAGGAAACCCCCGTTCCTGTTAGTATTAAGGAAGAAGGCCGTAAACTTGAATTCGGCCGGTTAGGGGTTTCAGCTGAAAATATCACGTCAGAACTGATCTGGATGCCGAATGAAAAAGGATTATACAGACTGGCCTGGCAGGTATTTATTGCTCCTGAAGTAAGTTCCGATTACTGGCAGATCCGTGTGGATGCCCATACCGGATCCATCATCAGCAAGCAAAGCCTGACCATTACCTGTCAGTGGGATCATGGCAATCACTCTGTGGCTGAGCATATCACTAAAAACCACAACAAAAAAGCGGCTGCCGGTTCCAGCAACTATGTGTTGCAGCGCAATGAAAAGAATAAAAAATGGGAATTCCGTCCTTTCCTGATTGGTACGGCTTCCTATACGGTAATCAAATATCCGGCTGAAAGCCCCATCCACCCCGGAGGTACACCTTCCGTACATACAGATCCCTGGACCATGGGTTCAGCCAACGCCACTTCCCTGAAATGGCATAGTGATCCTGTTGACTACAGCACCACCCGTGGTAATAACGTGTGGGCGCAGGAAGACCGGGATGCTAATAATAATACGTTCGGTATTATGGGTAACTCCACCACGGCGTTACCTAACCTGACGTTTAACTATGTTTATGACTTTACAAAAAGTCCGATTGATGCCACTTCCGATAACCAGCAGGCGGCCATTGTAAACCTGTTTTACATGAACAACCTGATGCACGATATGGCCTATGCATACGGTTTTGATGAGGTGGGTGGTAATTTCCAGAATGATAACCAGGGTCGTGGTGGTGCCGGCGTGGACTATGTAATCGCCGATGCTCAGGATGCCAGTGGATCAAACAATGCAAACTTTGCCACACCTGCGGATGGTTCACGCCCCCGTATGCAGATGTTCCTTTGGACGGCTCCCAACCCTGACCGGGATGGAGACCTGGACAATGGTATCGTTTCTCATGAATATGGCCATGGTATCAGTAACCGTCTGACAGGTGGACCTTCCATCGTAAACTGTCTGCAGAATGCAGAACAGGCCGGTGAAGGATGGAGTGATTATATGTCCCTGATGATGGGTACTAACTGGGCTACCGCCACAGTGAATGATGGAGTAATCCGCAGAGGTATCGGTACTTATGCGCTGAATCAGCCTATAACAGGTACGGGTATACGTCGTTTCCCGTATTCAACGGATATGGCTATTTATCCCCTGACCTATGCCAACCTCCCTGGTTCAGCAGTTCCACACGGTGTTGGTGAGATCTGGTGTATGATGATCTGGGAAATGACCTGGGAAATTATTAAACAGGATAACTTTATTGACCCCAATTTCCTCAATCCTTCCGGCGCTGTAGCTACCTGGAGAGGAAACGCCGCAGCGATGAAACTGGTAATGGAAGGTATGCGTCTGCAGGCCTGCAGTCCCGGTTTTGTACAATCAAGAGATGCTATTCTTCAGGCTGACCAGGTATTCTTTGGCGGCCGTTATAAATGTGCTATCTGGAAAGCTTTTGCAAAAAGAGGACTTGGCAGAAATGCTTCCCAGGGTTCAAATACCAGCATCAGTGATGGGTTAGCCGACTTCTCTGTGGATTCAGGTTCTTTTGCCCTGAACACCAGCGGACCAACTGCTACCGAAGGTTTACCTTTCACCTATACAAATGTGGTTAGTTCCGGCGAGTGTACCGCAATGACCAACTATGTACTGCGTGATACATTACCAACCACAGTTACCTGGGTAAGTGGTGGTGTGTATAATGCGGGTGACCGTACGGTTACTTTCAGCCCGATCACGATGCCGATCAACAGTTCACAGAACTTCCCGGTAACAGTAACCGTGAACAACGGTACTTATTTTGCTCCGGTGCAACATATTAACGATCCGGTTACAGCCATTGCTCCAAACTGGACCGCTACTTCCACCACGGCGAACGTATGGGCCACATCCGGTACTACCACACACAGTGCCCCGCTGGCTTTCTTTACGCCGAATGCGATCGTAGCATCCGATCAGATTTTACGGACAACTGCTTCTTTCGCTTTGCCAACCGGGGCTTCTGCCTACAGCACCCTGAGCTTCTGGCATAATTATGATGTGGAAAGCGGATGGGATGGATGCGTGGTTGAAATCAGTACCAATGGCGGTACCTCCTGGTCTGACCTTGGTCAGTATATGAGTGGTGCCCGTTATAATGGCACACTGAACAGCTCCGTTAACCCGCTTACCGGCCGTGCCGCTTTTACAGGTACTTCCGGTGGATGGGTGAAGACCTCTGTTAACCTGGCCGCCTTCTCCGGACAGACCGTACAGGTCCGTTTCCGCCATGGTGCTGACGGTTCTTTAGGGAATACCGGATGGTATGTAGATGATATCGTTTTAGCGAGCGCACCTTATGTGCTTATGAAATCCGGTCTGTATGATGCCGGTAACGTACGTGTAAGTTATAAAGACAGCCTTACTCCGATTATCCAGGCACCTTGTGCTGATCCTCCCGCAGTAACCGCTCCGGGTGTAACACAACCCACTTGTGCCGGTCAGCTGACTGGTTCCATCGTGGTAAATGCAACGGGTGTAAGTGCACTTGAGTACAGCATCGATGGCGGTACTACCTGGCAGGCTTCCAATACATTTAATACCCTGGCAGCAGGAAACTATAATGTGGTCGCCCGGTTACAAGCCACACCGAGTTGCGTTACGGCTTACGCCAGCAATCCTGTGGTGATTAATCCGCTTACCGGTACACCGGTTATTACCGCGCCCACAATCACTCAACCTGTTTGTCCCATTGTTACCGGTACCATCGTGGTAAATGCCACCGGTACAGGTACACTGGAATACAGCGTGAATGGCGGTACCACCTGGCAGTTATCCAATACATTTAATGCACTGCCTGCCGGTCCGTATAATATTGTAGTAAGAGAACAAAGTACACCGGGCTGTCTGACTGTTTACAGCGGCAACCCTGTTACAATCAATACTGTTATTCCGCCAATCGTGGTAACCCAACCGGTCAGCCGTGTTATCTGCCAGAATGGTACCACCACATTTACCATTACGGATAATGCTCCGGTTCCTGCTCCTACTTATCAGTGGCAGGTAAGCTCCAATGGTGGTGTTACCTGGACCAACCTGGCCAACGTACCGCCATTTGCTGGTGTTACCACTACCACCCTGACCCTTACCGGTACGGGTATTGTTTACAACGGAAACCTGTTCCGTTGTGGTGTAACTAACATTTGCGGAACGACTTTTTCCAATAATGCTACGCTGACAGTGAATCCGCTGCCGGTGGTGAACTCAGGACCCAGCGGTCTTTGTGCTCCTGTAACACTGACTGCAACCGGTACTGCCAATACGTATAGCTGGTCACCGTCAACCGGTTTGAATACCACTACCGGAACAACAGTTATAGCTACGCCTGCAGTGTCCACTGTATATACCGTAACCGGTACCATTACTGCTACGGGTTGTACGAATTCAGCATCTGTTACAGTACTTGGCACTCCGGCAACCCCGGCTATCACACCGGCTGCGCCAGTAATTTGCGCCGGTACAATTCAGCCGCTGACAGTGGCTCCGACTACTTTCAGTGCCGCTTATGCAGGTGCCCCGATGGTTGTTGGAACAGTTGCAGGTAATGCATCTGTATATCCGGCTACTATCAGCGTAACCGGCCTGCCCACTTCAGGTGTACGGGTTAAGTCTGTAACATTAAATGGCATGACCCATACTTTCCCCGGGGATATCGATTTGCTCGTTCAATCACCTACCGGAACCAATGTGGTGGTGATGTCTGATGCAGGTGGATCTGCTGATATTAATGGTATCAACCTGACCTTTGATGATGCAGCCGGTGCACTGCTGCCGGCCACCCTGGTATCAGGTACATACCGTCCGACCAATGCCGGCGGTCCCGATAACTTCCCGGCTCCCGGTCCTGGTTCTCTCACGCAGGTGAACCCGCCATTATCCGGATTCAGTGGCAACTTCAACGGGGACTGGAAACTGTTCTTTGTGGATGATGCTGGCGGCGATGCTGGTAGCATCACCAGCTGGTCAATCGTATTCGAAGTACCGACCGCTGTATGGACACCGATAACCGGCCTGTTCAGTGATGCCGCTGCCACTATTCCTTATGTGGCTGGAACACCGGCCTCAACCGTTTACTTTAAACAATCACCCACTGTAACCACACCGTATACGTATACGGTAACCAATACACTGGGTACATGTAGTTCCGCTTCTGCTTCTGTAACAGTTACCGTGAATCCGCTGCCGACTGTGGCTGTAAGCCCGACTGGTCAGTGCGGTCCAGTAACCCTGACTGCAAGTGGAAATGCAACGGCTTATACATGGTCGCCCTCAGCGGGTCTGAGTGCCACTACCGGTGCTTCTGTAACTGCCACCCCGCAACTGAATACGACGTATACAGTAACGGGTACAATTACGGCAACAGGTTGTACTGCTACGGCTACTGCTGTAGTGAATGCAACGCCTGCTACGCCGGTGGTTACACCTTCCAGTATTAATATCTGTCTGGGCAGTACAACAACGTTAACTGTAGCACCGACGGCAGTAACAACCAGTTCAACTGGTCCGATTACAATTCCGGCTGGTGCTCCTGTGGTAACAGCCGCGGGTGTGGCCAATCCTTATCCGTCTGCTATAAATGTGGGTGGCTTACCTGCAACTGGCGTTCGGGTGAAATCAGTTAATATCAATGGCATCTCCCATACATGGCCGAGTGACCTCGACATTCTGCTGCAGGCACCAAACGGATCTAATGTGATCCTGATGTCTGACCGTGGCGGATCTGCTGACCTCGTGAACCTGAACCTGGTATTTGATGATGCCGCCCTGATCAGCTTACCCAATACAGCTATTACAAGCGGTACGTATCTGCCGACCAACGTAGCCGGCCCTGATAACTTCCCGGCACCGGGTCCCGGATCTGTTAATCAGATCAACCCGCAGTTGTCCAGCTTCTCCGGAAACTTCAATGGTGACTGGAAGCTGTTTGTCAACGACCAGGTAGTTGGTGATGTGGGTGCTATTACCAGCTGGAGTATAACATTTGAAATCACGGGTGCGGTATGGAGTCCGGTAACAGGACTGTTTACTGATGCCAATGCCACTGTACCTTATGTGGCCAATACAATGGCGGGTACAGTTTATGCCAAACCGGCCACCAGTACCACATATAGTGTAACCAGGGCCAGTGCCACCTGTACTTCTGCAGCGGCCACTTCTGTGGTTACCGTGTTCACACCGGCTTCTATCACCACACAACCGGCCAACGTAACGGTTTGTGCGGGTGCGAATGCCACTTTCAGTGTAACAGCCGGAGGAACCAGCCTGGCATACCAATGGCAATTGAGTACGGATAATGGTACTACCTGGACCAATATCACAGGTGCCAATGCCGCTACATATACCATTACGGGTACCACAACGGCTATAACAGGAAGAAGGTACCGTGTGATTATCACAAATACCTGTGCGAACGTGACCTCAAATGCAGTGACACTGACAGTGAATGCACTTACACCTGTTACCGCAACAGATCTCTTCAACCGGCGGATTTGTCTGAGTGATACCCTGGTGCCCCTGGTTGGTTCTCCCGTAGGTGGTTCGTGGAGTGGAATCGGTGTTTCCGGTTACAACTTCATACCGGGTGCAACGGCTATCGGTACGTATACACTGACCTATTCTTATACCAATGCGGCCGGTTGCGTATCTACCGATACCACTGTAGCCAAAGTGGTGGATTGTCCGGAAAGAATCCGCCTGCTCAGAGATGATGCAGTGATTCTTTACCCGAACCCCAACAATGGACAGTTCTTTATCCGTATGAACAGTGTGCTCTATAATACACTGATCATGCGTGTGTACACGGTTGGAGGTCAGTTAGTAGACGCACAGCAATGGAGTGGCCTGGTCTATGGTCGTGTAGTACCGGTGACCCTGACACACCTGCCTGCTTCCACGTATATGGTAAGGTTTATGTATGATGGCGGTGTACGCACATCAGAGAAGACCTTCAGAGTGGTTGTTGGAGGACATTAATAAACACTTCACACTAATATTTCAAGGCGTCCCGGACAACCGGGGCGCCTTTTTTATGACCACGGTATTTGTTGATTAATAATTAGCTTTACACCCTTACAATGAACTACTGATGGCGAATACCAATCTCAATTCAGAAAAAGCAGGATTAAGTGCAGCAGAGGCCGCCTTTGAGAATACCATCCGCCCTTCACAGATCAGTGATTTCTCCGGGCAGGACCAGATCATCGAAAACCTCCGCATTTTTATTAAAGCGGCTAAAATACGCGGTGAGGCACTGGATCACGTATTGTTTCATGGCCCGCCCGGTCTGGGAAAAACAACCCTTTCCCGTATTGTGGCCAATGAACTCGGTGTAAGCATCAAGGAAACGTCCGGTCCGGTGATTGAAAAGCCCGGTGACCTGGCCGGATTACTCACAAGCCTTGAAGCCAATGATGTGCTTTTTATTGATGAAATACACCGGCTGAGTACCGTAGTGGAAGAATACCTGTATGCGGCGATGGAGGATTACCGGATTGATATCATGATCGACAGCGGACCGAATGCCCGCAGTATCCAGATCAACCTGAATCCGTTTACACTGATCGGGGCTACCACCCGGAGTGGTTTGCTTACTGCGCCATTGTTATCCCGTTTTGCGATTAAATCACGACTCGAGTATTATACGGCACCCGTTTTGAATAAAATTATTGAACGGGCGGCCGGTATCCTCCAGGTAAAAATCAGTAGTGAAGCCGTGGCCGAAATCGGCCGGCGCAGCCGGGGCACTCCCCGTATCGCCAACGGATTACTGAGGCGGGTACGCGACTTCGCACAGGTGCTGAATGATGGAGATATCGATTTTGGAATTACCCAGCATGCCCTGAAAGCCCTGAATGTGGATGAACACGGACTGGATGATATGGATAACCGGATTCTGGCTACGATTATTGATAAATTCAAAGGAGGCCCCGTGGGCATCACCACGATTGCTACGGCAGTTGGCGAGGAAGCGGGCACCCTGGAAGAAGTGTATGAACCTTTCCTGATTCAGGAAGGATTTCTGCAGCGAACACCCAGGGGCCGGGAAGTAACCGCCAAAGCATATGAACATCTCGGCAAGAAACCCGGCAGCCAGGGAGGGCAGCCTCAACTCTGGTAAGCAACGGTTATGGCCTCACTATTGTCAGGTTTATAAATTGATTATATGAAACTGCTGATTACCGGACTCCTGCTTTGCTTTTTTTCATTTTTCTCCTGCACCAGGAGACTTTGTGCCTGCGATCCGGTAGTTGAAATCACAGTGAAAGCAGTGGTGGCTGATGTATCCGATATTTCCTGCGGCCGTCCGCTGCTGGATATTGATCCGTCCGATACGGCATTTTTAAATCAGGTAATGGGCCAGTCTGCGATCCGGTATGTGGCCAATGATCTCCCGGCTGCATTAAAAGTCAATAACCAGAAACTATTTGTTTCCGTGGCTGTATTATACCCGTCCGAAGATTTTGCCTGTACCGCCATTGGAATCACCTACCCGCATATCAAAGTGCTGAGCGCCCGGGTGCGCAACTAAAAAAGGGATCACAGGCGAACCCGCAATCCCTTGAATAAACAAAACTATTTTTTTATTGTACCACCAGACGGAAACCATTCCCGTGAATGTTCACGATTTCGATTTTGTCGTCGTCTTTCAGGTATTTACGCAATTTGGCAATGTAAACATCCATACTGCGGCCGTTAAAATAAGTGTCACTGCCCCATATTTTCTTCAGGGCCTGCTCGCGCGGCAACAGGTCATTCAGGTGCTCTGCCAGCATTTTCAGCAACTCATTCTCCTTGGGCGATAAAGTTTGTGTGCTGCCATTATGAATCAGCTGACGCAGTTTGGGATTGAAGTGATAGCTGGACAGGTCAAATTCCTTGTTCTCACTCTCTTTATTCTGCTCTTCATTCCTTTTCAGGATGGCTTTGATTTTCAGCATCAGCACTTCGCTGTCGAAAGGCTTGGTGATATAATCGTCAGCGCCCAGTTTATAACCCTGTATCACATCTTCCTTCATGGTTTTGGCACTCAGGAAAAACAGGGGGATATCCGGGTCCACATCCCGTATTTCTTCCGCCAGGGTGAAACCGTCCATATTGGGCATCATAACGTCCAGCAGGCAGAGTTCAAATTTTTCACGCTGGAAGGCAGCCAGGCCCAGCCGGCCGTCTCTTTCAAGCGTTACATCGTAGTCGTTCAGCTCAAGATAGTTCTTCAGCACAGTCCCCAGATTGGGGTCATCTTCGCACAACAAAATTTTAGGTTTCTTCGCTTCCATGTTCTGGTGGGTTTATATTGGTGACAAATAAAGTTAAAGCTTTTCAGGGGTTCAAGTATCCGGGCCGAATTTTTTGTTAAAACCTTGTATTTCGTACTTCGTACCTCGTACCTCGTACTTGCCCCATTTCATCCTCCCATCAGTTTCTTATATTCCTTCTCCGACATGTATTCCAGTATATCTCCCGGCTGGCACTCAAGTACCCGGCAAATATCATCCAAAGTGGAAAACCGGATCGCCCTGGCTTTCCCGGTCTTGAGAATACTCAGATTGGCCATGGCAATACCCACTTTTTCACTCAGTTCGGTGAGCGACATCTTGCGTCTGGCAAGCATTACATCAAGGTTGGCGACTATGGGCATAATTATACGGTATAATCCTGTTCCTGTTGCAGTTTATATCCTTTCTGAAAAGCTTTGCGAACAAGGAAAACGGCCAGACCGGAAAGCAATAAAGGTAAGGAAGAGAAAAAAGAGTTGATGGCTCCTTTCCCGATAAAATTGCCTTGAAGATAATGTGCAAATATCCATTCTTCCAGTAAAGGACTGATTGTTTTCAGTATGCCATAACCCGTGACAAACCAGCATATAATATTCAGATCCTTGATGTTTTGTTCAGTAAACGCCCTTCCTTTTGAAATGGAAACCAGAATGGAGGCCGGCAGGCCAATTATAATATAAAATGAAGCAATAAAGAACAGAATAGTTAGTATGAATGCTGTGCTGTTCAATATGTGGTACCAGGGTTTTGAAACTGGAATGGAAACGGTGTTTTCCGTTTCATGATAACGCGCCTGAATCTGTTTTCTTTTATAATAAGCGACCCGGGACTTGTCAGTGTCGGTTTTTTTTGGATTGTCATAACTCAGGTAGGCGATATAATAATTCCCATTCTGAACGAAGAATTTATTGTCATAAGGTAACCTGTAATCCCGCAGTGTCAGGAAATAATCAAAATCTCCAGAGCTGAGCGTGTCAGTAATTTCATCGTTTTTGGCGTAATTCCAATGCTCAAGTATATTTTTTCTCATGGCGGACAAGCGGGCAATACTATCCGGATCTTTATTTACAGCAATAAGCTTATCTATGGAATCAATCCTGTTTACTATGATTTCTGTTCTCTTTTTTTGGCGGGCTTCCTGTTTTAAAGGATTTTTCAATTTCGTAAAGCCCATAAATCCAGAATAAGAGGATTTGACCAGATACCCTTTATTCTGCCGGTCAATCCCGAACTGAACAGCTTTAAAACTATCTTCCATTCTCCGGTATTGATAATGGGGCAATGAATAGTCTATATTGTAATAGTAGAATCCATTTCTGAAAGCTGTATCCTCCACCGGTAATCTGATATCCGTTCCATTGGTGGCAGATATAGTAGATTCAGACAAAGAAATACTGATAAAAACATACAAGAAATAAGCTACCGGCACTAATGTAATAAACAGTGCCAAACGGTTGAATTTTCTCTTCTTCATAGTCAGGTTGTTTCGTTAAATATACAATATTTAATGATAAACATGAAATAATAGGCTTTTATTGATACAAATCATCCCTTTTTCTCATTTTCCCAGCTTCCCTGCACCAGAAGGTTGGTTGAAAGGTTGATTGGTTGAAAAGGTCGTACTGATGAATCTACTCGTACTCGCACCCGGCACCTCGCACCTGGCACCTCGCACCTTGCACCCGGTATCTGTATCTTCATATCCCAACATTTCCTACCTTTCCCGAAAATCATCAACAATGGCCGATAGCGCAAAATTTCTCGAAACCATAAAAACCGGTTATACTTTCAAGGGAGAATCTTTTAAAAT
>Ga0209480_10001660_pt1 | contig 16033 bp, 4 predicted proteins | sample JI61114C2DNA_FD_187501 | JGI IMG/M metagenome (GOLD analysis project Ga0209480, IMG submission 187501) | Wastewater effluent complex algal communities from Wisconsin, to seasonally profile nutrient transformation and Carbon sequestration -... | ecosystem: Engineered > WWTP > Effluent > Algae...
CTTTAAGGTAAATGATATTAGCTCATATCTTATCGAAATGAATGGGTATAATTACATGAATAAGTTCAATTATGGGCCTTGGAATAAGCTAACAGATAGTCTTAACAATAGCAAAGACCTATATTTTTATTCCATTTCAGGGCTATATTTGAATAAAATTAATTTAGATCCAAGCAAAATAAAATGGACCCCATACAGTGATCCACAATATATCCAAAATACATCTTTTTATTTGTCTGTCAATGATTTGAATAGTTCATATGCAATCAAAGGTTATGAATCGATGTATTCTTTAAATATTTACGAAAACCCAAATGGAGTGAAGTTGGATAGTCTTATCATTGGCCTGCAAGCCAATAAGATAAATATAAAATTTGGTAGCAATGATATAAAACCTATCGACTTAGCTCCTTCCATACAGCCATTAATTTATGATTGTAGAAATGGTTGTCCCCCTTTGACAAAACCGATTGTTATTGATTACAGCGATAAGGGATTAAATTTCAGAATACTAATAATTAACTTATCAGGTGACAATAAAGATAATTTACTTAAAATAAATTCTGTCAATGGCTATTTGTTAATTAAATAGATTTTTAACTGCTTAGTGATTCATAGGTAATGTGCGATGAGTGATGGGCAATGGGTAATGGGTAATCGAAGAATTACCACATATTTTGTAGCAATAGAACTCCTTTATATAAAATTGGACTTTTTATCACCTTATCACCTTATCACCTTATCACCTTATCACGCTAATAACCATGAGATTCAGCCAGCTCTCACTGACCACTGACCACTATGCAATTTTCCAACTCCTATTCCTTTATGCCTTCTCTGTCCAGCAGAAAAGCATACTCCATTGCAGTTTCTTTATACCTTTCAAACCTTCCACTTGCGCCACCGTGACCCGTGGTCATATTGGTGTACAAATAAATTGGATTATCTCCTTTTTTCATGGCTCTAATTTTTGCTACCCATTTAGCAGGTTCCCAATATTGTACCTGGCTATCATGAAGACCCGTTGTAACTAACATAGCAGGATAATTTAACTCAGCAACATTGTCATAAGGTGAGTAAGATTTCATGTAATCATAATATATTTTATCTTTTGGATTTCCCCACTCATCGAACTCACCTGTGGTAAGTGGAATGGATTCGTCCAGCATAGTACTAACCACATCTACAAAAGGCACAGCTGCTATAACGCCATTAAATAATTCGGGAGCCATATTAATTACTGCGCCCATCAATAGTCCACCGGCACTTCCGCCCATAGCATATAAATGTTCTTTGGATGTATATTTCAAATCAATCAACCCTTTAGCGCAATCTATAAAATCGGTAAATGTATTTTTCTTTTTAAGAAGCTTACCATCTTCGTACCATTGTCGACCCAACTCCTGCCCTCCCCTAATGTGCGCTATTGCATATACATAGCCTCTGTCCAACAGTGATAACCTGACAGATGAAAAAGATGGGTCAAGACTAAAACCGTAGGATCCATAAGCATATAAAAGTAAGGGATTGCCAGAATCTTTCTTTCTATCTTTTTTGTATACTAGTGAAACAGGGACTAATGTACCATCCGTGGCTTTTATTTCTAGTCGCTTGGAAATGTAAGCATCTTTATCATATCCTCCAACGATTTCCTGCTCCTTTAATAATATAGAATTTTTAGTTTTTAGATTGTATTCAAATATTGATGTAGGCACCGTTAGTGAAGTAAAATTATATCTGATCTTGTCCGTATTGAAGACATAATTATCCACCAAGGAAGCAGTGTAAGCCATTTCATTAAAATCTATATAGCAATCTTGCTCATGGTCCAGGAGCCTTAATTTAACTATTCCCCTGACACGTTCTTCAATTACAATAAAATCTTGAAAGCAATTTACTTCCTCTAATAGAACATCATTTCTATGCGGGATCTTTTCAATCCAGTTAGTCACCGAATAATTTTCGATTGAAGCTGTCATCAATCTAAAATTTAAGGCATGGTCATTAGATGTAATATAAAAATAACAACCATCATCAGTTACAGAATATAAGTGGTCTCTCACTCTGGGACTTATTATGTTAAATATAGAATTAGAATTATCTGCGTCACAATAGCGGACTTCTGAGGTAAGAGTGCTGTATGACCCTATATAAATGATTTTATTAGATCTGGATTTATAAATACCTACATTGAAAGTTTCATCCTTTTCTTCAAATAACAATTCATCTAGACTATGATCCTGCCCTACTATATGTTTATAAACGCGTTCTGATCTAAGAGTTTCGGGATCTTTAGCTACATATAGAAATGCTTTTCCATCATTAAACCAGACAATTGATCCGCTGGTATTAGGTATTGCTTCATCGTATACCAAAGTATCATAAATATTTTTCAATTTGATAGTATACAATCTTCTGGATATAATATCTTCACTATATGCGGTCAAATTATTATCAGGACTGACTGTTATGGAACCGATAGCATAGTAACTCAGTCCGGCTGCCATTACATTGGCATCAATGATAATTTCTTCATGAGCATCAGAAGTATCAATTTTACGTGAATAAATTGGATATTCCTTTCCCATTTCATATCTCGTATAATACATGTAATTGTTTTTCAGATATGGAACTGACATATCTACCTGTTTTATTCTACCTGTAATCTCATCATATAACTTATCTTGCAGATCCAAAGTATGGGCTAAGCTGCTCTCCCTATATGTATTTTCAGCATTGAGATATGAAATCACCTCCTTATCCTCACGTTGATTTAGCCAGAAATAGTTATCTTTTCTTATGTCACCGTGCATCTCAAGGATTTTTTCTCTTTTGGAGGCCACTGGCGGAATATTTGATCTGTTTTGATCATTCATATTTTTATCTGATTGCGCATTAATATTAAAAGAAAGAATAATAAAAAACAATATGGATTTAATCAAATATATCCTTTTCATACTTTCAAATTTATAATTCCAAAGGTAATTTAGTAAATTAGAATTTATCATGAAATATCAAAATACTTTGATTTTACACATATAAATAATACTTTCACCACAATCAAAAATAAATAAAATGGCAAAGGCCAATAAGATTGAAAGAAAAAAAATAAAGTACCCACTTGGTTCATTTGTAAAATCCATAATATTTATAGGTATTGGAATATTCAGTGCAGGGTTTGGTCTTGAGAGTTTTTTAGTGCCAAATGGGTACATAGACGGTGGCATAACTGGGATTTCACTCTTAGTTAAAATCTTTGCTGAAGATGTCCCTTTATCATTATTGATAGTAATATTTAATACACCTTTTATCATACTTGGTTGGAGGCAAGTGAGTAAGATATTTGCAATTAAAAGCATATTAGCTATTACGGGATTGGCTTTAGTTATCCAATTTGTCCATTTTCCTATTTTAACGAAGGATCCTCTACTTATCGCATGTTTCGGAGGTTTGTTTCTTGGAGTAGGTATCGGATTTGCGATGAGGGGAGGTTCTGTTTTGGATGGAACAGAAGTACTGGCAATATTTATTAGCCGGCAATCTAGAATTTCCATTGGCGATATAATCCTTATTTTCAATATAATTATTTTCATAACTGGTGCATACTTACTCTCAATTGAAGTAGCAATGTATGCCATACTTACTTATTTTGTTGCTTCAAAGGCCATAACATATATAATAGAAGGTATTGAAGAATACACCGGAGTTACAATTATTTCAGATGAAAGTGAGAAAATAAGAGAGATGCTGGTGCATGATTTGGGGCATGGGGTCACGCTTTATCCTGCTAAGAAAGGATTTGGGAAACGAGGAGCTGTAGAATCTGATAAATTTGACGTCGTTTATACTGTAGTAACAAGATTGGAAATTTCAAGGTTGCAGGATGGTATTAATCTCATTGACCCTAATGCCTTTCTGATAATGAATAGTATAAAAGATACCAAAGGAGGCATGATCAAAAAAAGGAATGTTGTTCATTAATTTCGATAATTGTATGAATTTAGTTCAATATATAATTGCTCCCAAAACTTGAAAACAAGTATCATATTGGCCGATTATTTTAATAAATTAATTGTTGAAATAATACTAAAAACAAGAATATTCTCTCCTATTTATTAATAATTTTCTTAATATAACTAGCTAAATATTACATATTTATATAAATTATTAAAAAATAAATATGTCAATTTATATCTTTTCTTTTTTCAATAAATTTGAAATATTTTATCACAATTCAAGAAAATAAAGAAAATTTATTCCAAAAATGACTCTTTTTTTTTCATTTTTATTTGGGTTATAAATCACTTTCGCTATTAGATATTATCTACTAATATAACATAATATTTGCTATTTTCTAATATTTATACTTTTTGTGTAGATAATAATAAATAATAATTATTGAAATATGTAAATTCTTTTAAAATAAATTTGATTCTTTGGCACGGTTTTTGTGTATATTATTTACATTTGCGCTCAAGATTTTTTAGCACACACTGAACTTTCAAAATCGATCTTAATCTACTTTCAAAAAGTTGATATGAGTTTAAGACATTTTTAATCTTTTTTATTTGGAACTTGACCATTATTATGAATTTAATAAATTCATAATATTATCGGACTTTTTCCATAATCGGTTTCTTCAATCATAAACTATCATAGATGTATAGTTTTTTGTCTGATGGGGATTGCCATGTAAAGTTTCTTTTGTGTTAAAGATTTTTTTTAACCATATTTAACACACACACATTGAAGAAACTATTTAAAAACATTTTCAGGAACACTTCATAATCCAATTGGAATCCTCTGTCCAACTATAGCGTTATTGACTACAGTTGTATTTTCCTCCAATCCAGATAATTTGATTTTGTGAATTTGTAGTTTTCATGATTTATCATGTGACTAATGGTCATTTCTATGTCTAATACTTTCGAACGCGGACTTTAACTAATTTTTTTTTTATTATAAAACCATATTTAACATGAAGTATTTAACCTTTTTATTATTCCTTTTAGGGGGATTCCTCAATCATGCCGAGGGTCAAACTATTCAGGATTATGGTACTTATGTATCAACCTTATTGAATTCTGGTGATCCTAACCAAATATTAGAAGGACAGAGAGTTCAAAACTACTCTACGGGCCTTTATCCATCTACTTATTTTAGTGAAAAAGGTATTAACACTGTGGGAGCTAAGAGAAGTAAAAAACTCATTTCTGATATTGGGTCTTTGGATCTTACAGGTTATGATGATGCAACTATGCAAGATGTTGAAATGATCGTTGTTTTAGTACGTAAAGTAGATCAGATTGGTAGTGGCCAGATATCACAAGAATTAAGATCTAAAATGCCTAATTTGAAAAATATAGTCATTATAGCTGAATTCCCCTCTGTACCAAGCCAATTTACGACAATACTTCCACCAGCTTCAAGTGGATATGTAGCCCTTCACAAAGTATCAATCACCGAATAATATCAATGAAATGAAAAAATTTACACACATTTTAGAAAATAACAAATTGTTCAGAAATCTCATTCTGGCAATTTTTGCGTTAGCACTGACAATCCCCAGTGCTCAAAGTCAGTTATTGGTGGATTTCACCAAAGTACCTGATCAAATATTTAGTATCAAAGGAGATTATACGATGCTTGGTAATACAAGTTTAATTCGTGTCAATTATTCTGATGATGGACAAAACGGTAATAATGATATGGGTTATGTTGACATCGATGGCGATGCAGATACCTGGAACTCATCAACTGCGGCGTTTGATTATTCAGTTCAAGCTGGAGCGGATCCTAATTGTACGAAAATTTTATATGCAGGTCTGTATTGGACTGGTAGAGCAAACAATGGCGGTGTCGCAGGTAATACTGTAGATGCCACCAGAACGGTCAATGGCGTTGTCCAAAACAGGACTTTTACTAAGAATCAAATTAAGTTTAAGGCTGCAGGGGATTCTTACCAAACTATTGATGGTGGTTTTATTTATAACCCACCAGTAGATTACTACCAGATTTATTCATGTTATGCTGATGTAACAGAATATGTTAAGGCACATGGAACAGGCAACTATACTGCTGCAGACATGGCTTTGGTTCAAGGAAATGCTGACGGTGTTGGTTATTTTGGATGCTGGTCTTTAGTTGTAGTTTATGAGAACTCAAAAATGAAAGATAGAGATATTTCTATTTTTCAAGGACATGCATTTAACTCAAATTCAAATATAGTCGATATTCCTGTTACAGGTTTTCAGGCTGTTCAAAGTGGTGATGTTAATGTAAAAATTGGTTTCTTAGCAGGTGAAGGTGATAGAGAATTGACAGGTGATTATGCTAAGATTAAACAATTAAATACAAATAATTATATAAGCTTAGTTCACAGTACTAACGCAACTAATAATTTTTTCAACTCGTCTATAAATACCGGAGGGAACTATAGATTGCCTCAATATTTAAATAACAATGGTATTGACATAGCCATGTTCAATCTTGATAATGGTAATGATAACGACCCTAATACTCCTGCTGTAAACAGTGTAATTGCGAACGGGCAAACAAGTACAGTCATCAGAGTCGGAACAACAAGTGATGTATATACACTTTCAGTCCTTGTTTTTGGCGTAGATGCTTATAAACCAGAAACTGATGAAATTATTACGTTAACTGCTATTAATGGGGTTGCACCTGTCTTACCATATACATGCACCCCAGGACAAGAATTGTCATACAAAGTTGAAATTAAAAACAAAGGTTCTGAACCTATTAAGCTTTATAAGCTTTCAGTTCCAATTCCTTCTAATGCAGATTTTGTGCCAGGTAGTGTTACTAAGACATTACACCCTTTAGTTACAAGTACCAATACTCCGCTTCCTGTTTATAATAGTGTTACTAGGAGCTTAGATTGGGACTTTGGAAATCTTCCTTTACATCCAACTGATTTAAACACAATCCTTGCATCATATACTTTCAAACTTAAAGCTACAACAAATTGCTTTTTGTTAAGTGGTTCAGGTTGTAATCAAAACATTCCTGTAACAGGTGTAGCTAATGGAACAGGTGTAATAACAAATACTAACATCGTCAACCAAGCATACATATTAGGTTACAATGAAAGTGGTGAATGTTCTGAGGAAGTCATCAACGGTATCATAAATGTTAATGTCAATGGCATTGCATATGTGGCAGCTAATTGTGATCTTGAAACTCAGGATGGCATTTTGAATCTCGATATACCTGCCAGCGGTTCAGGTTATGCTATATCTAATATATCAGTTCTATATCCTCCGGGAACAAAATTCTATAGTGCATATCCTGTAGTTGCTGGTACTATTGAATATACAGCCGGCAATCCTTTTCCAGCTGTTGATGGTACTGTTAAAACATATTATGCTGTGCCTCCGGGTAACAACTCATGCGGTCTTAAAATTATTTTGACATGTAGCAATAATTGCGCATTCACTGTGACTTGCGGAAATCAGCCTCCTTCAACTAATTATAGTTGTTCGTTACCGATTCCTGCTGCAGTGACTACAATCGCAGCTTTTAAAACTACTTTTGGGGCTACTATTGGAAGTAATCCATGTTTTACTGTTAAAATGCAAGTTATTGAAGATGCAAGTTTCAACCCTTGCACTTCAAATGGATACACCAGAACTTATAAGATTTACCAAGATACAAATGGTGACAACATGCCTAGCGCAGGAGAATTATTTGTTGATTGTACGAAAACTTATATCTGGAATAAAGATAATACTAAGCCTGTATACTCTTGCGATCCTGCTGTGCCAATTTTCGTAGGGTGCAAGTCAGGTACACCGACTGCGGCGGATGCAATTACAGCAGCCGGATTCTCTGATAATTGCGGGGCACCAACAGTAACAGCAGTTGCAGGTGCCACCTCTTCTGGTACTGGTTGTAATAAGTTCCAAATTTGGACAGTTTCAGCTATTGATGCTTGTGGAAACAACGCTTCAGTAGTTATTACATTAAAATATTATAATGATAGTGTAAAACCAGTATTTACTAATGGTTGTGCAAATTCACTGATAATTTTACCTTGTAATTCAACACCGACAGATGCTATGGCATATGCGGCGGTAGGAGCTGCTACGGATGATTGTGGAACACCAACCATGTCAATAACAAGTACAACACCAGGTAATACTTGTACTAAAACAAAAGTTTATACCGTAAGAGCAACAGATGCTTGTGGTAATTTTGCCACGTGCGATGTTACATACAGATGGAAGTCTGACGTAACTAATCCTGTATTCTCAAGTTGTCCGAATGGCATACAAATATTACCAGGTACAACGCCACCAACTATGGCTGATGCTATTGCAAAAGCTGGTAATGTGACAGACAATTGTGGTGCCGTAGTAATGACTGCATCTTTTGCCCCAGCTACCGGTACTTCTTGTAATATGCAACAAATATGGACTGTGACTGCAACAGATTCTTGTGGTAACTTTGCTAATTGCGCAGTTACAATTGGATGGGGATCTGACCCTTTAGCACCAATATTCGCTGGAGGATCAAGTAAAAACAAAAATTTAGGTTGTAATCCTCCTGCCATCACTGCTGCAATCGCAATTGCTGAAGCTGGTTCAGTAACTGATAATTCAGGTGCATCTCCAATGTTATCAGCAAGTGGCGGAACTGTTGGAGGAACAGCTTGCGCAAGAACACAACAATGGACTGTAACTGCAACTGATGGTTGTGGCAATTCTGCCAGTTTTGTAATCAACTATTCATGGAAAGAAGATCTTATAGCTCCAACTTTTGCGAATGTAACTGATACTACAAAAACTAATCTTGGATGTTTAGGTGTTGGCGGTGCTACAGTAGCTCAAGCAAAAGCTGCTGCAGGTGCAGTAACTGATAACTGTTCTTCAAGTGGAAATATTACTGTTACTGCAGTTGGTGGACCGATCACAGGTGAGTGTCATAAAGTGCAAACTTGGACAGTTACTGCTACTGATGAGTGTGGTAATGTTAAAATTAAATTGGTTGATTTAAAATGGTCATTCGACGATCAAAATCCGGTATTTGAGCATTGCCCGGTAGGTATTATAGATTTAGGATGTAATCCTGTAAATCTACCTACAGGAGCTGGATTGCAAGATTCAGTAAGCATACTTCCTGATAATTGTGGTCAAGTATCAATTGTTGTTACTGCAGGACCTATCACAGGAACATGCAATAAAATGCAAACGTTTACTGTTACTGCAAAAGACAACTGTAATAATATCGCTACTTGTAGCATTACTTATAAATGGAAATCAGATCTACAACCTCCAATGTTTGCAAGTTGTCCATCGAATCCAATAGTATTGGCTCCAGGGCAGCAACCAACACCAGCAATGGCGCAGGACGCAGTCGGTGCCATTACTGACAATTGCACATCTACTAATAATCTTGTAATAACGGTTACGTTAGAGGTTCTTACAGGTGATTGTGGTGAAGTCAAAAAATATACTGTAAAAGCAGTTGATGAATGCGGCAACATGAATTCATGTGTTGTGACATATACACAAACTGGAAGTACTGAACCTCCTGTATTCACAAATCCTCCAGCAGGGCCTATTAACTTAGGTTGCAATCCTTCTACCCTTCCGAACGCAGCAATGGCAATTTTGAATGCTGGACCTGTGACTGATGATATCAGAGTTCAAGATGTAGTAGCGACCGCAGGTCAAATAACTGGTACATGTGTAAAAACACAGAATTTTACAGTAACTGCATCTGATGATTGTGGTAATATGACTCCAATTACAGTGACCTTTACCTGGAAATCTGACACACAGAAGCCAGTTTTCGCTAATTGTCCTCCCGCAGCTATTTTGGTGACCAATATGAATTTAATAAATGATGCATATGCGATTGCTCAAGCTGGAACTCCAACAGACAATTGCAATATTGCTTCGATCACAGCTAGTCATACTAGTTCAGATGGTCCTTGCGGTCCGACATTAATTTACCAAATTTTAGCAACAGATGATTGTGGTAATACAGCAACTTGTAATGTGGTTTTCAAAACTAACAATGGTTCTAATCCTCCTACATTCTCTAACTGCCCTTCAGCTCCAATCTATTTGGGTTGTAATCCACAAAACCTTCCGACTGAGGGTGCTGTAGCGGAAGGTGCAGGTAACCCTGAAGATGATGGTGAAGTTATTTTCGTTGGTGTTGAGGCTGGACCGATCACTGGAGATTGTAACAAAACTCAAGTATTCACTGTAACTGCTATTGATGATTGTGGTAATTCTGGATATTGTATTATTACTTACAAATGGAAAGTAGATACTGATAAACCTACATTCCCAGAAATTCCTTTGACTCCTGTAAATTTGGGTTGTAACCCGGCTACATTGCCTACACCTGCATCAGCTATTGCAGCTGCTGGTAACATTGCAGATAATTGTGACATCGACAATGTAACAGCTGTCGGTGGTAACATAACCGGAACTTGCCTTCAAACGCAAACTTTCGTAATCACAGCAATTGATAAATGTGGTAATTCTGCGCAGGCTTCCTTAACATTCGTTTGGAAAAATGATACTAGAGCTCCTACGTTTGCAAACTGTACCGGAATTCCAATTAATCTTGGATGTAACCCTGCTGTGTTGCCAACGAAAGAAATGGCTTTAATACAAGCAGGTGCTACAGGTGATGATTGCGCTATTGATACTGTTATCTCAGTAGCTGGTCAAATCACAGGGACTTGCACAAAATCACAAATATTTTTGGTAACGGCATATGATGAATGCGGAAATACAACCGAATGCAGTGTAACATATACTTGGAAAGCTGACACACAGTCTCCGGTATTTGTAGCTTGTTCAAGTGCTCCTATTAATTTGGGATGTAACCCTACATTATTGCCGAATTCCGAAAATGCAATACTTGCAGCAGGTGCTACTACTGATAATTGTGGTGGAAATATTTCTGTAACTGCTACGCCTGGAACTATATCAGGAGATTGTGTTAAATCTCAAACTTTCACCGTAACAGCAATGGATGAATGTGGTAATTTTTCAAATTGTTTCGTAGTGTATAATTGGTCGACTGATAACACACCACCAGTTATAACTTGTCCATCTGCTATAAGCAATCTTAAATGCGCTTCAGAACTTCCTGCAGCTTATGTTAACCTTGCTGCATTCACTGCAGCTGGTGGTTCAGTTTCTGATGGCTGTTCAGCTAATCCAACTTTTAGCTTGTTTAGTGAAGTAATTACGCCTGGTTCATGTGTAAATAAATTTACAGTGACTAGGGTTTATAAGGTTGTTGATGCTTGTGGCAATTCTGCAACTTGCACTCAAATAATTACTGTCAATGATAATGTACCGCCTGTCATCACTTGTCCTGCTCCTATAAATGTAGCATGTGCCGGTGATGTTCCTGCTGCGAATCCACAAGGAATCGTTGCGACGGATAACTGCACAGGTACAGTATTAGTGACATTTGTAAATGATGTGATAAGCAATCAAAGTTGTGCAAATAAGTACACAATTACCAGAACATACTTGGCAACTGATGTTTGTGGCAATTCAACGACTTGTACACAGACAATTACTGTCAATGATAATGTTCCACCTGCTATTTCTTGTCCTCCTTCTATTAGTGGACTTGAATGCGCTGTCGCTGCTCCTGCGCCATATGCCAATGCTGCTCAATTCGTAGCTGCTGGTGGTACAATCAGTGACAATTGTGTTGGTACTATAATTGTTTCAATGACCAATGAAGTTTCGGCTCCAGGAATTTGTGCTAACAGCTTTATTTTGTCTAGAACTTATACTGCGACTGATGTGTGTGGTAATTTTGCATCATGTGTCCAAACTATTACAGTAGCGGATATGACGCCTCCAACTATTACATGTCCTGCCAATCTTAATTTAACTTGTTCTACAGAAGTTCCTGCTGCTAACATAGCTTCAGTAATTACTTCAGATAATTGTGCAGGAATAATTACAGTAACTGTCGCAGAGGATGTAGTCTCGAATCAAACATGTTTGAATAAGTTTACAATCAATCGTACTTATACAGCTACTGATGCATGTGGTAATGCATCTAGCTGCACTCAAGTAATAGTAGTAAATGACAACATACCTCCGGTTATGACTTGTCCTAATGATCTTCTACTGGAATGTGCTACTGAAGTACCTGCTCCAAATGTTCAATTAGTTCAAGCTTCTGACAATTGTGTTGGAACGGTAGTAGTTACTCATGTTGGTGATGTTATAGTAGACCAGGCTTGTGCCAATCAATTTACCATTGAAAGGACCTATAAGGCAACAGACGTATGTGGTAATTTCACTACTTGTACTCAGTACATTAATGTAGCAGATATTACTCCTCCTACGATTACTTGTCCGCCAAATATTACTGTGACGTGCGGTTCTGATGTACCTGTTCCTAGCATATCTTCAGTGTTGACTACTGACAATTGCGTAGGTGTAATAACTGTTGCATTCATAAGTGATGAAATAGTTGATCAGATCTGTGAGAACAGATACAAAGTCATTAGAACTTATAGCGCTACTGATGTCTGTGGTAATACTTCCACATGCAGTCAGACTATAACAGTGTATGATGATGTAGCTCCATTAATTTCAATTCTAGATCCAATATTTGCTGATGTAGAAAATGGTGGAACTATTACTTTGCAATGTCGCGCTTTGATTGAAGGATGGGAATTACCATCGTTAACGTCAAATGAAATTTCTTCACAAGATAATTGTGGCGGTTCAATCATATCTATGAATCAAACAGTTACAAATGGTTCATGTGAAGAAGATGGTTACTTTAAAAGTATTTTTGTTGAAATATTAGCGACAGATTTCTGTGATAACCAATCTTCATTTAGTTTTACAATTCATATTGTTGATGAAATACCTCCGGTTTTCACTGTTTTACCTCAAGATGTAACAGTATCATGTGCTAATTCTAACCTAACATATGATGTACAGGCTACCGATGAATGTGAATGTGCAAACATTAGTTTCGTTGATAACATCATCAATGGTGCATGTGCAGGAAGTTATACTATAAAAAGAGTATATACAGCTAAAGACTGCTGTGGTAATATGTCCTTCCATACACAAACTATTAATGTAGTGGACGATACTCCACCAGTATTAATACCAACATTTAGTGTTTTGGCTAATATAGCACAAGGTGATACTTTGACTTCTTATTGTGGTCAACAAGAATTACCTGAATGGTTATCATTACCAGCTGATCAGTTAATTGGTATGTCAGATGGATGTTCAGCTGCTACTTCTATGGGTTTTGATATCAAAGAATCTAATGAAAATGCATGTTGGTTATATGGTTATTCAAAACTATATACAATCACATACTCTGCAATGGATGCTTGTCAGAATCAAGCTCAATTTATTTTCTACATCAAAGTAGTAGATACAATTGCACCGAAATTGATCAGCATTAAAGAGTTCATATGTGATGATGACAAGAGCTGGCCGGTAGCGATCGATGGTTGTTCTCAATTAACTTACGATTATACCGATGCTCCTGTTGCAAACGAATGTAATAATGGAACTAACTATATCAGAACATGGACCATTAATGATGCATGTCAAAATACAACTTATGCTACTCAATATGTATTGACAAATGATTATGTGGCCCCTAAACTGGATTTCATAAATCCTGATTATGCTAATGTAAGCAATGGTGATACTATTTCTGTAGAATGCAGCAAGTGGAATGATGTTAGCAAAGCTACTGCCTTGACTTGGATAGAATCTAAAGATGATTGTGACTTTTTAACTGTAGATTTCAAATCTTCAAGAAAGCAAGGAAATTGTGCTTCTGATGGGTACAAATCATTGATAGCTTATGATTGGACTGCTATTGACTTCTGTGGAAATGAATCAGAATTTAAAGTTTACTTTAAACTTTCTGATAATACTCCTCCAGTATTTAATACAAACGCTCCTATGATCTCTGTAGATTGTGAAAACAATATTCCTCAGGTAAAAGCAACAGACGATTGTTCAAATGTAACTTTGAAAGTAGTTCGAAATAAATTTGAATTAGGTTGTCCAAACAACTTCACGTTGGAAGAAACCTATACCGCGACAGATGCTTGTAATAATGTAAGTACTTTCTCAAGAATTGTTAATGTAGTAGATACAACTGGACCAATTATTTATGTTCCTGATGCTGTATGCGTTTCTGATCTTGGAAGTCTGACTCCTATTGCTATGGATTATTGTACCAACAAACCGGTTCAGTTAAGCATTAAGATTGACAACACTACGATCAATTGTAATAATTCTCAGTATTATACCATCACTTATTCTGCATCTGATTATTGTGGTAACACAACTACTAAGGTTCAGAAAGTGATTCTTAATGATAATACTCCTCCTGTATTGTATTTTAGTTCTGATTTTATGAATAAATATCAGATTATCAACAATACTATATACACAGGTTGTACTGACTTCGATGCTTTCATAGCTGAGATAGATGCTTCAGGAGCAATTGTAGTAAGTGACGAATGTCTTGAGACGATCACTCCTTATTACGAGAATGAAGCCGGTGAAACTAAGTGTGAAGGTGCTCTTATCACGAAAGATCATAATTTCACATGGACAGCAACTGATGCTTGTGGCAATACTGACCAACTACACCTGAAAGTAATTTTACAAGAAAGCAATGAAGTTGATTTTAGCTTTATTGGTAAGGATACTACAGTATATTGCAATGAGACAGTTCCACTTCCGAGTATTTTACCTACATTGAATTGTACACAAGTTTCTCTTGGTAGTATTGTCAACATAGGTCAGGCTACTCCTGATGGATCTTATCTTGAAACTAGAGTCTTTACTTACACTAACTTGTGTGGTGAAGAAGTAAGTTATACGCAAGAGATTAGTCACTTGACGACATCAGATCTTGCTTGTAATATTATTATCCCTGAAGAAGTTGGATGTAATTCATCAAATAACATATTCACAGTGAATGTGACAGGTGGTGATGGTCCATACTACTATAACTGGGAAATTCTGAACGGTTTCTGTCATATAGTTGCGGGTCAAAACACTCCAACTGTTCAGATCTCAATTTCGTTCAAAACATTATTCCTTAAGGTAACAGTTACTGATTCTAGAGGATGTCAGACACAGTGTGTTATTGAAGTAGATTGTACACTTGATGGATCAACTATTGTTGTAGTAGACCCTGAATTAGTGGACATTTCTAAACCAGTAGTTCCTGAAAATCTGATCGAAGATTATACATTAAGACCGAATCCGACAAGCTCTCAAGTTTATCTTGAATTTGATGCTGATGCGGCCGAAGAAATTACTGTTAATATCTCTAACCAGTTTGGTAAACCAGTTTATCATAAAAAAATGAACTGCTCAAAAGGATTTAATTCACAATTGCTAGAGACTAGCAGTCTTCCATCAGGTCTATACCAGGTGAGTCTGATCTCAAGTGATAAACTCAAAACGTTACAGTTAATCAAGGTTAAATAACTTTTAACCTTAGTTAAATATGGGAGAAAGGGGTCTTTAAAAGGATCCCTTTTTCAATTTTGGGGATGTAGTAAAAAAATAAGCCGGTACAAAATTGCTCTTGTACCGGCTTTTATTTTTAAAAAAAAATGATTAAACTCCAACATTTTTCATTACTTCAGATTTTAACCTTTCATAATCATCATCATTGATTGCACCAGAAGCTTTCATTTCGAAAAGTCTCTGGAGTGAATCAAGATAATCATCCGTGGTTTCTATTTTATTATCTAAAGGTGCTGATTCTTTATTTTCTTTTTTTATCTTTTCGGTATAAGCCTTACCTTTTTCAAATTTCTCGTTATAAAAATTCTTGAAACTAGTCCAATCAAAATCTAGAAATGTTCCGCCTTTATTGAAATGCCTTTTGAAGACTTCCCCAACTGCATATGTGGAAGCGCCTGATAATGCAGAGACCGCGACACCCCCAACTATTGTCCCAATCAAAGGAATCATCTTGGCTAACATTCTTCCACTTAATCTGG
>Ga0209480_10001662_pt1 | contig 16024 bp, 15 predicted proteins | sample JI61114C2DNA_FD_187501 | JGI IMG/M metagenome (GOLD analysis project Ga0209480, IMG submission 187501) | Wastewater effluent complex algal communities from Wisconsin, to seasonally profile nutrient transformation and Carbon sequestration -... | ecosystem: Engineered > WWTP > Effluent > Algae...
GCCGACGGCCTCGGCATGTACTGCTGCGCCGTGTGCGGCAACGCACTTTTCCGCAGCGACAGCAAATTCGGCAGCAGTTGCGGCTGGCCCAGTTTCTTCGAGGCCATAAGGCCGGACAGCGTGCGATACGAGAGCGATAAAACCTTCGGCATGGTGCGCACCGAAGTGCTCTGCGGCCGCTGCGACAGCCACCTCGGGCATATCTTCGATGATGGGCCGAAGCCTACCGGGAAGCGGTTCTGCATGAATTCGGCTGTGCTGGATTTTGAGGAAGATAAGTAGAGATTCGAGAAAAAGTGATTGGCCGCAGACCGTGCTTCGCCGAAGCGGCTACGCGCAGGCGAGGGCGCGGAGACGCGGAGAATGCAAAGGGTGATTGTTGGCTGGTGACTGGTGATTAGCCGACTGCCGCACGGCTGCCAACTGCCACTGCCAACTGATATAGTCTCAATACCCACTCGCAGCATTCAGCTCCGCCATATCCGCTTCGCTCAAGTGCAGCTCCGTTGCGGACATGAGCTCGTTCAACTGCGCGATGCTGGTGGCGCTTGCGATAGGTGCGGTTATGTGTGGGCGCGCCATGAGCCATGCCAGCGATACCGCTGCGGGCGTGCTGCCGTGGCGCTTGGAAACAGCGTCCAATGCGGATAAGATTTTCAGGCCGTGCGGCGTTAGGTATTTGGGCATGCTGCTGCCACGCACGCTTTTGCCGAAGTCCGCTTCGCTGCGGTATTTGCCCGTTAGGAAACCGCTGGCCAATGCGAAATAGTTGAGCACGCCTAAGCCGTGTTCGGCGAAGATGGGTGCGTAGTCCCGCTCAAATTCTGCGCGGTCGAAAAGGTTGTAGCGTGGCTGCAACGACACGTATTTTACATAACCATTTTCCGCACTTACGCGCATGGATTCCAGCAAGCGTTCCGGTGTGTAGTTGGAGGCACCGATGCAGCGGACCTTGCCGTTTTTTACCAGCATGTCCAAGGCTTCCAACGTTTCTGTGACCGGTGTTTCAAGATCGTCCCAATGTGTTTGGTACAGGTCGATGTAGTCCGTGCGCAAGCGCTTCAGCGAATTTTCCACAGCCCGCAGGATATAGTCTTTCCGCAGGTTTTTCCCTTCACCCATGTCGCCGCCCACTTTGGTTGCGATCACTACGTTTCTCCGATTTCCACGCGCTTTTAACCATTTGCCCACCACGGTTTCAGACTCGCCGCCTACATGGCCGGGGGCCCACGAAGAATACATGTCTGCCGTGTCGATCAGGTTGAAGCCACCTGCCACAAAAGCATCCAAGAGCTTGAACGAGGTGGCCTCATCAACCGTCCAGCCGAAGACGTTTCCGCCGAAAGCTAAGGGCGCAACATGAAGGTCACTTTTCCCGATGGTGCGGTTTTGCATGGAGTCAAAGTAAACATCCAGTTATTCAACACCTGACGCAGTACCTTCGGATCATCTCGATCACATCGCCCATGAAAACCTTCATCACGCTGCTCGCACTTCCACTGCTCTCCTGCACAACGCCAACCACCGGCGGAGCAACAACGACACCGGAAGCGATCGCCCCGCTTACTGCAGCAGACAGCGTGCAGATCAATCCCGTCCACCATTCATCCATGGTGCTGCAGTATGGCAAGACGACGATCTACGTGGACCCGCATACTGGACCGGAGCGCTTCGCCAACTACCCGGCACCGGACCTTGTGTTGATCACCGACATCCACCCAGACCACTTGGACACCGCGACACTGGCCGCACTTCCGTTGGACCATACACGCATCGTGGCACCGAAAGCCGTGGTGGAACTGCTGCCCGCACGCTTGCAAGAAAAATGTTCAACCATGGCGAACGGCGAAGAGATCGAATTGAACAACGTGCTCATCACAGGGATCCCCATGTACAACCTGCCACCCTCACCCAGTGCGTTCCACCCGAAGGGACGCGGCAACGGCTACGTGCTCGCACTCGGCGGCAAACGCGTTTACATCAGCGGTGATACGCAAGGCATCCCGGAAATGCGCGCACTTCAAAATATCGACATCGCTTTCGTCTGCATGAACCTGCCGTACACCATGGATGTGGATGAGGCCGCCGATGCCGTGCTCGCTTTCAAGGCCAAGGTGGTGTATCCCTACCACTACCGCGGCACGAACGGTTTTAGCGATGTGAAGAAGTTCAAGGAATTGGTGAACGCGAAGGATCCCGCGATCGACGTGCGGCTGGTGGATTGGTATCCTGAAGGCCAGTAGGCAGCGGGCAGTGGCAGCAGCATACAATGGACAACTAACAAATGAATGCACGACCTTCGCTTTTCAACGCCGACAACATGACACGGACCGTATTCCTCGCCACGCTCCTCTTTACCACATCGCTCAACGCACAAACATGGCTTCCTGCGGAAACTCAGGCCGGCATCGCGGAGCTGCAAGCCGTTGCTGCACGCCAGCCTGATGCGACCAAACTCACCCTACAAACTCAGGGAAAGTATCCCAGCGCTATGATGCACGGGCGTTGCATGGTAGGTTTTCTGGGGAAAGTGAACGACAGCTTCGATCGCGCTGCTTGGGATGCAACTATTTTTCATGTCGGTGCACGTGTGGGACATGTGCTCTCCTTCCGCGTGGATGTTTTCCATTTGGATGAAGTACGGAACGCGCCCGGTCTGGAATACGCCGAGCTGGCGGGCAAAGCGAAGCCTACGCTGGACAAGTTGGTGAAGTCCATCCATGCGGACAGCGTGCAGCAGGGGATTTATTTACAACAACCATACACCGGCGATGGCGTGTTGATCGGCGTGCTTGATTGGGGATTCGACTACTCGCACCCGATGTTCTACGACACCGCCATGGCGGCCAGCCGCGTGCGTGCTGCTTGGGACCAGTTCCGCCAAACAGGTCCTGCTCCCGCCAACTTCGGTTACGGTGCTGAATTCACCAACACGTCAGACTTGCTGGCAGCTGAAAGCGACACGGCCAACATCTACAGCTTTGCAACGCACGGCTCGCATGTAGCGGGCATCGCGGGTGGTGGCGGCGCTGGCACCAGCTACCGCGGTGTTGCCTTCGACGCGCAATACCTCTTCTGCACTTTTCTGGTGGATGCCGCAGCGGCCATGGACGGCCTCGCTTGGATGCAACAAACGGCGCAGCAGGACGGCAAGCGCTTAGTGGTGAACATGAGCTGGGGCCTATACTACATGGGCACGCTGGACGGCCATTCCCTGCTGAGCCAATTCCTTGACGGTCTTTCCAATGAAGGCGTAACGTTCGTGAGCTCCGGGGGCAACAACGGCGGTGTGAATTTCCACATCAAAAAGGATTTCTCCGGCGATACGCTGCGCAGCCGCGTACAGTTCTACTCCTACAGCGCCAACCCCAATATGTGGGGCCAGAGCATTACGATGTGGGGTGAGGAAGGCGGTTCATTTTCCGCCAGCTTTTCGGTGTTGAACAGCAACTATCAGCCGTTGCAGGAATCGCCATGGTACCACACCGCAACGCAACCCGCATACCTTGATTCGTTCCTTGTGCAGGGCAACGATACCATCTTTTTCAATCTCGCCTGTGATGCTTCGAATCCGTTGAACAACAGGCCGCACTTCCGGCTGCGCATCAAGAACACGAACACGGCGTTGCTCATTCTCTTTCGTGCCACTGCTCCTTCGGGATCGGTGCATTTTTGGAACGTGACGGAGCTAATCAACGACGTGGGCAACTGGGGCCAAGCCTTCCTGAGCGGGCAAACCGGTTGGACCGCGGGCGACGCGCTCTACGGCATTGGCGAGCCTACTTGTGCCGAAAGCGTGATCTCCGTGGCCGCATGCAGTTCCGACTATTTTACCTCCGGAGGCCAATTGGTCTCGGGAGCCATCGCCAGTTTTTCGTCCACCGGCCCAACACTGGATGAACGTATCAAACCGGACATTACCGCACCGGGCAACAACGTGGCTTCATCCATCAGCTCATTCACGGACAACGGTTATACGGCTGTGGCGAACGTGCCGTTCATGGGGCGCACCTATCCCTTCGCCCGCTTCAGTGGTACCAGCATGTCGTCGCCTGCCGTGGCCGGTGCCGTAGCGCTGATGTTGGAGGCCGACCCCACGCTTACGCCCGCACAGATCAAGGATATCATCAAGACCACCGCGCTCACCGACAACCAAACTGGCATGGTCCCCGCCCAGGGCGACACGCGTTGGGGCATGGGAAAATTGAATGCCTACCACGCGGTAACGAAAGTGCTCGGTGTAACCGGGATCAACGAAAAGATTGCGGAAAACATGACCATTTGGCCCAGCCCCGCCGGGTCAACCGTGTATGTAGCGGTGCCCTTCAACACAAGCAAAACAAAGCTCATTGCCGCGGATGCCATGGGCCGCAACGTGCCCGTTGAATCCACTATGAGCCAAGGTGTGTTTGCCTTGGCTATTTCGCGCTGGGCAAGCGGCGTGTACTTCCTGCGGATCGAATACGAGGGTCGTGTTGCAGTGGGGAAGGTGGTGAAAGAGTGAACGAGGAATTGCGACTTACGCCTTGGGATAATCCTCCGGGCCATCCTTCTTCTTCCTCCCCGTGAAGAACCGCCAAGCCGCTACACCGCCGCCACCGATCGCAAGGATGATCAATTTGATGTTCTTCAAGAGCAGTGCGAACAAGCCCACCTTGGCCAACACTTTCCCCGCTACAAGACCGCCGATGGTCCAAGCGGCCACATCGTCGATGCTGCTGTCGAACTCCTCGTAGGTGTAGCCGGGATTGAACTTCGCCATGCTGAGCACGGCCGGAATGTTCTCCTTCACGGAGTCCAATTCGGTCATGCCCGCAACTGCGTTCAAAATCAAAACGCCTTTGCGGCCCAGCACGCGCACGTTATAGTTCAGGGTGTTACCGTCAGCATCTTCGGCGTGCAATTCCTTGGCCCAGTGCAGCACCTTGTGCTCCTTGTCGTAGTAGGGTTGCGAAGCCCAGCCGACCAATTCCAAGGTTCCGTAGCCTGCTTCTTGCCGGTGCTTGTTCTCCTCGGCATCGTCCTTCTTCAATCCGGTCATCATATCGTCGTAGTCGATGTCGTCGGCGTCCTCGTCGCTTACGTAGCCCATGTCATCATATTCCACCACGAACGCGAAGGGATTGTCGAGAACGCCGGAGTAAGTTGGAATTATCATGCCCAGCACGCTCTCTGCAACATCGGGCGGGTTGTCCCACACGTCCACGATCACCTGCTTACTCTGCTCGGCATCCAGGAATTTGAAGCCGTCCGGCACGTTCAACGTAGCCACATCACCGCCCAACTGAATAACGCCGTGCTGGTAGGTATAGGACCCTTCCAGTGAATCGATCAGCGCCGCAGTATGCGCATCCATCTGCTCATCACTGATCTCCGGCTCTTCGCTTTCGGGCGGGGTTTGCGGGGCGGCGAACAGGGCGTTGGCAAAGGCCAGCGCGACAAATGCAAAGGGAACGCGAATAAGCATGAATGTGATTTGGGGCGGGAAATATAGAAGATTTCACATTGGAGCGGAAAGTGCGACTTTCCTTTAGTTTTTGCACTTCATGCAAGAATCCAGTGGACGGGGTGGATGGCGTACACGCCTTTCCACAATGTCCTCACAATGTGATTTCTAAAAACTTGTGTGCCAGTGACGGCAAGTCCCCCCTACTTCCCCTTCTTCATCAGCGCCTCGATCTCATCCACTTCCCGCGGAATGTTCTTGAAGAGGTCCACCTGTCCGTTCTTTGTCACCACTATGTTGTTCTCGATGCGGATGCCGAGGTTTTCCTCCGGGATGTAGATGCCTGGTTCCACAGTGAAGACCATGCCCTCTACTATCGGCTCGTGCCACAGGCCCACATCATGCACATCCAAGCCTAAGAAGTGGCTGGTGCCGTGCATGAAGTACTTTTTGTAGAGCGGCTTTTCCGGATCTTGTTTGGCCACTGCTTTCTTGTCCAGCAGGCCCAGACCGATGAGCTGCTTCTCCATCAATGCGCCCACTTTCTTGTGGTAGTCCGCGAGATAAACGCCGGGGAGCAGCAGTTTGGTTGCGGCTTTCTGCACGTTCAGCACCGCGTTGTACACATCGCGCTGGCGCTTGGTGAACTTGCCGTTCACCGGTATGCTGCGGCTGAGGTCGCTGGCGTAGCCACCGTATTCGCAGCCGAAATCCATCAGGATCACATCACCGCTTTTGCATGTATCGTCGTTGGTGATGTAGTGCAGCACGCACGCGTTGTAACCGCTTGCGATGATGGGCGTGTAGGCATGTCCGCGTGAGCCGTTGCGCAAAAACTCATGCGTGATCTCTGCTTCGATCTCGTACTCCTTCACGCCCGGTTTCACAAAGCGCAACACGCGCTGGAACGCCTTTGCGGTGATGTTCACCGCATTCTGGATCTGCGCGATCTCCTCTTTCGTTTTCCGCGAGCGGATGCGGTGCATGGTGGGCGCGCTACGCTTCACTTCATACAACGGATATTTGGAGCACAGTTCTTTGTTCTTGCGCTCTTCACGCGTTTCCACCTCGTTGCCTTGGCGCAGGTGTTCATTGCTGTTGAGGTAAATACTCTTGGCCTGCGGCAGCAGGCGCTGCAGGGTGGCATCATAACTGCTGGTCCACAGCACGGTGGCGATGCCGCTTTGCCCGGTGGCCTGCTTCTGTGTCAATTTCGCACCTTCCCAAATCGCGATGCTCGGGCTGGTTTCGCGTACAAAGAGGATCTCGCGGTCCTTCGGGTCGAATGCGTCCGGAAAGAGCAGCAACACGGTTTCTTCCTGATCGATGCCGCTGAGGTGGAAGATGTCCGCCGCTTGGTGGAACGGCATGGAACCGTCCGCGCTGGTGGGCATGATGTCGTTGCTGTGGAATACGGCAAGGCCGCCTTTTTCCATGGCCTTGCGGAAGCGGGCACGGTGTTCACGGTAGGTGGCGGCGGAGAGGGGGGTGTAGCGCATGATGGCGAAGGTATGGAAGGTGCGAAGTTTTCAAGACTCACCACACGATAGTTAACGGATCAAGTGGTGCCAAGAGTTGAAGCTTGTCTGTTGGCTTTGGGCGTGCTGTTGTTGAATGCACACCGTCGGGCTATCCGCAGTAGTCCTCGCTTCGCTGTGGGCTATTTCCTACTAGCCCTCACACAACCGAGACTCCGGTTTGTACAATGTGCGCTGCGCGATCATAAAGTTCATCGTAGGTGAGGATCTTGATGTTGCGAGAGTCTCGACGGAAAAGCTCCAGCGTTTTCGTTTTTATAGCCTTCTCTTGCGCACTTACTCCCGGCCGTTCTAGTTGCTTCCAAGAACCGATGAGCAGGATGACCTTGCTATCGTGACCTGCTTGGGTTATCAGTTCACCTTGCTCGTCATATAGGCCCCCTTGTTCCAAGCGGAGTTGTCCACTTGCCTTTTGTTCCAAGACCTGTGAGACGGCATCTGTCAACTCGTGCGACAGCCCCCATGTGTTCGCCCGTTGGGGTCGGGCCGCACGGAATAGTTCTGTTTCGGGCTTCTTGATCTCCACGAAAACGGTGAACCTCTTGTCGGCCATCAAGTAGTCATTGATGACTGAACCTGATCCATCCGCGTCTGTGGACGATGCATGGAATTCTCGCTGTAGAATTGACATGTAGCGATAGTCGAGTCCGTAGCCGAAGATCCATGGGTTCTTCTGGAAGAAATGCTGCCACAACTTCTCCCCAGTGACCCCTTGGCCAAGTGCTTGCGCCACACGGTAGTGCTCAAGTGAGCCGTGTACGTGAAGGAAGTCATGATATAGCTGGAGCTGCTGCTTTCGATAGCCGATGTTCACAAGGTCCGTGCTGGTGATCCGTCCTTCAGCGAGCACCTGCTTCACAAGGTCGGCCCCCTCCGCTGTCGAGGTAACGTCCTTGAAGGTCTGTATTGTTTCAGTGCTTAGTTGGCCGCCCTCCGACAACTGTATCCGCCTTTCGGCTACACCCTTCAGGTTGATCTCTGACAGGAGTTGAATAAAGACCTTCAGTTGGGCCAAATTGAACTTGGAGAATTTGATGCGCTGCTTCTCCACTCCACCAATGAGCTTTATGAATTCTACGCCCTCAATGTCATCGGCCTCCTTGATGTACACAGCCTTCAACATGGTCTTCGTAGCGAGCTTCACCTCAAATCCTTCTTCGTCGCTGTGAACGACTTGGAAGAATCTGCCATGCCCGAAGTCGTGGCTGTAGAGCATTCCCTCCTTCGAGTTCAAAATGATTTCCGCTTGTGTTGGAGGGGCGAAATTTCCTATGCTCATGACGTTGGTGTTTGTTTCCTCTTGCTCTTCGGCACATACATGCTTAGCCGCTCGGTCCGCGCCCTGTACCCGCCTTCATCCTTCGCCAACAGTTGCATTCGCACCAACTCGCTCATGTCGCGCTGGATAGTGCGCGGCGAGACTTTGGCATAAAGGATCGCGAGTTGCGTATTGATATGGGGAATCTCTTCGAGCTTGAGCGTGCGGTTCTTCGGAAAGTCCAAGGCAAGACGGCGACGACGTTTGAACAAGGGCATCTGGCTGGCCTTCGTGCTGTCGAATTCATCATACACCATCTTCTGCCAAGTGATCTCGAATTGGCTGGCTTGGACGGTCAGCAGCGTTTGTTCCAAACCATCGCGGAGCCCCAGCAGCGCATACTCGATGAATTTGGTGAGGTCGCGCTCCCTTCCGGCGATATCGAGTTGCCGGTAATAATCCGAGCGCGTCTGGTTGTAATGGTTGCTGAGGATGTGTGAGGCGATATTCGGATTCCCACCGCGCAACATCAGGTAGAACTCCACCAAACGACCAGTGCGGCCATTGCCATCACTGAAAGGGTGGATCCATTCAATATACACGTGTGCCACGATTGCCTGGATCACCACCTCCAGAAAATGCTGTTCTCCTTGTTCGAAGTGGAACTCTTTGCGCATCCATTCGCAGAGGTTGTGTACAAGGTCATTGACATGCTCGGGTGCTGGGCAGCGATAGGTGCCCACCGTTACTTGGTTCTCGCGGAACCTCCCGGGGATCGCGGCGAGGTGTTCTCCAAGACCCTTGCCAACGAGCTGGTGGAAACGCTTCAGCAGATCGGCGTCGATGAGTTGCACATGATCATCATACACCACCTCTTTCAGCAGTTCATTGAAGGCGTCGATGATGTTCTTCACTTCCTGCTCGAGGTACTGCTTACTCGGCGGCAGTTTTGCTCCAGCGGCCACCTGCTTCACCTCCTCTTCACTAAGCGTATTACCTTCAATGGCCGTTGTGGCTTGCGCCCCTTTGATCATGGACACTTGGAGAAGATGCTTGTAGTCTTCCGGTAGGAGGGGCGTGTGCTTGATTGCTTTCACAAAAGCCTCGCACTGCCCCAGCAGGTATTTCATGTTCGGCGTTACCTCCCACTGCCGCCGGAAGGGCATGTGTGGGTACAACAAGGCCAGGTCTTTCATTGGGACAAAAATAGGTCACTTTTGACCTATGTCCACGTTATCAATGGTTTATGGAATAAAATTTAAGTCATGGATGTAGACACAATTTGTGACACTTCCCTTGCCCGCAAGCTGACTGACCTTTCAACTTTTTCTACACATATTTTCACGACGTGTATAGAAAATCGCCATTCTCTATACATATCAAGTATCGGAACATGCGGCTCCGGGCACCTTGCGCGACTCACCCCTTGAACCGCATCAGCAACCGGAGGAACATCAGCATCTCCAAGCTCTTCGATGAATTCGTAGAGCGGGAAAGCGTGAAGGAACCGGAACCCTTCGCGAAGCTCGATGGCATTTGGAAAGACCGCGACATCAGCTTGGAGAAAATCCGAGAGAAGGCATGGCGACGGTACTGATCGATAGCAGCGTGCTCATTGGCCGCGCCCGAGGGCAGGAGGCTGCGCGTGATGCCATTAGCAAGCTGGCTGGTCATACGCCGGTACTATGTGACATTGTTCTTGGCGAAGTGTTTATCGGCTCACGCAACCGCAAGGAATACGATGATCTCCACAACTACCTGCGGAAGACGTACGACAAGCTGCCATTCACCGTGGAGGTGAGTGAGCGGTTCCAAGAACTTCTGGCCGGCAAAGAACGCCTGCTACACGGCCACTTGAGTGACTACCTCATTGCGGCAACCGCCATTGCGCACAATACACCTTTGCTTACGCTGAACCGGAAGGACTTCGCGAAGTTGGAGGGGGTGAAGTTGTTGTGATACAGGATTCGCCGTCACCTCACTCAAACACCTTGAAATACTCCTCGAACTGATACACCTGATGCCCATTTGATAAGCGGTGACCCAAATGTAACATCGTTTCGTTTATTGCGTTTAACTTTGTGTCATTCAACCCAAAAGCCATGTCAACCTTAGACATACTTGCCACCAAGCCGAACCGCTCTGAACAAGAGGCGGCTCGCCTGTCATTCCCCGCATTGGAGGAATCTTTGAAGAGTCTCTCCAAGAAGGGCACGACGGAAATCGAGATCGAGGAGACTTCCCAGAAAATCGTTGTTCCCACCATGGCGCTCCAGTTGCTCGCCCGGGTCTTGAAAGATCTTGGTGAAGGACGCCCGGTGCAGATCGTTCCCATTGAGGCCGAAATGACCACGCAGGCCGCTGCGGAAATACTCGGCTGTTCGCGGCCGCACGTTATTAAATTGTTGGAGCAAGGCAAGATCCCCTTTACGCTGGTGGGCAAGCATCGCCGCATTCGCTACGAGCATGTGATGAAGTTCCGCAAGGCCATGAAGGACGCGCAGAAGCGCAACCTCATGGACATGATGAAGGACGACGAAGCAGCCGGTCTTTATGATTCATAGCGTTCGCTTCACCTGCGTGCTTGACACGAACGTCATTTACCCGGTAAACATCCGGGACCTGTTGCTGTGGTTCGCACACTACGACCTCTTTACTGTGAAGTGGAGCAAGGGCATCTGCGCTGAATGGATCAAAGTGATGCGTTCGAAGGGCGTCCCAGAACCAGATATTACCAAGCGCATCCAACGGATGTCCGATGCATTCCCGGATGCTTTGGTCAAGAACTACGAAAGCCTGATCGAAGGTTTATCGTTGCCGGATGAGGATGACCGCCATGTGCTCGCTGCTGCCATCAAGGCCAACGCCAACTTGATCGTCACCAACAACCTTAAAGATTTCCCGGCGTCGGAATTGAGTAAATACGGTTTGGAGGCCAAAAGCGCGGACGATTTTTTAACTGACATCATCGACCTAAACCAGATCAGGGCAGTTCAAGCCTTTAAGGAGCTGGTTTCGAACAGGCGCTCCCCTGAACTCGATGCCTATGAGGTTCTGGATCAGTTCCGAAAGGTTGGCCTAACGAACACGGCAGACTACTTGCATGCTTTGTTGTAAATGCTTAGCCATCAATCCTTTTCGTGGGTCTCAATCAAAAAGCCAATGTCTGCTTTTATAACTTAAGCCCCTAAACTATAAAATCCTCCTCCGCTTTTATAGTTTCGTATAAAAGCTGGTGCTGGCGATTCAACGTCGAAAACGGCGCTCGATCGAGTTCACCCCTTAAACCGCATCATCACCGTGTTCCCCTTCTCCTCGCGGCGGGTCTCCACTTGGTCCTTCAAGGCGTTGATCAGTGAAGAAAGCGAGCCGTGGCCGTAACTGCGCGGATCGAAGCCCGGGTCGAGGCGGCGCAGCGCTTGACCTACAAGGCTCAGTGAAGCTTCATCTTCCTCCCCTTTCGCCACGACAAATGCCTTGTGCAACTTGTTCATCAGCGAAGTGTTGCCGGACAACGGGGCACCCGTGGCTTTGGCGCGCGAACCACCTTTTTTTGCGGTGTTGCGCGGTTCCTCTTGTACATCCAGGTTCTCCACGTAGATGAAACGCTCGCAAGCTTGCACGAAAGCATCGGGCGTTTTCTTTTCGCCAACGCCCATTACGAACAGGCCGCTTTCGCGCAGGCGGGTTGCCAAGCGCGTGTAGTCGCTGTCGCTGCTTACGATGCAGAAGGCATCCACCTGATCGTTGTGGAGGATGTCCATGGCGTCGATGATCAGCGCGCTGTCCGAGCTGTTCTTGCCCGTGGTATAACCGAACTGCTGCACGGGCTGGATGGCGTTGGCGTTGAGCAGGCCTTTCCAACCGGTAAGGCGGGTGCTGGTCCAGTCGCCATAAATGCGGCGGATGGTGATGGTGCCTTCCTTGGAGACTTCTTCCAAGATGGCGGCCAAACGGCGCGGGGCCGCGTTGTCGCCATCGATGAGGAGGGCGATGGTGGTGTCGTTTATCTTTTTCACGCGGTGAAGGTATGAGCCGACCTTTAACCGCAACGGCGCTACGACGCAACGGGTACGCAACGTTAGGGGACGGTTTAACCGCAGAGGGCGCGGAGAACACGAAGCTCTAATGCCGCCTTCGGCGGAAGTGAGCTACCGCAACGCACACAACGTTCGCAACTGAAACACAAGCCTTCATGAGCCAGAAGCACTGCGACCAACCCGTGTCGCTTAACAATCAGCGTAAATCATAACAATCAGCGCAATCCGCGTTCCATGCCGCCCCGATCACCACGATCACGGTTTGCACGAAAGCGAACTCCAACAGTGTTGGCCCGTGGTATCCACGGGACATTCACTAGGGTAGTCCCGGTCGCTGAGCGGTTCGCCGCGCTGGTCCCAACGTTGCCAAGTGCCCACCTTGCCGCCGTTGCAGAAATGGCCTTTGCTTTCAGGTTTCCCGTTGGTGTGGAAGAAGGTGAACTCCCCGTTAGGGATACGCAAACCTTGGTCGACGAAGGTTCCCTCCATCAACAACGCCCCCCCGGGGCTGTACACTCGGGCCGCCCATCCCGCAGGCGTTTCGCGCGCGGTGCGCAACAGTGTCATGCCTTCGAGCGCCGGGTTCGCATGTTCCGCTACCACCATGTCGTACTGCACCTGACCCACCTTCAGCGAAGTCTCGCCACGCGCCTGCATCACGGCCAACTTGTTCACATCGTCCCGCTGTGCGGAAGCCGGCATGGCAAGCATGGTCGCGACCAAGACGAAGTTGAATCTGAAGCGGGTCATCGTTCCTTGTTTTTCAGGGGCGTGTTTCGGCCAGAAAAATGTTTTCGCTGCAGCCGCTTCCGTTGCAGAAATAATGGACATCCCCGTAGCGATGGGTCACCTTCCGGTATACAGCGGTTTGCCCGTTTTCGGTGATGCGGACCTCCTTCGCCACGTAGGTAGGCCTTACTTCCAAGGCTTCGATGCGGCCGTCAGGAACCGTGCCGTACAATGGAGCATCAGCAACGACGGCTTGCCGTGGGCGGGGCTCCACCTTGGCCGCAGGGGTTACTACCTCACTGGGGTTGGCGGACCATTTCTCTTTCAATGGCGGCAGGCCACTGTCCTTTTGCGAAGGAACCTTGGTTGACGAAACATCCTCAGCCAACTTCCGGGCGGCATTCTCCACTGGCGGAAGGTTTGTTGCAATACGAGGTACATCGGGTTGCGGTGCTTTTACCGAAACCGCTTGTGTACGCTCCCGGGCAAAGTTGTATTCCGTGCGGTAGGTGAAATCCCCCTTTTCCGCGTTGAACCCTACTTGGCCTACCGGCTCCGCATAACGCACCGCCTGCCCTTTTGGACGTGGTTCCAAGGTGACCAAAAACGGGAATTGGTACGGCGCTGCGGCCAATGCCTGCTCCGGCATATGCGTGTCGATGTGCAAGGACTTGCTGAGGCACCCTTCCCGGTGGAAGGTGAGCACATAGTCCTGTTGAAGGTCCAGTTGCAACTGAAAACGCTTCAGGTTTTCCGTGACCGTTTGTAAGGTGATGCCGTTGCGCTCCACCACCATGCGCACACCTTCAAAAGAAATATCCTTCGTACGCACTTTGCCGTCCAATTGCAGCACTTGCGGGCCGTTCGCGTGCACTATGAGCGGCATCAGGCAGAGCGATGTCAACACCGCTGAAAGTAGTGAATGTGTGACTATGCGTTTCATGGGACGAACGAACCTGGACCTTCATTTCCCTGTCCATCCCAAAGGTCCGAATTCGCACGGGCGGCATCAATACCCATAAAATGGTATTTTTCTTGTGAAGCAGTGGCGCTTGACCACTTCAACGACCGATACCACAAATCACGCATCTGGCGCAATGAATGCGCACTGCCTGCTACAGAATGAAATGCAAATGGGCTAGGGCAATGCTTCGGAGCACAGCTCGATCACCCGTGCATTAGTTCAGTTGCATCGGCACATCCATCAATAGAAGCTCCGCGCCATCCTTGCCGACAGAAATTTCCAACGCATCCACCCCGCTGATGCCGACCGCATCGCGCTTGGAAAGTTCTTGGCCTTGCACCACGGCGCTGCCGGAAACCACGATCGCGTACACGCCGTTGCCCGCGCGCTTGATGGCATATCGTTCCGTGCGTCCGGCGTCGAACTTTCCGAGCAGGAACCACGCGTCTTGCCGGATCCAAGTACCGGCATCATCCGGGTCCGGGGAAACGATCTGCTGGAATGTGTTTATGCGATCCTTTGGGTCCAGTGTGATCTGGTCGTAACGTGGGACCTCGCCCCGTTCACGCGGGAAAAGCCATACTTGGAACAGCTTGGTGCGGTGCTCTTTATCGGGGTTGAACTCGCTGTGGCGCACACCCGTGCCCGCGCTCATCACCTGAATGTCGCCGGCCTTGATTACACCTTCATTGCCCATGCTGTCTTTGTGCATCAATGCACCTTCCGTCACGATGGAAATGATCTCCATGTTGTCGTGCGGATGCGTGCCGAAGCCCATGCCTCCTGCGATGGTGTCGTCGTTCAGCACGCGCAGCGCGCCAAAGTGCATGCGCTCCGGGTCGTGCCAATTAGCGAAGCTGAAGGAATGCCATGCGTCCAGCCAACCATGGTCGGCGTGGCCGCGGGAAGTGGCCGGATGGAACTCGATGTTGCCCGTGGTTTTCATGTGTGTCGGCTTTGAGCCTGCAAACATACATTCCATGGAATATATATCCAAGGAAATTAACTGCACTTCCTTGAAATCCCGTTCACCGGTCCTGCAGGGTCAGGGATCATCCCGACCAGCATATCATGGACCGTTGGAACCCCACCCGCTGCATTTGTTCGTCCGAATAGTTTTGTGGCAAACATTTTCCGGCACCGGTTGTTCAACTGTCCTGCCGTTAAACAGCCTTAGGCTACCGTTCCTTGTGATTTTCACGCTTGAAGAAGAAAGGTGGTAAGCCCACGTTTAATATTTATGGCTGGACAAACAAGCGGATCGTGCTAAGTTTGCCGACCCCGCCCCTCAGGTGAAATACAGTTGCGGGTAACACGAAGCTGAAAACGAACACTACCAACGGTCTCTCCTTTACCAAGAAAACAACCCCTACATGAGCACACAAAAATCCGGAAAGATGTCCAGCCTGTTCGTGGCTCTGGCGTTTCCCTTGGCCCTCGGCGTCAGCATTTTTTTCTACATGTTCGTGCTCGGTGACCCGGCCAACTTCGAAGGTGGCGACCCGCTCCATGGACATCCCATCGCAGAGAACCCCGGCCATACGTTCGGCCTTATCCACAAAGGTGGTTTCATCGTTCCGATCCTGGTAACGGTCTTTTTGTTGATCATTATCTTCTCCATTGAGCGTTTCATCACCTTGAGCCGTGCTTCAGGCAAGGGCCGCGTGGATGAGTTCCTCCACAATGTGCGCCAGCTCCTATCCACAGACCGCGTGGACGAGGCGATGACCGTTTGCGATGAGCAAAAGGGCAGCGTGGCGAACGTGATGCGCAACGGACTGGTGAAGTACAAGACCGTGATCAATGACAACTCGATCGACAAAGAGACCAAGATCAACATTGTGAAGCAGGAGATCGAAGAGGCCACTGCCTTGGAGCTGCCTATGTTGAGCAAGAACTTGGTTATCCTGTCCACTTGCGCCAGTGTGAGTACGCTTTTGGGACTTATCGGTACCGTACTTGGTATGATCCGGGCGTTCAGCGCCATGGCCACCGCCGGTACTCCCGATGCCACTGCACTTTCCACCGGTATTTCCGAAGCCCTCATCA
>Ga0209480_10001664_pt1 | contig 16013 bp, 9 predicted proteins | sample JI61114C2DNA_FD_187501 | JGI IMG/M metagenome (GOLD analysis project Ga0209480, IMG submission 187501) | Wastewater effluent complex algal communities from Wisconsin, to seasonally profile nutrient transformation and Carbon sequestration -... | ecosystem: Engineered > WWTP > Effluent > Algae...
CGTCGTAGAAGCAGTTCATGTGCTTCTTCAGCAGGGCATAGACTTCACGGGCTTTGGCGACCATTTCAGGGCGGTTCTTCAGCAGCGGGAAGACGCCGACTTTGATCGGAGCCACGCGCGGGTGGAAGCGGAGGACGGTGAGGACTTCCTTCTTGCCCTTTTCATCGACTTTCTCGGACTCCTCGAAGGCTTTGGCGATGACGGCCAGCGCCATGCGGTCGAGACCGGCAGAGGGCTCGATGACGTGCGGGACGTAGCTGCCTTTGAAAAGACGCTCGAACCAAGTGCGCACGGCGGCTTCAGGCAGAGGCTCGCCCTTGGTCTTCGCAGCTTCGGCGGCGAGACGCTTCTGGATGAGGGCTTCCTTCTGCTCGTCGGTGAGCTTGGCGGCGGCGTTTTTGAGTTCTTCGTCGAAGACTTCCTGAGTCTTGCCGCTGGCGTTTTGATGCGCGGAGAGGTCGAAGTCGCCACGGGCGGCGATGCCTTCCAGCTCTTCGGTTCCAAAGGGGAACTCGCAGAGGATGTCAACACAAGCGCGGGCGTAGTGGGCGAGGTCCTCCGGCGTCTGCCAGTAGTATTCCAGCACGCCACCGAGGCCGATGCCTTCATAGAACTTCGTGCGCTGATCGACCCAGTAACGGTGCCAGAGCTCCCAGCCCCAGTTCGGCTGCGGTTCGCTCAAATCGGCGCCTTCATGCCACTTCGCGACTTCGCCGCTGATGATTTCGACGGCTTCGTCGGGCTTGATGAAGAACTCGAGCTCCATCTGCTCGAACTCGCGGCTGCGGAAGGTGAAATTCTTCGGCGTGACCTCGTTGCGGAAGGCCTTGCCGATCTGGCCGATGCCAAAGGGCACCTTCACGCGGCTGGAGTCGAAGACGTTCTTGAACTGCGCAAAGATGGCCTGCGCGGTTTCGGGGCGCAGGTAGGTGACGTCAGCCTCAGTCGCGGTGGGGCCGAGGTAGGTCTTGAGCATGAGATTGAAAGGACGCGCCTCGCCGAGGATGCCGCCGGTTTCAGGATGGAAATCGACGCTGCCACTCACGGTGTCGATCTTCTCTTCATTGAGCAGCTCAATCTCCTCGGGCTTGCCAGCAGCTTCACCAGCGTTTTGGGCAATGAGAGCGCGGATGCGTTTGCGGAAGCTTTCGATGTGCTCGCCGCTTTTGGTCAGCGCGGTGATGGTGCGATCCCAGCGCCAGCCAGTCGGAGATTGAGCGCCGCTGTATTTCAGCACGGTGCCGGACTGCGGATCGACGTGATCGGCACGGACTCGTTTGTTCGTCAGCGAGCACTCGCGCATGAGGTCGGCGAAGGTATCCACATGGCCGCTGGCTTTCCAGATGGCGGGATTCATGAGGATGCAGGCATCCAGGCCGAGCACGTCTTCACGTTCACGGGTCATGGTATTCCACCAGGCGGTGCGCAGGTTGCGCTTCAGCTCGGCACCGAGCGGGCCGTAGTCCCAGATGCCGCCGCAGCCGCCGTAGATCTCGCTGCTTTGAAAGATAAAGCCGCGGCGCTTGCAGAGAGAAACGATCTTCTCCATTTGCGCGATGGGGTTCTTGGCGTCGGTGGACATGGGGATGGAATGACGAATTTGGTAATGACGAATGACGAAAGCTGGAGTGCCTCCGGCAAAGGGGCGCGAAGGGAGCCGCAGAGGGGGCTTTTCGCAAGGGAAAGCTGGCAATCGGCGCGGGCATCGGCTTTCATGGCGGTATCATGCGCGCACTGATCCAACGCTCGAAACAGGCCTCTGTCACCATCGCCGGGGAGATGACGGCGTGCATCACGCATGGGCTGGTGGTGCTGCTGGGGGTGGAGAATGATGACACGGTGGAGGATGCGGAATGGCTGGCGGGAAAGATCGCTCAGATGCGCATCTTTGCGGATGCAGAGGGGAAGATGAATCTCAACGTGAGCGAGGTGCGCGGCAGTGCGCTGGTGGTGAGCCAGTTCACTTTGCACGCGAGCACGAAGAAGGGGAACCGCCCCGGCTTCACCCGCGCCGCCCGCCCCGAACACGCGATCCCACTGTATGAGCACTTCATCACCTCACTGCTGCGTGAGGTGCCGGTGAAGCGCGGCACCTTCGGTGCCGACATGCAGGTGGCGCTGATCAATGACGGGCCAGTGACGATCTGGATGGACTCTAAAGCGAGGGAGTAGCTTCTTCGGGAGGTGGGGCGCTTGGCTCCTCGGGCGCGGGTGGTTCATCCGGGGCAGCGTTGATGGGCGTTTGGACTTCGACGACGGCGGCTCTCAGTGCTTCCTGAGCCTCAGTGAGACGGAATTCGAGTTCGGCGATCTTGTAGCCGTCTTCGCGGGACTTCTTTCGCGCCTCGGCTTCGATCTGGGTGATCTTCGCCTCCAGTTCGGAGATGCGTTTGTCATCCGTGGCGGCAGGAGTACTCCTGGTGGAGAGTGCAGGTTTGTCCGGCAGCACGCCAACGGCGCTCATGAATTCCTTCTGCACCATCGCAGACTTGGCTTCCGCTGCCGCGAGCTGCCGCTGGAGATTCGTGATGCGTGTCTCGGCCTGCTGCTTGTAGGAGCTGAGAGTTTCATTTGCCTGTGAAACCTGACTGTCTGCCGTGGCGACGAGTGCTTCGTTTGCCTTGATCGTTTGTTCGAGTTTCGCGACCTCCGCCTTAAGTTCCGTCTCACGCCTCTCAGCACCCTGGCGGAGCTGGACGACATCCTGATGCGCCTGCCCGAGACGCTTTTCAAAATCCTCAGCGCGCTTGTTCGAAACGTCCACGGTCTGCTCCAGGGCACTGACGCGACCACGCTCAGAAGTGAGCGCCGCTTCGAGATCACGAACACGCACTTTGGTGGGCTCGAGCTGCGCGGCGATCTCTCGAGCGGCGGAGAGATCGCTATTCAGGCCAGCGATGCGTTGATCTGCTTCTTGTTCGCGGCGCTGGGAGACTTCACGCAGTGTGTTGTGGCGCTCATCGAGAAGGTGATAAGCGGTGGCAGCTTCATCGAGCTTCTTCTGTGCGGACGTGGCTTGAGCAGCCGCAGTTTCTTTCTGTGACTTGAGCGCTGCGGCATGAGCGGCGGCCTGATCCGCATGCTGCTGGAGCAGGGCTTTGATTTTCTTGTCCTGAAGAAACCACACGCCACCGCCTGCTCCAAGCACGACAATCAAAAGCACCGCCCAGTGCTCCGCCGCGAAAGGGGCAAAGCCTAGCAAAATGAGAGTGAAAAAGGTGTCTAGAGACATGACGCGGGATCATTCTCAAATCCCGCGCCATGTCGAGAGCAGATACGCCTCTCCATCAACCACCGGCCGCACTCGTGAAAAGCACGGCATGTTGATCATAGGTAGCCTTCGTGCCCGTCACACGCGCCACATAATCGATGGCGGTGGTCAGCGGCATGTCCGTGAGGATGAGTGAGATTTTTTTCTCGCTCAGCTTCGGATCGGTGACGAGGAAGTTTGGCACCACTTGGCCACCGCTGGCGTTTTTCGAAAGCGCGCGCAACCCATCGAGCGCCTCCTGAAGCGTGACGTCCGTGAATTCGATCTTCGCGAGCTTCACGCCCTCATATTTCTTTTTCAGCGAGGAGCCAGCCGTGGACTTCAGCTTCGTTCGGATATCTCCGAGGAGAATGCGAGTCTCTTGATGGCGCGGGTTTTGCGCCGCGACCATGGTGAGGAGTTGCTGTGCCTGCTCGAGGTCGCCCTTATAATAGGCCGTGCGGCCCATTTGGAAGAGGTTCTCGATGTCATCGGCTGCATGCAAAGATGCAGCCCCAATAGATGCGCCGACCACAAGGGCCAGCGCCAATCGAACCACGAAGCAACATAGGTTGGTATTCATAGCGGGGGGGATCGGGTTTGTCCGACGGCTGCGATTGCATCAAAAAGCTGACGCGATGGCAAGCCCCAAGTTTTCAAGCCTTGCGCCTGCGACTCTCCGCGTCCTCATAGCGCCGCCGTGCGTTCTCATGGCTCTGTTTTGATCTCCGAGAAAACTCCGAAACCTGTGCGCCCAAGGCCGAAAAAGGCCGCCGCGTTGAAACCTGCCGACCCAGCGCCTGCCCCAGCAGTCGAGGATCGGGTGGAAAACCACGGTCTCGTGAGGTCGGTGGCTCGGCAGCCTGAGTTCTCGGCGAAACTGCGCACGCTGGGAGCGGGTGAGGTCGTTTGTCTGGATCATGTCACGCCGGAGGCGAATGGCTTTGCGGTGGCGCTGGTCATCGCTCAGGCACGGCTGATGAACAGGCGGCTCTGGGTGCTGTGTCCTGATCCGCGCACGCAGGATCGAGTGCAGGCCGAGCTATTGGTTTGGCAAACTTCGGCGCTCTACTTCCCCCGGCACTCGCAAGCCTTCGGCAATGATGCTCTGCCCGACCCGGATCTGGCGGCGGAGAGGGTGGGAGTATTGGAAAGGTGGTCTGCCGCCGCTTCTTCGGCACTGCTTCTCTGCGCCGATAGCCTCAATGAACCTGTGCCGACGGCGCGTGAGCTGGAAAAGCAGCGGCGGCAGATCGAGGTGGGGCAAAAGCTGGATGTTGAGGCCTTCATCACCTCGCTGAGTGAGGCGGGTTATGAGCGTGTGCCTGTGGTGACGGAGCGTGGGCAGTTTGCCCGGCGTGGCGGGATCGTGGATTTTTACTCCTGGCAGGCGGAGGAACCGCTGCGCGTGGAGTGGTTCGATGACGAGATCGAGTCCATCCGCGCCTTTGATCTGCATAACCAGTCGTCCGTCCGTCGGCTGGAGCGTGCGAACATCATTCTCCAGCTCGGCGAAAAGGCTTCCGAGTCAGGGAAGGTGCGGGATTACCTGGCGAAAAACGACCTCGTGCTCGTAATCGGGGATGAATCCGTCGAGGTGCCCGTGCATGCGCGCATCATTGACGGAGCCTTCACGCACGAAGGGCCGGAAGACTTCGCCACGGCCATTCATGAAAACCCACTCGGCGTCTTCGATGCCTCCGACTTCGTCCTTCACGAGGCGCGACGGAAGCAGTTCGAGATGCAGGTGAACGAGTGGAAGAAGCTCGGCTGGCAAATCATCGTCTTCTTCCACAATGAGGCGGAGCGCGAACGCTTCGGCGAGCTCCGCAGCGCAGATGCGGTGAAGGTGGAGACCACCCTTGGCCTGCTTTATCGCGGCTTCACCGTGCCTTCGGCAAAGCTCGCCGTGCTGACCGGCGCGGAGATCTTTGGCAGGCATCAGGTCTCACGTCGATCACGCGGATCGAAGCTCGCGGACCCCGAGGTGCTGCGGAAAGCCCGTGACATGCTCAGCGAGCTGCGCGATGGCGACCTCGTCGTGCATAGCGAGCACGGCATCGGGCGCTTCGCCGGAGTGGAGACGCGCACCACGCCGGGCGGGAAGAAGGAAGAGGTGCTCGTGCTGCATTATGCCGACGAAGCGAAGCTCTTCGTGCCCGTGGTGCAGGCCCACATGGTCAGCCGCTACGTCGGTGTCGGCGGACGTGCGCCGGCTTTGAGCAAACTCGGCGGCGGCTCCTGGCACAAGACGCGCAAAAGCGCCGAGAAAAGCGTGGAGGAATTCGCGGCGAAGATGCTCTCCGTCAGCGCTGAGCGCCGCACGGTCACGGGCTATGCACATCCGGCCGATACCAAATGGCAGGTCGAGTTCGAGCAGTCCTTCCTCTACCGCGAGACACCGGATCAGCTCCGCTGCGTGGAGGAGATCAAACGCGACATGGAAGCGCCGAAGCCGATGGATCGACTGCTCTGCGCCGATGTCGGATTCGGCAAGACCGAGGTGGCGATCCGCGCGGCTTTCAAAGCGGTGATGGGTGGCAAACAAGTCGCCATCCTCGTGCCCACGACGGTGCTCGCGCGCCAGCATTGGCAGAACATCCGCGAACGCATGAGCGAGTTCCCCGTGACGGTGGAAATGCTCTGCCGACTGACACCGAAGAACCGCGAAAAGAAGATCCTCGAAGGCATCCGCGATGGCACGGTGGACATCGTCGTGGGCACGCATCGCGTCATTTCCAAAGATGTCCGCTTCAAGGATCTCGGGCTGGCCGTGATCGATGAAGAACAGCGCTTCGGCGTGAAGCATAAGGAGAAGTTCAAAGAGATCTTCCGCCTCGTGGATGTGCTGACGCTGAGCGCCACGCCGATCCCACGCACGCTCTACTTTGCCCTGATGGGGATGCGTGACATGAGCACCATCGAGACGCCGCCGCCGAACAAACAAGCCGTCGGCACGATCATCACGCCGTATGATGAGCGAGTCATCAAGCAGGCAGTCGATGCCGAGATCGACCGTGGCGGGCAGGTTTTCCTCCTGCACAATCGCGTCATGACCATCGAGAAAACCGCGATGCGCATCCGCGAGCTTTGCCCGCAGGCGCGGGTGATCGTGGGGCATGGGCAGATGGATGAAGAGCTGCTGGAGGACGTGATGCACACCTTTGTCGATGGCGAGGCGGACGTGCTCGTCTGCACGACCATCATCGAAAGCGGTGTCGATATTCCGAACGCGAACACCATCATCATCGACCGCGCAGATCGCTTCGGGCTCGCGGATCTTTATCAGCTCCGAGGTCGCGTAGGCCGTGGCGGGCAGCAGGCCCATGCTTATCTGCTTTTACCCCGAGATGCCGTGACAGCAGGGGATGCCCGCAAGCGCGTGAACGCCATCAAGCAATACACCGGCCTCGGCAGCGGCTTCAAAATCGCGCTGAGAGATCTGGAGATTCGCGGCGCGGGGAATCTGCTCGGCACCGAGCAGAGCGGGCACATCGCCGCGGTCGGCTTCGACATGTATTGCCAGATGCTGAAGCAGACCGTGAACCGGATGCAGGGCCGCCGCGTGGCCCGTCCGGTGGATGTGAGCCTGCGCGCCGACTTCCTCGTGCAGACCGAGGCTCTCATGGGCCAGGCTGAAAAAGGGGCCACGCCCGCCTTCCTGCCCACGCCCGCCTTCCTGCCCACGCCCTTCGTCGAAGACACCCGCCAACGCATCACCGCCTATCGCCAGCTCGGCGAAGTCATGACGCGCAAGGAACTCGACGAACTCGAAACTCAGTGGCGGGATCAGTATGGCGACAAGCTGCCCTACCCCGTGCAAAACCTGCTCGCCTGCGCAACCCTCCGCCTCGCCGCGTCACACGCAGGCATTACGGATGTGGAGATCAAAGATCGCAAACTCATGCTCACGCGGAACGGCAAGTTCGTCATGATTAATGGCAAGTTCCCCCGCCTCACCGAGCGCGCCGGATTCAAGCAGCTCGCGGAAGCGACAGCAATGGTGCGGAGTTTGTGACTTTGAGCTTGGAAGAAGGAATTGATCCTGCAACGCTCGCCTCCTTCCATGTCCCATAGCCTTCCAGAAAATACATCAAGAGAATCTGCCACCCGGACCTATCTACATCTTGCCGCTTACGGTGCGCCTGCTCTCTTTTTCGTCGTCTTTGCGTCCTTCGTGTTGATTCCAAAGATGGAACAGATCTGGAAGATTGCCGGAGATGATGCTGCCAAGTCAAGCTGGGTGCTTGGCATTTGTGTGGACTTTACCTTCCATTTCCAATGGGTCGTCGGTGGACTCACCGCGCTATTTGTCGTCTTCGAGAATGCATGGCCTGGATGGAATAGATTCCGTAGTCGTGTTGTCAGGCTGATGACCTGGTGTCTGACTTTCAGTGTGATCCTTGGAATGACCTGGATGGCGGTGACTGCCCTGCTCATCACGCCAAGAGCGATCGTCAAAGCTCAAAAGGATGCCGCTGCGGGAATCTCCCATGTGCCGACCTCTGCTCAGTCCAAGGCAACGCCGAACAAACCGTGAAACCTCTACTCACCCACGCTTCCACACCACCCAACATTCGGGCGGGCTGGCGCTGCGGTTGATGGGGCGGAGGAGCTGGGCTTCGAAGGTCTTCGGCGAAAGTGCGGCAGCCCATTCGCCGATGGCGTGTTGCTCGTCGTTGCCGCCATCGTGGCCGGGATAAACGGCGATGGTCAGCAGCCCGCCGGGTTTCAGCAGATCCAGCGCGGTGGTGATGGCGCTGAGGGTGGTCTCGGTCAGTGTGATGATGCTTTTGTCAGAGCCGGGCAGGTAGCCTAGGTTGAACATGATGGCATTGAGTCCCGCAGGCACATGATCACGCATGGTCTCGTGTCCGGCGTGGATCACAGTGGCATTCGCGATGCCGGCTTCGGCCAAGCGCCGCCGCGTTTCCAGCACGGCAGCCTCCTGGACATCAAAGGCCCAGACGTGTCCTGTTTCGCCGACGAGCCGTGCGAGGAAAAGCGTGTCGTGGCCATTGCCAGCGGTGGCATCGATCACGGCATCGCCAGGGCGCACGCGGTCTTCCATCAGCAAATGCGCCCAACGCACAGCGGAGGGCAGGCCGCCGCAGGAGCTGGCGAGTCGAGGTGGCTGAGAAGTGTCCGTCATGTGGCCTGTCGTATCCGGTTTCAGCGATGGCTGCAACTGAGTCATCTGCGCTGCGAGGTTTCTCGCCCAAGTGCGTTTTAGAGATTGCCCCGCGCGCCGGGTGCATTGCATCCTCTCCATTCTCTCATGAAGTTCATCACCTCTGCCCTCCTCGCTCTCGCGTTTGCCAGCTCCGTCCTGGCCGCCGATGCCGTCAAGCTCACCCGCGTCTATGAAAAGCTCGAAACGAAGTGGCCCATCGCCGTCGTGATCCCGCCGGACGGCTCGCAGCGTGAGTTCCTGGTGCTCCAGCGTGGTCAGGTGCTCATTTTACCAAAAGACGAGCAGAGCGGCGAGGCGAAGACCTTCCTCGACATGAGTCCACGCGGCATGGAGGCGGCGAACGGGAAGTTTGAAGAAGGCGTCAACGGCCTGGCCTTTCACCCGAAGTTCGCCGAGAACGGTCTCTTTTATCTCTGCTACACGCAGCAAAAGCCGAAGCGTCTCGTCGTCAGCGAAATGAAGGCGAATGGTGATAAAGCGGATGAGAAAACCGAGCGCGTGCTGCTGGAAGTGCCGCTGATCAATTGGAACCATCACGGCGGTAACATCGTCTTCGGCCCAGATGGCTACCTCTACATCGGCGTGGGGGACACCTCGAAGCGCAACGACGAAAAGCGCATGGCCCAGCTCAATGCGGTGATGGTCGGCAAGGTGCTGCGCATCGACGTGAATGGTCGCGATCACGGCGCGTATGGCATCCCTGCGGACAATCCCTTCGCCGATGGAGTCGATGCGCTGCCGCAGATCTACGCGTATGGCATCCGCAATCCCTGGGGCATGAGCTTTGATGACAAGGGCCGTCTCTGGCTCGCCGATGTCGGTCAGGATCTCTGGGAGGAGATCAACCTGATCGAAAAAGGCGGCAACTACGGCTGGAGCTATCGCGAGGGCTCACGCCAGTTCGCGCTGCGCACCGACACTCCACCCGAAGGTGCGAAGCTGATCGACCCCATCTTTGAATACAATCACGGTGAAGGTCTGAGCATCACTGGCGGCATCATTTATAAAGGCAAGGCGCTCCCTGATCTCGCCGGCAGCTATGTTTATGGCGACTTCGTGCTCGGCAAAGTCTGGGCGCTGAGCGTGGACGATGCTGGCAAGGTGAAGAACAACACGCTGCTCTACACCAGCCCGCAGACGCCAGCGAACGACCCGAAGAAGAAGCCTGCCGTGCTCGTGAAGCCCACCGCCTTCTGCGCCAATGCCGCTGGCGAGATGCTCGTGCTCGACTGGAATGGCGCGGTGTATCGGCTGGAGAAGTGATCACCGTTACTTCGTCCCCGGCGCGAAGAACTCGAAGCTCCCGGAGAAGCCGTCCACAGCGCAGGTGTGGACGTGGTGGGTGGGGAGGTCGAGGCGGGAGTTGGCGGCTTCGGTGAACATGACGGGCAGGCCGAGGCCTCCGGCGACTTTTTCGATGCGGAAGGCGAAATTCACTTCGGGGCCGTGGAGGTTCATTTCGGCCATGGTCGGCACGCTGCCCAGGGCGGCATTGCCGAGATGGACGACGATGCGGAAGGGCGGGGAGGCTTTGTCCTGCATCGGCTTCAGGGCGGCGATGGCGTCGCGGATCTGGGTGGCGGTATCGGCCTCGGCTTCCCAGAAGCAAAAGAAGCCATCGCCGAGGTACTTCATGATGTGTCCGCCGTGGGCCTCGATCACCTCGCGGCAGCTTTTGAACCAGCCGCCGGTGATGCGCGGCAGCTCCTCGGCGGATACTTTTTGCGCGAGGCGGGTGGAGCCCACGATGTCGGCCATCAGCATCCAGCATTGGGCGGTCTTCACGCTCATCATGGTGGAGGCCATGAGCTGCTTCCCGACCACATGCGCCCCGGTCAGGATTTCGGAGTGAAACTCCATCTCCACACCGGAGAGCCGGATGACATCCCCGCGATGCAGCGCCTGCGGCTGGGTGACGCGTCGGCCATTCACATAGGTACCGTTCGCGCTGCCGAGATCGACCAGCCAAAACTCCCCTGCGCCCTGTGCCTGAATGATGGCGTGCCTGCGGGAGATCTGCTCGTCCGTGAGCACCAGCGAGTTCTCAGGCGCACGCCCCATGCTCGCCGAGCCGGTCAGGTCAAACCGGCGTCCGTCGGCAAAGGCAAGCCAGGACTGAATTGGGGCGGCATTCATGCGTGGCGCGAGTCATGTCGCCTCGGGCGGACGATGTCGAGCGCGAAGTCGTTTGGATGTTGGGCACTGTTCCTGCTAATCAAATTCTCTCAGAATCCTTCCAACCCTTTTGTGAATAACCTTCCCGCGTTTCCCAACCCCACTCCCGGCTTGCGTTCCAGGAGCATAGCGGCTAAATGCGGCCCCCTTTTGCACTAAAATGACCTCTCCAGGACTCCCTCCAAAACAAGGCCTCTACGATCCTCAGTTCGAGCACGACGCGTGTGGCGTCGGCTTCATTTGTCAGATGAAGGGGAAGAAATCTCACGACATCGTGCAGCAGGGTCTGACCATCCTGATCAATCTCGACCATCGCGGCGCGGTGGGTTCTGAAAAGAACACTGGTGACGGCGCGGGCATCCTGATGCAAATGCCGGACAAATTTGTGCGCAAAGTGGCCGCCAGCCAAGGTGTAGAACTGCCGAAGGCAGGCCACTACGGCGTCGCACTGGCCTACTGTTCGCCTGATGCGGCCAAAAGAGCCGCTGGTGCCAAGGCATTCGAAAAAGTGGTGGCTGAAGAAGGCCAGAAAGTGCTCGGCTGGCGCGATGTGCCGGTGGACAACTCGATGATCGGCGCGACCGCGCTGGCCAGCGAGCCTTTCATGCGCATGGCCTTCATCGCTCGCGGTGAAAACTGCCCGGACCAGCAGACTTTTGAGCGGAAACTTTATGTGATCCGCAAGCGCTCCGTCACCGCCATCCGCACGGCGGAGATCGACGAGTTCTGGTACTGCCCCAGCCTTTCATCCCGCACGCTGGTTTATAAAGGCATGCTCATGCCCGAGCAGGTCGGCGCTTATTTCCTCGACCTCCAGGACCCGGACATGGAGTCGGCGCTGGCGCTGGTTCACTCCCGTTTCTCCACGAACACTTTCCCGAGCTGGGAGCGCTCGCACCCGTATCGCTACATCGCCCACAACGGCGAGATCAACACGCTGCGCGGCAACATCAACTGGATGAAGGCCCGGCAGTCGCTGCTCGACAGCCCGCTGTTCGATGACGTGAACAAGCTCTTCCCCATCGTGAACGAGAGCGGCTCGGACTCCGCGATGTTCGACAACGTGCTCGAACTGCTCGTCATGGGCGGTCGCTCGCTGCCACATGCGATGATGATGATGATTCCTGAGCCGTGGAGCGGCCATGAGTCCATGGATGAGAAGCGCAAGGCCTTCTACGAATACCATTCCTGCCTCATGGAACCCTGGGACGGCCCGGCTTCCGTGGCCTTCACCGATGGCACGATGATGGGCGCCACGCTGGACCGCAATGGTCTGCGTCCGTCGCGTTATTATGTCACGAAGGACGACCTCGTGATCATGGCCTCCGAAGCGGGCGTTCTGCCCATCGCGCCGGAGAATGTGAAGCTCAAAGGCCGCCTCCAGCCCGGCAAGATGTTCATCGTGAACATGGAAGAAGGCCGCATCGTCCCTGATGACGAGATCAAGGCGAAGATCGCCGCTGAAAAACCCTACCGCGAGTGGCTGGACAAGCACCTCGTGAAGCTGGCCGACATCAAGGATGGCGAGCCTGTCGCGCCACCGGACCACGAGACCATGCTGCAGCGCCAGCAGGCCTTTGGTTACAGCTTTGAAGACCTCCGTAAGCTCATGGTCCCCATGGGCAAGGACGGCGTCGAGGCCATCGGCTCCATGGGCACGGACATCCCGCTCGCCGTGCTCTCGAACAAGTCGAAACTGCTCTACGATTACTTCAAACAGCTCTTCGCGCAGGTCACGAACCCGCCCATCGACTGCATCCGCGAGGAAATCGTCACCTCGCCCGTCACCACCATCGGTGCGGAAGGCAATCTGCTCGATCCTCAGCCCGAGAGCTGCCACCTGATCGAGCTGAAAACGCCAATCCTCAGCAACGAAGACCTCGCCAAGCTGAAGAACGTGGCCGAGGGCCAGTTCAAGTCCGCCACCATCGACATCCTCTTTGATCCAAAGAAGGGCGCGGCAGGCATGGAGAAGGCGATGGAAAAAATCTGCGCCAAGGCCGACGAACTCGTCACCCAGGGCTGGAACATCCTCATTCTCTCCGACCGTGGAGTGCGTGCTGATCGCGCGGCCATTCCGGCGCTGCTCGCCGTCGGCGGATTGCATCATCACCTCATCCGCAAAGGCACCCGCACCCAGTGCGATCTCGTGCTGGAGTCCGGCGAGCCGCGCGAAGTGCATCACTTCTGCACGCTGATCGGTTACGGCTGCGGAGCCATCAATCCTTACCTCGCTTTTGAAACGCTCGACGACATGATCCGCCAGGGTCTGCTCGTCGGTGTGGATCACAAAAAGGCGGTGTACAATTTCATCAAAGCCGCCACCAAGGGCGTCATCAAGGTCGCCTCGAAGATCGGCATCTCCACGATGCAGAGCTATCGCGGTGCGCAGATCTTTGAAGCCGTGGGCCTCAGCCAGAGCGTGGTGGACAAGTACTTCTCCTGGACCGCCACTCGCATCGAAGGCAGCGACATCAAGGTCATCGCCGAAGAAGCCATTCAGCGCCACATGCGCGGCTTCCCGGACCGCGATTCCCAGGTTCACGCGCTCGACGTCGGCGGTGATTACCAGTGGCGTAAAGAAGGTGAAGCCCACCTTTTCAACCCGCTCACGATCCACACGCTGCAAAAGGCCGTCCGCACGGGCAACTACGAGACCTTCAAGCAATACACCGCGCTGGTGAACACGCAGATCAAGCAGCACTACACGCTGCGTGGTCTGCTTGACTTCAAGAAGCGCACGCCGGTGCCGATCGAGGAAGTGCAGTCCATCGACTCGATCATGAAGCGCTTCAAAACAGGCGCGATGAGCTATGGCTCCATCTCAAGCGAGGCGCATGAAGCCCTCGCCATCGCGATGAACCGCATCGGCGGCAAATCGAACACGGGCGAAGGCGGCGAAGACCCAGAGCGCTTCACCTGGACCAACGAGCGTGGTGATTCCAAGAACTCCGCCATCAAGCAGGTGGCCTCCGGTCGTTTCGGCGTCACCAGCCTCTATCTGAGCCAGGCACGCGAAATCCAGATCAAGATGGCCCAGGGCGCGAAGCCCGGTGAAGGCGGCCAGCTTCCTGGATCGAAGGTGTATCCCTGGATCGCCAAGGTGCGCGGCTCCACGCCGGGCGTCGGCCTCATCTCGCCGCCGCCGCATCATGACATCTATTCCATCGAGGACTTGGCGCAGCTCATCCACGACCTGAAAAACGCGAACCGCGCCGCGCGCATCAGCGTGAAGCTCGTCTCCGAAGTCGGCGTCGGCACCATCGCCGCCGGTGTGGCCAAGGCGCACTCCGATGTCGTGCTCATCTCCGGATTTGACGGAGGCACCGGTGCCTCCCCGCAGACCTCCGTGAAACACGCCGGCCTGCCCTGGGAACTCGGCCTTGCCGAGACCCATCAGACGCTCGTGCTGAACAACCTCCGCAGCCGCATCGTCGTCGAGGCGGACGGCCAGATGAAATCCGGCCGCGATGTCGTCATCGCCGCCCTGCTCGGCGCTGAGGAGTTCGGCTTTGCCACCGCTCCGCTCGTCACGCTCGGCTGCATCATGATGCGCGTTTGCCATCTGAACACCTGCCCCGTCGGCGTCGCCACCCAGGACCCGCAGCTCCGCGCCAAATTCAGCGGAGATCCCGAATACGCCGCGAACTTCATGCGCTTCATCGCCCAGGAAGTGCGCGAGCTCATGGCCGAGCTCGGCTTCCGCACGCTCGATGAAATGGTGGGCCGCACGGATGTGCTGGAGCCTCGCGCCGCCGTCGAGCATTGGAAAGCCAAGGGCATCGACCTCACGAACCTGCTTTATCGTCCCGATGTCAGCGATGACGTGGGCCGTTTCTGCACCGAGATCCAGGACCACGGCATCGACCGCAGCCTCGACATCACCCAGCTCCTCGACATCTGCAAACCAGCCATCGAGAAGGGCGAAAAAGTCACCGCCGAGCTCACCATCCGCAACGTCAACCGCACCGTCGGCACGATCCTCGGCAACGAGATCACCAAGCGCCACTGGCACGGCCTGCCGGACGGCACCGTGCATCTCAAGTTCAAAGGCACCGCCGGTCAGAGCTTCGGCGCTTTCGTTCCGAAAGGCGTCACGCTCGAGATTGAAGGCGACGGCAATGATTACATCGGCAAAGGCCTCAGCGGCGGCCGCATCGTCATCTATCCGCCGGAAGCCTCCACCTTTGCCGCCGATGAAAACATCATCGCCGGCAACACCGCGCTCTATGGCGCGACGAGTGGCGAACTCTTCCTGCGCGGCAGGGCTGGCGAGCGTTTCGCCGTCCGCAACAGCGGCGTCGATACCGTCGTCGAAGGCGTGGGCGACCACGGCTGCGAATACATGACCGGAGGCCGCGTCGTCGTCCTCGGCAGCACGGGCCGCAACTTCGCCGCAGGCATGAGCGGCGGTGTCGCCTATGTGCTCGATGAGGAGGGCGACTTCGCCAACCATTGCAACACCAGCATGGCCGACCTCGAAAAGCTCGATGACAAAGAAGAGATCGAAGCTCTCTACGAACTCATCAAGAAGCACGCCGACCTCACCAAGAGCCAGAAGGCCTTCAAGGTCATCGCCCTTTGGGAGCAGATGGTGCCAAAGTTCGTCAAAGTAATGCCTCGCGACTATGCGCGCGTGCTCAAGGCCATCAAGAAAGCCACTTCCGACGGTCTCACGGGCGATGACGCTCTCGCAGCCGCCTTTGAAGCCAACGCCAAAGACGTCGCCCGCATCGGTGGGGGCTAGGATTTAGCCCCGCTCGAAACGAACCCCACAGACATCATTTTTTTCACAGACCAGAGACCATGGGAAAACCAACCGGCTTCATCGAATTCGACCGCGAACTCCCCGCAGACCGCGATCCACTCCTCCGCATCAAAGATTGGAAGGAATTCCATCTCCACCTGCCCGAGCAGCAGCTCAAAAACCAAGGCGCGCGCTGCATGGACTGCGGCATCCCCTTCTGCCACAGCGGCGTGATGATCAGCGGCATGGCCAGCGGCTGCCCGATCAACAACATCATCCCAGAGTGGAATGATCTCATCTATCGTGGCCTCTGGAAGGAGGCGCTCGACCGCCTGCACAAGACCAACAACTTCCCCGAGTTCACCGGCCGCGTCTGCCCCGCCCCGTGCGAAGGCTCCTGCGTGCTCGGCATCCACGAGCCGCCGGTCACGATCAAAAACATCGAGGTCAGCATCATCGACAAAGGCTGGGAAGAAGGCTGGGTGAAACCCGAGCCGCCTGAAAAGCGCACCGGCAAAACCGTCGCCATCATCGGCTCCGGCCCCGCCGGCCTCAGCGCCGCCGCGCAGCTCAACAAAGCCGGCCACACCGTCACCGTCTTCGAGCGTGCCGACCGTCCCGGTGGCCTCCTCATGTATGGCATCCCC
>Ga0209480_10001667_pt1 | contig 16006 bp, 10 predicted proteins | sample JI61114C2DNA_FD_187501 | JGI IMG/M metagenome (GOLD analysis project Ga0209480, IMG submission 187501) | Wastewater effluent complex algal communities from Wisconsin, to seasonally profile nutrient transformation and Carbon sequestration -... | ecosystem: Engineered > WWTP > Effluent > Algae...
TCGGCAGGATTGTACTTAGTCCCTCCACCTGGGAAATGGTTTTCTCACTGTTCCAGGAAATATAGTTTCCGTTGGGTTTTGTCAGTTTACCATTGGTAATCACCACCCTGAATTTGCGGTCAACCGGAGCGGTTCCGGGGGTTACAGCGGTGCTGATATTGGTGATTTTATGGGTGCCTTCCACTTTTACACTGTCCATATAAAAACCTTCAAAACTGGTTTCGGCAACAGCACCGGGAACCAGTAAGCGTTTTGTGTAGATCGTAATCACTTTTCCTTTCCGGAAATGGCCATCAGGACCAACACATCCGTTGGTACCAAAATCCATTTCGATACGTACAGGGAACAGGTCCGGGGGATTCTGGCGGGTAACGGTTACGGTAGGACAAACATTCACCCGGCCGAAAACACCTGTACCACCGATAGCCACTTCATCATTTACCCCCATGGCATCGTCAAACACCCCATTGAAGACGGTCTCTGCTTCAGATTCTGACTCTCCGGAAATACGGGAGGCTTCCACTTCCTGGGCTTCCTGCTCACTGGAACTCTGTTCTTTCTGACAGGAAGTAAATAGAAAACTGGTAAAAAGGAAGCTGAAGGTGATATAGGCAGCTGAAATAAACCGGCGTTTCATAAACTATGTTTTGATTTGGGATGACAAGTTAACTTCTTTAGGAAGGTTACCGGGGCGAAAAGTTTAAGGGAATCTTAAAGTTTTTTGCAGAGTTTTGCGGCCTGAACCCCATTTTCCATGATCATAACGGACACCCACGCCCATATCTACCTGCCAGAATTTGCCGACACCCGGAAAGAAATGCTGGAACGGGCTGAAAAAGAAGGGGTTACAAGAATTTTGCTCCCGGCCATTGATTCGGAGTCACATGCATCCCTGGTAAAGCTGGCTAAGGAGTTTCCCGGTCAATGCCGGCCCATGATGGGTTTGCATCCCTGTTATGTGAAGGAAAATTACCGGGAGGAGCTCAAAATAGCCCGTGACTACCTCGAACAAGGCGGTTTTGTGGCTGTCGGGGAGATCGGGCTGGATTTTTACTGGGATAAGACCTTTACCGAACAGCAATACCTTGCTTTTGAGGAACAGATACGTTGGGCATTGGAGTTTGACCTGCCCATCGCCATCCACTCACGGAATTCAACCGATGAGTGTATAGACGTGGTGCGACGGAATCAGAATGGAAAACTGAAGGGCGTATTTCATTGTTTTTCCGGAAATGAGGAACAGGCCCGGCAGATTATGGACCTTGGTTTTTACCTCGGTATTGGCGGAGTAGTAACGTTTAAAAACGGCGGGCTTGACAAAGTTTTTGAAACAATCGGTCTGGAGCGGGTGGTCCTTGAAACAGATGCCCCTTACCTGGCCCCGGTACCGTTCAGGGGCAAACGAAATGAACCTTCTTATTTGAAATATGTGGTGGAGAAACTGGCCGGGTTGAAGAACGTTTCTATTGAAAATATTGCGGAGATAACGGAGCGGAATGTGCTGGAATTGTTTGGAAAGTAGAGAATCCCGGAGTGATTAAAAAAATAGACCGCGGAGGACGCAGAGTACGCAGAGAAATACAATAGTAATCCCTCCGCGCTCTCTGCGTCCTCCGCGGTTTTTATGTATATGTATTCCCCCCGCACTCTCTGCGTCCTCCGCGGTCTATATGTATATGTAATCCCTCCGCGCTCTCTGCGTCCTCCGCGGTTTTTATGTATATGTAATCCCTCCGCACTCTCTGCGTCCTCCGCGGTTTTTTAATCTAAACCCGATAAATGTTGCAGCCCCTTCTCCGGGTATTTCCCGGTTATGCCGGTAAAGAACCCTAGTATCGTTTTCATATCCTGTTCTTCATTGGAAGGATAGAGAGGCTCCGAAAAACAAACCTGTTTGGTTTTGAAATCAAATCCCACCAACACAATCGGAACGCCTGCTTTTTCAGCAATATGATAAAAACCACTACGCAGTTTATCCACTTTCTTGCGGGTGCCTTCCGGGGCAAGGGCAATCTTGAAGTTGGGATCCTTACTGAATAATTCAGCCACCTGTTCCACCATGCCTTTGTTACTGAAACGATCCACCGGTTTACCATCCAGGGCCCGGAACATCCAGCCAAAGGGGCCGTCAAACAGTTCTTTTTTTCCCAGGAAATAAATCGGACCAATGCGCATCAGGCTCCTGGTGGCCACGCCAATGATAAAATCCTGCCAGCTGGTATGCGGACCCACTGCCAGCACTGCCTGTGGCAGGGAGGCCGGAAAAGGTTCCCGGAGTTTCCAGCCGGTGAGTTTGAAATAAAGTTTCCAGAAGTAGTACATAATGCGGCGGAAAGTTAAGTGATTCAGGAGTCAGATACAGTAATGTTAAGCGAATGTTTCCGGATATATTACTTAATAGTTAATAAAGAGGTCTGGTTCTCCGCGCTAACATTTACTTACCGAACATTGTTCTCCAAACCAACAAGCATGAACCGGAACAATGACAAATTGCTTTTTACACCTGGTCCGCTGACCACCAGTATGACCACAAAAGTGGCCATGATGCGGGACCTCGGGTCACGGGATTTTGAGTTTATCGAACAGGTAAAGTTTATCCGGGAAAGGTTGTTGCAACTGGCAGGCGTATCCGTGGAAGCAGGGTATGAATCCATCATCATGCAGGGGTCAGGAACTTTTGGAATTGAAGCGGTCATTTCTTCGGTTATACCGGATGATGGTCACCTGCTGGTGATTATTAACGGCGTTTACGGGGAGCGGATATCCCGGATGGCATCGATACATCGGATCCACCAATCCAGTCTGCGGTTTGCTGAAAATGAAGTGCCGGATATTGCTGTTGTGAAGGAGTTCCTTCATGAAAACACCGACATCACCCATGTGGCTGTCATTCATTGTGAGACCACAACGGGTATCATAAATCCTATTCATGAAATCGGGCAGTTATGTGCGGAGGCGGGGAAAGTGTTTATCGTTGATGCTATGAGCAGTTTTGGGGCCTACCCAGTAGACCTGCAGGCATCCGGCATCCATTTTCTGATCTCATCATCCAATAAATGCATTGAGGGGGTACCCGGTTTTTCTTTTGTGATAGCACAACGGGAACAATTAATGTCGGGGGAGTACAACGCCCGTACACTTTCATTGGATCTTTTTGCGCAGTGGAAAGGGCTGGAATTAAACGGGCAGTTCAGGTTTACCCCGCCCACCCATGCGTTACTGGCATTTGCAGCGGCACTTGCGGGACTTGAACTGGAAGGAGGAGTGGCCGGACGGGCAAAACGTTATATTGAAAATTACGAGGCACTGGCTGCAGGTATGAAAGAACTCGGCTTTCGCGAATACCTGATCCCGGAACACCGTGGTTATATTATTACCTGTTTTCATTATCCGGAAGATTCGTCATTTGACTTTGTTTCTTTTTACGAAGCGCTCAATGAGCGGGGCTTTGTGATTTACCCCGGTAAACTGAGTGAAGTGAATTGTTTCAGGATCGGGAATATCGGTCATATTAACCGGCAAGATATTCATAACCTGGTCCGGGCTGTCGGAGAAGTATTGGCTGAAAAAGGGATCCTGATGGATAAGCGGGAAGCGTAACTGTTATTGTAAAAAAGAAAAATTTATTTGTATGATAAACATGGTGGTATTTGACATGGCCGGAACCGTAGTAAACGAGCAGAATGTGGTGTATAAAACATTACAGAAAGCAATAAATCACGGGGGTATTCCGGTTACTCTTGATCAGGTATTGGCAGACGGGGCCGGGAAGGAAAAAAAAGCTGCGATAATGGATATTGCGGAGAAATATGCGCCGGGTCAGACTATCGAAGCCATTGATAAAATGTTTGCCTATTTTCTGGAAGAGCTGGATAAAGCATACGCGGATCTCGATGTAATTCCAATTGAGGGAGCTGAAACTGTTTTCGAAGAGCTGATTGAAAATGGTGTCTGGGTGGTATTGAATACCGGATATAACCGCGAAACAGCAGAGAAATTGGTGGGTAAGCTTGGATGGGAGAAGGAAGCGCATTTTGATGAGCTGATAACCGCTTCTGATGTACCCAATGCCCGTCCGCATCCGGATATGATCCTTCGTGCTATGGAATTATTTGAAATGACTGATGCATCGGAAGTACTTAAGATTGGTGATTCCACTATTGATATTGAGGAAGGGAAGAATGCCGGATGTGGCATCACGGTAGGTATTACGACTGGCGCTCAAACCCGTGATCAGCTGGCGATGGCTTCTCCGGATTATATCATTGATAACCTGCATGAATTACTGGAAATACTTAACAGGAATGAATAAAAATGTCCTGTGTTTTTTTATTCATCGAAATTTCCTTGAAACCCTGGCGAAATATTGATTCCTCCAATCAAGTGCATCAGCCTTCTATTGTTAGCTGAAACAGACAAGGCCGGACGTGTCCGCCGAAGCCCCAGATAAATTTTGTTCAGAAAAGTGATTCAACAAAAAGCCCTCCGTAGCTTTAGCTTCGGAGGGCATAAGGACTAAGCGGATTTATCCGCCGTAGCCCTTAGATATTGTTTCTTAGAGTGAATATTTAAAAAAATGCCCTCCGTAGCTATTGCTTCGGAGGGCGAAGGCGGAGACCGAGGGATTCGAACTGATGTTATAACTAATTGTAAATAGAAATATTATAATTCTGCAAATAATCAAACTACACGAATTACGCCATGATATCACTATCTGTAAGAACTAATATTGCCGAGTAAAGATAAATAATAAAAAATTTATTAAATAAAATTCAAGAATAAAGTTAGTTATTTAGAAATGGTGTATCTGCTGTTGTTTAGAAAAGTATAAGAGTTCACTTAGCTTGTAATTGTAAAAAAAGGAATATTTTTCGGTATAATATTTTTTAATTGCTAAAATCCCAGGTTGTTGAATTGTAACTGTTTAGCGCATTTTTCATCGACTCCACTTTTTTAAAAAAGACACGTACTTCGAAAGTTACAAGGTTTGAAGATCTGAGGAATTTTGCCTCAATAATACGAAACTTGTTTTCTTTACAGGTAATGATTTCAATCTCATAACGTTTGTAGCTGCAATTGCAATAAAGAATCGCACAATCTTTTTACTTAAGGAATTCAGTGGCCTATAGTTCTGAAAGCTTACCTAGTTCGGATTCCCATTTCTAAATGTTTTGTAATTTACACACATCCATTCAAAAATTTGGTACCGATCAAATACATTATAATCTAAGACAATATATGACACTGTAAGAGTATTTTCAACGCATAGACCTGAATGAAATTGAACGGTTTGTTTCAGAAGGACAGGCCTCCCTACTATAAGTACAAATGAATTAAAATCAAATGATTATAAAGATCAAAAATGGTCTATTCACCTGCCAATTCACTTGCGAAAATATGCTGAAGAACTTGGCACGAAGGTACATTTAAATGTCTTTAGTAAAGCGTTTTTCGCTAATTTTTGGCCATTATTTGTTTGGTAACTTTATTGTATTTCCGTGGTGAAAAGCAAAGTTTTTAAACATGACAATTAAACCCATAGATAGTTTACTAAAGGAGTATGTAAGGCAACTAAAGGAGACGGGCATTCAGAAAGCAGTGGAACTGCATAAAAACCTTATGCAATCTTGCCTTGGCAAATCCCATTTCGAAAAGTCAAAGATCATCCTTGATGAAGAGAATAAAATAGAAGCTGAGCAAGAAGCCAGTGAATATCCTTTTTATATTCAAAATCACTCTTCCGAACAAACACTTCTGCTCCAGTTTTCTAACAGGAAGTTCCTGATGGGTGTTGATGAATCGGAAATACTTATCAATGCGGTATGCCATGGACATTACGCCCTATTGCTTCACGAAGAGCTGAGCGTTTTGAGAAAGGACATTCCAAAATATTCATATAGCCAATTCATAAAAGGAGTAGACTGTCCTTATTTCATGGAGTTTGAAAATTTCTACAATGTTGAAAGAACCGATTACTATAAGATCCGGGACTGGCAAGCCCGCACAATGATCTCCATTATCCAGCATGAATCACAGGCACGTATCAGGGATTTGCAAGAGCACTGTCGGAAGCTAAAAGATCCGTTGGTCTTTTTAAACTATCAGAGTAATTTGATAGAAGAAAATCTGACAAAAACTGAACCGGTCGCCAGCGAGATCAAAAGCTCTCTGAAGGATATTTATTTCCTTAAAGATTACCCAATCGATCAGTATGACGAGGAGCAACTCGTTTTTCACTTCAAAGTGTATCTGGGTGAATCGATTTCATATAAGCGGTTAAGCACAATCAGCATGAAAAAGCCGGTACTGCTAATAAAGAAGAATGATAAGGGACCTATCAGCAACGAACACACCCTTTTTCTGATGATCAATTCCGTTGCTGACTGGTTGGAGAAAGTCTTAAAGGGAAGATCCTGGAAAGAAGAACTCCATACACCGGATTTTGCTACGTTGTTAAAAGATGCGTTAGAAAGGGCGGACAGAGAGGTCGCGGTACTTGAAAATGAATTGGAGACCAACGCCTATGATCCAAAAAAAAGTCGGGAGGAAGTGCTGAAATATTTGGTTGAACAGTTGGAACTGTGCCGGGACAGGTTTAACAGGCACCAGGAGAAATATTACTTCCTGGCAGTAAAGGATGAAATGAAAGATGTGATTGAACGGCTTTTTACAACAAATTGTTTTTTTGGTTTAAATCCACATGGGCAGGTCGAAGCCTTAGTAGAAGCCATGATTATCCAAAATATCAGTTGGCGGGTGGTACAAATCCACTATGAAATTTTTGAAAAACACAAGATCCCGATGCCAGATGCGGACATCAACCACTATGAAATTATATCGTTGATTCATAAAATGGTGCTGGATAAGGAGAGCTACAATGAATTTCGAAAAAGCATGGATGATTTCATGGATCATTTTCATAATTACTGCCTCCCCATGGAAATTCATTTTCAGAATTCCAGGGAATCCATGGAAAATGTATTCCATAAGTGCATGAACCGGATGACCGCAATTTTAGATGACGCAGAACAATCAGCCAAGATCCTTTACTTACAATCCCGGCTGAAACAACTTCGTCACAGGGAGCTTGAGTGGAAAGCATATGCTGAGAAGAAATATTTTGAAAAAGAGCGATTAAAATTTAACGGCCTTTTTGTCGAGTTCCTTCAGATAGAAGCAGAATTCATTAAGCAAACCCATTCATTGAAGGATACAGGTCTGTTGAACGACAAATCAAATAAGTTGATTACAAGACCTACGTTTGAATCTGTTTTTGAAGCAGAAAAAGGAAAATTTCTGTTGGCGCTGATGGAAGACCTGGGCATCACTGTTGGTGGCATCTGCAAGTTAGGTGAACGAAAAAAAGGCGCTATACGGGGAGTGGTCGACGCGATACTGGAAAATAATTTTGTCACAGGCATTACGGTAGATACGCTGTGTAGGACCCTGGCGGAGAAAATCGGGCTGTCACTTCGTTCTTCCCTCGATGTCACCAATATAAGTGAACAAATACGAAAAAAGGCAACCGTTAAGCTAAGGGATTTTAAAAAAGACAAGGTATTATCCGGTTGATCCTATAATACCTTATACTTGCCTTCACCTTGCACGAAACATTTAAGTATGAAGGCAAGAATATTCTTTCGGAAAAAACTCACTTTCAGAATTTCTATATTTCGTTCAAAACGAAGATTAGTGCTGAAGATTTGCTGGCTGATAAAATGAACTGAAAATATTCGCATTACAATACAGAAGCCTGGAAAACCAGCTTCTGCATTTTCAATTGAAACATCATGTCAATGACACGATTCGAAAAACCAATCATTGTTGATGAAAAGGACAAACCCATCCCGCTGGCCGGGCAGGGCTTTCCTTACAATGATATATCATCTGACAGACGTTTCGAGGAGTTGATCTATTCGATTTATAAAAAGAAAATTGAAAACGATACTGCATGGAAAACAGTCTATGATGACATCGCACTTATGCAGGGTGTAGGAGAAAAAGGCAGGGATTGTGTTCTTTACAAAAATGGCGCTATAACTGGTGCTATTCAATGTAAAAAATACAAAGACAGATTAACCCACCCCGACTGTACAAAAGAGATTTTAAAATTTGTCCTCTATTCCTTTTTTGAGACCACTGTATTACCTGACGCTGACAATTTCACTTATTATTTTGCGGTATCGGAAGGGTTTTCTGGCCCAGCGGCTGATTACTTAGATAAATTCAACGAGGAGATAGTGAAGGAGGGCGAACTGGAAAACTGGGTCAATGAGGTAAAGACAAAGTATGCTTCACTCAAGAACCTGGATTATAAAACGATTTTGCCTGAGCTAACAAAAAGGCTGGCGGCAATAAAGATTCGGAAGATCCTTCCTCAGGATCTTGACATGGTGCTTTCTGCATCCTATTGTAAGGCAATCATTCCACTTTTTTTTGAAGTAAGAACTGTTACAGATAATAGCAAGATCGACGAGCTTATTTCCTTAGTTGAAAATAGGTTACCTGCACCAGGTGAGATAAATGTATCTGAAGAGGATATCGTGAAGCAGTTTGAAACAGCCTCGCTTCAATTATCTTCTTACCGTAACGACCTTCATAATATTCAGAATAGTCATATCCAGCGACAGGAAACAACGGAAGTACTTGGCTGGGTGCATCGTTTGCTTGGCAAGGACGAGGAACCAGTTTTGATTGTTGCGGGTAATCCAGGGTATGGCAAGACCGTAATATTAAAAGATGTGTTGGTTTCACTAACTGACTCCAAAATTCCCGCAATCGCAATCAAAGCTGACAGATACTATGCAGAATCAGTTCAGGAACTCACCGAAAAGTTGAATCTCGACCATCCGCTTATTAAGTTGGTTCAAAAACTCCGTGAAACTCAAGAAATGGTAGTAGTGATCATTGACCAGATTGATTCTCTTTCGCAATCTATTACATCCAGAAGAGACTATATCGATACATATAATCAACTCATTCATCAATTAAGGTATATCGACGGCGTTCGCCTGATTATCTCTATCAGAACATTTGACCTCAATTATGATTTTGAGTTTTCAAAGTTTAATCAAAAGCAAAAGATTATAGTTAAAGAGTTAACCGAAGAACAGGTAAGGAATGTATTGATGAAACTCGGACTTTCTTCGGATAATATTTCGTCTGGACTCGTGAAATTGCTGTCTGTTCCTAATCAACTTGATATTTTTTGTAAGATATACCGACCTGGAATAGTCATTAACCAGTTTCATAGCTTGGACGACCTTTATAATGAACTGTGGCGGCAAAAGATCGGGTCTCAGCCTCTGGAAAAAGTTCAATCATTAACCAGCGCTGTTTATGAGATCGCAGACAAGATAAATAACCTGCAACAGCTTTCCTTGGCCGAGTCTCACCTAACAGATATTGCCAGGCAATCTTTGCCCTACCTGGAAAGCAACGGCTTGATAGTCCAAACCAATCAGACGCTTCAATTTTTTCACCAGAGTTATTATGATTATGTGTTTGCAAGGTCTTTTTCTGAAAAGGACAATTCTTTAATTGATTATATTTTCGAACAAGGGCAGAGTATTTTTATCAGGCCTGCGGTAAAAATGATATTGTCCTTTCTGCGTGCGAAAGATCATGCAGACTATGTCAAAATGGCATCATCGATTTTATTTTCAAATAAAGTCCGGTATCATCTGCAGCTACTCGTAATTAACCAGCTTGGGTTCGAGGAAAATCCAAGCGCCATTGAAGTTGATTTTGTCGGTCAAAAGCTTCTGAATTCTGCCAAATGGCAACTACCATTTTTAGAATCGGCGATCGGAGCAAAATGGTTCCCGATTCTAAAGGATTCCGGGGTTCTTGATAGGCTCCTGAATCCGGTTTCCACGTTCAAAGAACGCCTGGCTAAAAACAAATCGGTAAAAGCAATTACAAAAAGGCTTGGGTATGCAAATACCTTCGATAGTGCAGCCTATGAAAAGCGCAAAGAAAACTATCTCAACCTTTGGTACAGGATCGTTCGCCGCTCTCTGGTTGAAAACAGAGTGTTAGTGATTGACTACCTGGATACACTTCCATCTTCAGAAGAAAAAAATTACCGGGTCTTACGTTTGTTGCACTCGCTGAAAAAATGGGACTATCCCCTAGCATTCTCCGTTTTTGAATCCTGTACAACAGATCCGGAAAAACACTGGTTTGATATATTGAATATTCTGGAGACCACCCTTGAATATGATTACGATTGGACAGTGAAACAAATCGAAAGATATTTGACATTGGAAGCGGACCGGTCTGAAGGTGGCAGTTCTTCGATGTATGATCATCAAATGGGCAGCTGTCTTAAGAAGATGTTTGAAATTGACAGGGGAAAGGCTTTCAATTTTGCGATAGAATTTATTAAGAAACTGATTAAAAAAAATGTGGAGTTGATCAAAATCGATACATTGGATTTTTACCAGGATGGAGCGTATGATCTTTATGATTTTGAAAGGGATCATAGTCATAATACAAAAGAACTGATGCTTCAACAGGCGCTGGATTCGGTTGAGATACTTGCAAAAGAAGGATCAGCGGTTTTTGAGGAATTTGAGTCAGCTAATAAGGAGGAAAATTCACTAACCATCCTTAAAATTCTTTTGGTAGGTCTGGAATCAGCCCCAAAAAAATATTGCCGGCGAGGGCTTTCGTTATTACTCAGATTAATTCAGGGTAAAGCCTATGACAAAGGGCTCCAATATTGGATGGGCCAGCTGATCAATGCAATCTATCCTTATCTGCAGCACGCTGAAAAAGACAAACTCAACTTGAGCCTGCTAAACCTGCGATCTGAATATGATTTTTACATTCATGCAGAGGGTTCAAAAAGAAGTTTCTTCAGCCACTATGGCAAGAGGCGGTTTGAACTACTTTCCATGATACCGGAACATGAAATAATGAATGACCCTAAACTTAAAGGGCATTTTCAGGAGCTTCAAAGAAAGTTTGGAAAGGTGGAAAAGAAAAAACCCCGGTCAGTCCGTCTAATGCGGATCGGACCGCCTTTAGAAGATAGCGCCTATGAAAAAATGGGGCTCGAACATTGGGAAAATTCTTTCCTTGAATTTACTACGGATGAACGGATAAATTGGGGATCAGACCGCGGGGGTCTTACTCAGAATTACCGGGAATTTGAAGCAAAAATTCCGGGCAATGTCGATTTCTTTCTTCCATTGATTGAAAAAATCATACGAGAAAAAAAGTAGTCCCAGATTACATGCTTGCTGGTTTAAATGGACTAGTTAAGGCAGCATATAATCCCTTAAAATTTCAGCAACTCTATAAAGAACTTAGCAAAATTCCGCTAAACGGATTTCATGTGCGTCAGTTAGTTTGGCTTTCAGATTACCTGATTAGAAATAATTTAGTGGACGATGACCTCGTTTCTTATTTATTCAATGTAGTTACCAGCGATCCTAACCCAGAGAAACCTGTTAATCCGCAAAATCCGGAATTCGATGCCCCAAATTCTAACAGGGGCTCTGCCATTCATGCCCTGGTAAAATGTTTTTCTCACAAGGAGCATGGAGACAAGATCTTTGAGGCTTTGGAAAAAGTAGCGAATGATCCGATGGTTAGTGTTCGTATTTCCGCGCTTAATGATCTAGCAGTGATGATGAATATTGATAAAGACAGGACCCTAAAATTATTCCTGAAATTCACTTTAGATACTGATGATGAACACATTTTTCTGGCAAGTATTAATTGCGCCCAATACCTTGCTCGTTATGATTTTGAGGCACTCAAACCTTACTTTGAAAAGGGGATCAATATAGAAAAAGTCCAGGGTCACCTAGCGGCCATACTTGCCATAGCCTGGCTGAATGATAAACCTGGCAGCTATGAATTTCTGGAAAAAGTCTGGAATCTCAGCGATGAGGCTAAAGCGAATATGGTAGATATCGCTATCCGGAACTTTTTGGCAGATGATGAAAAAGTGAAGATAAAATGCGAAGCACTTTATAAAAAATATTTGAACTCTGAATCAAAAACAGTAATCCACAAATATGACACAGCATTCCTTCATATTTACCCGGTTCAATTCAGGCACTATCTTCCTTTACTGAAAGAATTTGCTTCCTCAAAAATGGCAGCGAAGGAACCACACTATTTCTATGAATTCTTAACCAAGTCCAGCAAAGCCAACCCAGTTGAGGTATTGGAAATGCTTAAGAATTATAAGAAGTATAAAGAACCAAATAGCGCTACTGGCCCTTATTATAGTCCTGATGATCCGGTGAAAGCTTTAATCGGGGCATATAATGGTCTCTACGATCATTCACCTGTCAATGCAAAATATGTCCGAAAAGCATTGGATCTTTTCGACGAAATGCTCAAAAATCAATTGTTCAGGGAGGAAGCTCAAAAAGTATTGAATGTTATCTGACATAATTAATTTTTAATTGCTTCCGTTTTTTCCGTGAGCTAAACCCTCCTTCACCCATATTTGTATCCATATCGTTATAAGTAAAAGAGCTAAACCAGTAGGACATACTCTTCATTCTCAACACTGAACAGTAATGCTTTCTGTCCATGCATCGGGATATCACCCTAATTCATAAATTATGTTTGTCTGAACATTTTACACTGGGTTGCCATGAATTCTGGACCCTGCAACAGAGTGGATACAGGCGATCTGCATTTTGCATCCCGGTTCGGTTTTTCAGTTGCAGGTCTTGTTCAATTCTTATCGTATCAATGGTTTGAGCAAACTAACCAGTTTTCGGAATTATTCGGAAAAAACTCTGTTAACGAAGTGCTTTATAGTCAAGTTGGTCTAAGAATTCGGAAATATTCGGAAATTCTAAAAGGAATTCCATGGGTGCAAAATATATTGATTATCAGAGTTTTAAGGTTTTAGTGTCCAGCGTTTCGGAAAATGAAACGCCTCCTATAGTAGGAGGGTCCTGCTTATTCGGAAATATTCGGAAAACAAATACACTTAAAATCAGGAGTATTTAACGGCTTTATCATGGCCCGTAACTGTCAGATAGTATTCACGTGCCTGAGTGGCTCCTTTGCTGATTACCCACAGCGCCTCTTCCAGAGTTAAGATATCATTTCGGATAGTGCGGGCGGTTGCCCCCAGTTCCGCAGCAATTTTTTCCGGTTCCAGTTTCTTCGTTTTATAGAGTTTTTCCAGGATAAAAGCGATGCGCTGGGCTTTGGATTCGGAAACATTCAGCTCTTTCCTCAACTCGAGGATTGGGTTATAGCGTTGCAGAATGACCGTAAAGAAGTGATCAAACCGGAAATCTGGCTCTGGCAGGACCGCCTCCGCCATGGTCTTACGGATCCGGGGTACGCCCGTGCCCAGTTTTTCGATATAGCCAGCCCGGTTCAATAGCGATGCAATCAATGGGTTCCGTGCCAGGGTACGGGTGCCAAAATCTGCTTCTGACATACCTTTTGGTAATCCCCCGGGATTAGAAATTTCCACCCGGTTATCGAAAACCTCCACCATTACATTGGCTCCTTTTTCGAAGTAATCCCGATGGGTTACTGCATTGACAACAGCTTCCCGGAGTACAACTAGCGGAATCTCCAGGTCTTCTTTCCTTCTTTTATCTTTTATCACATAGGCCAGATTCAGGTGCTTTTGAAGGAAGTCAATGGCGTCATCGATATTGCTGATAATATCTTTGTTAAAGGTTTTTTTATCAATAATATTCACTTTGCTGTTTCCCTTATAAAGTACGCAGGTTACCACACTTTGCGGGATAAGGCGCGAGGGGTCTTTAGCGAAAAATAATACTCCGGCCTGATTCAGTACCGGGCTGTCTTTTGAGTAAAGGACATTCAGATTAGCGAGCAGATCATCGGCGGACAGCGTGGTGTCAATTCCGGAGATTGATTTATATTTTTCTATTGCCGCATCATCCCGATCTGCTGGATAACTTAATCCCGGATATTCCAGCTCATCAAATTTCACTTTGCCTTCAGCTTTAATAAAAGCGATGATATGATCAGTAGTCATTTTGATGCTGCTGGGACCTGATCTCAGATAAAAACCGCCCGTTGTCCGATACGGTTTATTTTTCCCTTCGGGTACATTAAGAATAATCACTTTGTTGTCAAATTCATTCAGCGATATTTCAACTTTCGGGTCGCAGGATTGAGCCATTGACTCAAGTTCCGATCTGACTTTATTTGTAATGGCAATACCAGGCACGGTACCATTATCGGCCACACCGATGAATATTCTCCCTCCACTGGCATTGGCAAACGCCACAATCTCTTTTGTCAAATCACTTCCTGCACTTTGCTTGAACTCGGTTTTGTACCCCTCGCCGCTGGCAATGATGGAATCTAATTCGTGCTGTGTCATGTAAACAAAGGTACTGAATACCCTAGCTTTTTTTTATTCGTCCAACGATTCAACCAACCTACTCAGAATTTGTTCAGGTTACAATATTTGCTCTCTTTTTTCTTTATTTGTTTTGATCAGGATTTACCAGGAATAACAGTAACTGTTGATTCCGGGTATTTTGACTTTCTAAAAGGTAATTGTGATGAAAGATTCAGTGAGTAAAGACCGGGTGACCACTCCCATGTTATTCCCTTATGACCCGGAGCAATTCTGGCAATCTCTTCGGGAGATTATCCGGGAGGAGGTCCGTAAAATTGAAATTAAAGGGCCTGCGTCCCCAACGCTGGAAACCCCTGGGATGACCTATAAACCCCTTTTTAAGATAGCAGAGGTCTGCGCCTTGTTTCAGGTAACTAAACCCACCATTTATGAGTGGATTAAGCATGGGAAGCTTAAGCCTTATAAGATCCAGTCAAGGGTCTATTTTCTCTGGCAGGATATTCAGGATTTACTGGTCCCAATTCAAAAGTGAAATAGGATGAGTAAAGAACTAAGTTGCGGACAGGTTAATCAGTTTGACCTGGTGTACCTGCTGGAAAGTCTTGGCCACCGACCGGTAAAAATCAAGGGGAACGACTATTGGTACCTGTCACCATTAAGGGAGGAAAATACAGCTTCCTTTAAGGTCAACCGGAGGATGAACGTTTGGTACGACCATGGCACCGGTAAGGGAGGAAAACTGGTAGACTTTGGGATCAGTTACTGGAACTGTACGGTAAAAGAACTGCTGGCTAAATTGGGAGCTGACACGGAGGGACGTACTGTTTCTTTTCACCCGCCAAGCTCCGTCCCTGCTGGTGAAAAGAAAGAAGTCTTAAATGAGGTCGGAAAAATCATTATTGTGAGAGACTCAGAGCTAAAGTCGCCGGTTCTTTTAAAGTACCTGAAAAGCCGCCAGATTCCAGCTGATATTGCCCGGCAGTATTGCCGGGAAATGGTCTTTGAACTTTATGAAAAAAGGCAGCTGGCCATAGGTTTTAAAAACGAGGGAGGCGGTTACGAGTTAAGGAACCAGTTTTTTAAGGGAAGCAGTAGTCCAAAGGAGCCCAGGCTGATCAAAAACGGGGAGCAAAATGTATCGAATGAACTCACTGTTTTTGAGGGATTTTTCAGCTTTCTATCCTTTCTCACTATTCAGAATTACAGGCCCGGATTGCTGGCCCGTTTTCAGCATACTCAGACAGATTTTCTGATATTAAACAGCCTTTCATTTTTTGATAAGAGCAAGGGGCTAATGCAAAAATATCCGGCAATAAATCTATGTCTTGACCGGGATAAAGCCGGAATAGATTGTACCCAAAAAGCGCTGGGCTGGTCAGATAAATTCATGGATAAAAGCCAGCTTTATGAAAAGCACAAAGACCTGAACGAGTGGTTAAAGGTTCTAAATAGCCAGGATCAAAAGGTAACAGTCCGCAAGGGGAGGAGTTTGTAAAGTTTCGGGAGCCAGCTATGTTTCTCCTTCGTCGAAACCGCTGGCTTTTTTCATCCCGGCTGAGGCCGGGAGCCAGTTCTGATGGGGTTGGAACGTGTGAGGAAGGACGTCATGCCAGCGCATGAGTTCCAGGCTGCGGCGGACGCAAGCGTCCGCTTCGCCTCGTCACTTCAGCT
>Ga0209480_10001670_pt1 | contig 15980 bp, 20 predicted proteins | sample JI61114C2DNA_FD_187501 | JGI IMG/M metagenome (GOLD analysis project Ga0209480, IMG submission 187501) | Wastewater effluent complex algal communities from Wisconsin, to seasonally profile nutrient transformation and Carbon sequestration -... | ecosystem: Engineered > WWTP > Effluent > Algae...
GTTGATGGAAGATATCATGCTGCAAAGAAATGAAAATTGAAGGGGATGGTGAAATGAGATAAAGAGGTGTTTAGATGTTTAGATGTTTAGGGTTTAGGCCATTCACCACTCACCCTACATCCAGCCCTCTGATCTCCTGCTTATATTTAACCGGGAGTAATATACTCTTCACCAAACTATCCAACCGCATCATCCGGCTAAATTTGTAAACTGGTACAGCCGGGTACAACCATCGGATAGTTTTGAACTGGAGCATTTCTTTTACAGTGTCAGGCAATAACATTTTCTGTGCTTCGATCAGCAGTTTATAACGGAATGTGCCCAGGTGCTTTTTATACTGCCGGAAAAGATCCGCGGTATATTGGCTCCTTTGCAGATCCGATTTCAGATGCGCTTCCCGATCGGGCAGCCAGGTGGTATACGTCGTGGGCAGCCCTTTCAACCCCATTCCTGTACCCAGACGGTAAAAAACGTTATACACTTCTTCCTTTTCATCCTCCGATAATTTTTGTTCCAGTAGTTCATAAGAAGCAATCGAATAAAAGATCAGCATATACAGCACATCCCGGTAAGCCCAATCCGGAATAGCGCTGCCGCGGTTTTGCTCCACACCTCCATGGATCTGGCGCATCCGGCCGATCGCCTGTTGCGCTTCGGCTTCCGGGGCAAAGACGATCTTTCTGGCATACCCCACGGTGGAGAACAATCTTCCCAACGGATCGGCTGGCAACTTGCCGGTAAAATACAGCCAATCCACCGCCTTATTTAAAGCGAACTCAGCTGATGCCCCGGCAAAAATGAATAAGACCGTATCACTGTGGCCCCAGATACGCCTTACGATAGAATCTTCTTTTACAAAACCTTCCATAGCTACATTTTCAGATCTAAAATCTTGCAGAAGTCAAAATTAATCATTTACTTTGTATTTCAAAGTACTTTTTGATTAATCATATTTATGACTTTATTGCAGCACCTGAAACAATGCTTTCATTCACGTTTCCTGATACGCCATATGTTGACAGGAGCCGGCATTGGCCTGCTCCTCATCGGTTTCTTTCTCTACAAAGCTGATGCCCCTCAACCGGAGTGGCCACGGTTCTGGATCATACGCCCCCTCCTGCTGGTTCCCTTTGCCGGAGCCATGGGCGGTCTCTTCTATACGTTTATGGAGCCCTGGAGAAGTAAAAGTGGCTGGATAAAAGCCGCGGCTTATATCCTTTGCCTGATTGTTTTTTTAATCGGCCTGTTTATGGGAACAGTTTTGGGACTGGATGGTACCTACTGGGATTAAGTGGAAGATGCGTGACCAAAAGCACTGAACATTGGCATACCGTTTATTAGCTTTAGCGTTTACCATTCAATAATGGCATCATGAAAAAAAATATCCTGCTGCTCAGCATTCTGTCCGTAGTCATCTTTCTGACCAACTGTGATTCGAAGACGGATAAACAGAAGGCAACACTTTCTTCATCAACAGACACAATACGTCAAAATAAAAGCCCGCTGGAATCCGGCCAGGAAATGGCCTTGAAAACCAAGGCTGTGCTGGGCAAGTATCTGGTCACAGCCATACAGGACAAAGGAACGGAAGGGGCTATTGAATTTTGTTCTTCCCGTGCCATACAGATTACTGACTCCATGAGCAGGATATTGGGCAGCCGCCTGAAACGGGTAGCCGAAAGAAACAGGAATCCACTAAACATTGTATCCGCAGAAGAACTTGCCTATAGTAAGGAAGTCAACGCTGCCCTTGCCCGAAAAGAAAGTCCGAAACCCCGGCTCATCGAATCCAGTAACGCCTATACCGGGTATTATCCGATATTGACAGAACCGCTTTGTCTTAAATGTCATGGAGATAAAAAAACCGACATAAAATCCGCCACCTTAACCACAATCAACCGGCTTTACCCAGGTGATAATGCCACTGGTTTTAAACTGAATGAACTCCGGGGCATCTGGGTGGTTGAGATGAAAAAAAACCAATAGATTTCAGGGCTGCTTGCAGGTGATTTCTGAAACAACCGGTTTGCTTTTTTTAAAAGCATTGGAAATACTCCCTGCTTTTCTTATTTTCAATTCATGAAAAAAATACTGCTTCTCCCTGTATTAGCCTTTATTCTCTTTGCCTGTACGCAATCAGGTGCTGCAGGCGATCCGGCCACTGCCACCAAAGAAATCAGCAATATGCTTGATTCTTTTAACCGGGCGGCGGCCCGGGCGGACTTCAATGCCTATTTCAACTATTATACAGAAGACGGTATTTTCTGTGGTACCGATGCCACCGAACGCTGGGACAAAAAACAGTTCATGGAATGGTCCAAACCTTATTTCGATAAAGGCAAGGCCTGGAATTTCACCGCTATTGACCGTCATATTTACATTGACCCTGCTGGCGAGCTGGCCTGGTTTGACGAACTGCTCAGTACGCAGATGAAAATCTGCCGGGGCTCGGGCGTACTCGTTAAACAAAATAATGAGTGGAAACTGAAGCAATATGTTTTATCGGCCACTGTACCTAACAGTCTGGTGGATACAGTCACTATCATGAAAACCGCTGAGGAAGATTCGCTGATGCGGGTGATACAAAAAAAATAAATACCCATTGAAGAAAGGCTTTTACAAAAGCTTGTTGCAGAATTTATTTTACCTGCTGCTTTGCCTGTCTCTGGCCGCTAGTGCCACCTGGCTAACGGTGTTATACAGGCAGCGTCATCCTTCAGGTTCAGCCGAAGGGTCCGGATGGAGTGGTATGTCGGATGCGCTTTCGATGGGAGTAATGGCAGGCATTTACCTGATCATGGCATTGATATGCTGGGCCATACTTATATTCCGGCAGCGGACCCGCACGCATCACCCGTTCCTCTATGACATGGCTCATCTGTTGCTGCTGGCCATAGTTGTTTTTATCTATATTGCCCTGATTTTACAATGGGGCTAACCGGATCTGTCAGAAACTGCTTATTTTCCCGCCAGGCAATTCAAACAACTTTTCCGGAGCGGATTAAACCCTGCGCCGCCTGAACAGTCTTAGCCCGACCATCAATCGAACCACCATGTACCGACCAAAGACGCTTGCCATTTCCGGCCTTATGGCCCTTTTTATTTTCCTCGCCTGTAAAAAAGAAACCAGCACCCCGGCCAATGACCCTGTGTCGGCTGTACTGAACCTGCCGGCGAATCCGTACAACTATGCCAGCATTGCCCTTCCTGCTTACCTGAACTCGCCCCCTATCCAGGGTCAGATCAATACCCCGGCCACGAACCCGATCACCAACGACGGGGCAACTCTTGGACGTGTACTCTTTTACGACAAAAATCTTTCCGCCAACAATACGATCTCCTGTGCTTCCTGTCATAAACCCGAACTCGGATTTTCTGATACCGCTGTAAAAAGCAAAGGATTTAACGGGGGACTCACCGGCCGCAATTCGATGTCGCTGATCAATGCACGTTTTTATACCCCGGGCAGTTTTTTCTGGGATCAGCGGGCCGCTTCCCTGGAAGCGCAGGTGGTGGCTCCTATACAGGATCTCGTGGAAATGGGCATGACGCTGCCAGCCCTCGTAACCAAACTTACCACACTGACTTATTATCCCGTATTATTTAAAAAAGCTTTTGGGGATGAAACCATCAACAGTGACCGGATCTCAAAAGCCCTGTCTCAGTTCGTACGTTCCATCGTTTCCTATCAATCAAAATATGATGCAGGAAGAGCCACATTCCCGGCTGCACCCGCTCCTCCGCCCAATGCCGCTTTCCCGAATTTCACGGCACAGGAAAACCGCGGTAAAGAGCTGTTCTTACTTCCCACCAGTGGTTGTGCAGCCTGTCATGGAACCGAAACTTTTGTAGCCCCCACAGAAAAGAACAATGGGATTGACATGAATACTGTAGACCGTGGCTTCGGCGCCGTATCCAACAATCCCAACCAGGATGCCACATTCAAAGTCACCAGCCTGAAAAATGTGGAACTCTCCGCCCCCTATATGCATGATGGCCGTTTCAAAACCCTGGAAGAAGTAGTGGAACATTACAGCACCGGTGTTAAAAATCATCCTAACCTTTCCCCGCAAATGAAACTGCCGAACGGACAACCCCGTTTACTCAATTTATCAGCGGAAGACAAAGCGGCTTTGGTGGCGTTTCTGAAAACACTGACTGACCGGACGGTGGGGACGGATATCAAGTACACGAATCCCTTTAGGTAAGTTGATAAGTTGACCGGTGAACAAGGTAGTTTTCTTAGAAGATTCCTTATCAACTTGTCAACCTGTCAACTATTCAACGATTGCTCCTGATCATCTCCGGATACCCCCACCCCTTCGCCAGCGCATTCACCGCCATTGCGATCCGTTTGGTCTTTGTGGCATCTGTTTTCGCGCTATCGATCCATTTACTGAAATAGCGCTGATGCGAGCCTGTTAGTGTTTGGAAGTATGCCTGAGCAGCCGGTTCATCTTTCAGGCATTCGATAAAGTCTGCATTGAAAATAAAGTCGGATTTATCTTCGGTGAGCTGTACCTCCAGCATAGCCCCCTCTTTCTTACCGATCGCTTTTCGCATTTCCGCATTCAGGGCCATAATAAAAATACCGCCTCCCATGGGGATCAGCGAGGTTCGTTTAATGGCATATTTATCTAGTTTCCCCTTCACCTTAAATTCCTTCTTATTTTCCGGTTTGAGCGCCTGTGCAATATCCACGGGAACTTCAAAATAAGTCCAGCCGGTTTTTTCTCCTTTTGAACCGAATTTTTTTATGGTTACTGTAAAACGAATCATCGGCTGATTAAGTAGTAATTTTAATAACGCGACTAAAATAGTAAAACACTAAAATAAATCCACATGAAATCCTCAAACCTTCCTTTTTTCGAACGTTTTGCCGTGAAAGTCACCAGGGCAACCGGCAAACCCGCTGCCTTTATACTGGCATGCTTTGTAATCCTGGCCTGGATCTTCACCGGACCGGTATTTGGCTTCTCAGATACCTGGCAGCTGGTGATTAATACGGGCACCACGATTATCACTTTCCTGATGGTATTTGTGATCCAGCATGCACAAAATAAAGACAGTGTGGCCCTGCAGCTAAAACTGAATGAACTCATCGCGGCTTCCAACCGGGCCAGTAACCGGCTGGTGGATGTGGAAGATCTCTCGGCCGAAGAGCTGGAGACATTAAAAAAATTCTATATTAAACTCTCCGAACTCGCAAAACTGGAAAAAAATATACACCGAACACATTCCATTGATGAAGCGGAAAACACCCATCAGGATAAACTCAAGCTGCAGGAACAGGCAAAGCGTTAAAAATATGGGAAAAGGTTGTCTGGTTTGATCAGTGGCTTTCTCAGGAAACAGAAACAACTATTTTTGCCCTTTCCTGTTAAACTTCACCATGAAACAACAAACCCGCCTTATCCTTCTTCTTTCCATTTTTTTCACTTTTACAGGCCTCCTGCAGGCGCAGAATATCAGCATAACCATCCGCTTGCAGAATGAAAAAAAAGAACCGGTTGCATATGCGTCTGTATCGGCCTTTAACCGGCTGGACAGTACATTGGCTCAACAACAGGTATCCGACAGCAATGGCCAGGTGCGGTTTCAACTCGCCAAAGGTCAGTACCGGATTGAAGTGCTGGCATTGAGTTACCAGGTCTTTGAAAAAAATATCCTGGTGGGAAGCGGTAAGGCTGATTTCCCATTTACGTTAGAAGAATCCGGCAAAACCATGGAACGTGTGGTGCTCCGTTCATCCAGGCCCCTGATGCGGCAGGAAGATGACAAAACCATTGTGGACCCGGAAAACCTGGTGGCTGCCTCGTCCAGCGGGTATGAAGTGATTGAGAAAACACCAGGATTATTTGTAGACCAGGATGGAAATATTTACATCAGCAGTCTGAGTCCCGCTGCCGTTCAGATCAACGGCCGGGAAATGCGGATGAGTGCGGCGGATGTGGCCAGTATTCTTAAAAGCCTTCCTCCCACGGCTATTTCAAAGATTGAGATTGTGCGGACCCCGTCCGCAAAATATGATGCCAACAGCAGTGGCGGGGTGGTGAATGTGGTCTTGAAGAAAGGGGTAAAGATCGGCCTGACCGGCAGTGTGAATGCGGGTATCCAACAGGGAAACTATGGCAATCAGCTGATCGGATTTAATCTGAATAATAACGACGGGGAGAAGAGTTTATCCCTCAATTTCAATTACAGTCACCGTAACAGCTATGAAAAAATTGTCACGGACAGGATATTCGCCCCTGATTCCGTACTCAGCCAGGAAGCCTATACGGCTTATCCGGGTAATACCCTTTTCGGCAGCTATGTTTACAGCTGGGGAAAGAAAAAATGGGAGTTCGAATTATCAGGTACGGCTAACCTGAATTTGTCGGATAACAAAACGGATAACCAGAACCGGATCGAAAAAATCAGTACGGACCAGTTGCTGACCAGCAATCTGAACCAGGTGACGAATCAGACGAATTCATTGGTAATCGGAAACGGGTTTGAGACCAAACTGAAAATGGACAGTAGCGGTTCAGAATGGTCAAGCCAGTTGTTTTACTATTATACCGATCATAAAACGGATCAGGCTTATGATACACGGTATTATACACCACTAAGTTTTACCAGTTCCGGGGACGGCAAAATGGATAATCACCGGGATTTGTTTTCGGGCCGAACTGATCTTAAACTGAAAATGAAAAAACGGTTTACGTTTGAGTCCGGATTAAAATCAACAGTTCATTTATTCAATAACAATACCCTTTTTTATACTGAAGTGAATGGCAGCCGCTCACCCGATGCCGGCCGCACCAACCGGTTCAGGTATAAGGAAAATATTAATTCCGCTTATGCACAGGGCTCCAAAACTATGGGTAAGGATATAGTTTTGAAGTTCGGCACCCGGCTGGAAAATACGAATATGCGGGGCGACCAGGAGATCCCATCTGACACCAGTTTTGCCATTCACCGGACGGATCTTTTCCCTTATGTATTTCTGAGTAAGAGCCTGATGAAAATTGCCGGCTATGATTTGCGGGCGTATCTGGTATACCGCAGGACCATTACGCGTCCGGTATATGAACAACTGAATCCATTCTCCCGCTACGTGGATGCGTATCTCTCCGAAGTGGGTAATCCGGGTTTGAGGCCCCAGTTCACACGGAATTATGAAGCCAATATCAGTGTGGATGAACGGCCGATCCTCGCCATAGGTATTAATGATACCAGGGATATTTTTACCAATGTGGTCTACCAGTCAGACACCAGCCAGCGGCAGGCCTACCGCACGTATGACAACCTGGGTAAAAATAAAGAATGGTATTTCCGGGCATTGGGCGCATTGCCGCCCGGGGGAAAATACTTTTTCGTATTGGGCACTCAATACAATCACAATTTCTATGAAGGATTATATGAAAATAAACCGCTTTCATTCAAAAGAGGTACCTGGACATTTTTTACTTATCACACACTGAAACTGGATAAATTATCCGTGATCACCCTCAATGGTTTCTGGCGGCTGAAAGGTCAACAGCAGTTTTATGAACTGGGATCATTCGGAACATTGAATGCCAGTATCAACCGGAAATTCATGAAAGAAAAACTGATCGTTACGCTCAGTGTAAGTGATATGTTCCTGACCAATAAAAACGATTTCAGTCTGAAACAAGGTTCTGTGGATGCAGCCGGATTCCGTCAGGCTGATACACGTCGTGCCGGGATCAATATCCGGTACAATTTCGGAATAAGAAAAAAGGAAGAAGGAATGAATATGTTTAATGCGGAACCCCAGCAGTAAGAGAGCAGTTAGTAGTTAGCAGAAAGTAGTTAGTAGTCTGTTCTAAGAAGAGCTGGTTATTAGGGATAAAGCAATGCTAAAAGACCAACTTAGCGATCATAAAAAGACGAGGCCCCGCTAAACCACTAAACAACAAACGACTAAACTCCTTTTAAACCTTTCAAACCTCTCTAACCTGTCAAAACCCGCTTTAACAAAATAATTCCCACGGGTATTCCATTTCTACCTATCTTTGCCCTGTTAATTTGAGTTCGACGACAGATTGTAAGTGATTTTTCTGCTACGCATTATCTGCTAATAGTTAGTCTTTTTACCCTTGCGTTTTCTCAAGTATTATTTAAAGTCAATTTTTTTTACATGAACATTTATGTTTCAAATTTAAGTTTCGCCGTAGTGGACGAAGACTTAAGAAGTTATTTTGCTGAGTACGGTGACGTTACATCTGCAAAAGTTATTATGGACAAATTCACTAACCGTAGCAAAGGTTTCGGTTTTGTGGAAATGAGCGATGATGCTGCTGCTAACAAAGCAATCGCTGAACTGGATGGTGCTACCGTTGACGGTCGTTCTATCAAAGTTAGTGTAGCTAAACCCCGTGAAGAAAGACCTGCCCGTTCTAACAACAGCCGTCCTTCTTACTCTGGTAACAACAACAACCGCTGGTAATCATATACCGTAAGATTGTCAAAAAGCCGCTCAGATTGAGCGGCTTTTTATTTTTTATACAGGGTATCAGGAGCCGGATTGCTGCATTTTCCGGAAGGGCACAAAAAAATCCCGCCATTGGCGGGATTCAGTATTTTAGCCGGATCAGGCTCTTTGTTTTTGTTTGACAGCCGCTTTTTTAACGGCAGGTTTGGCCTTACCTTTCTTGAGGGCCAGTTCAATCGCCGCACTCAGATTGGCGAATGTAGGTTTACCTGCGAAAGCCACATCATTAATAAAGAATGCCGGCAATTCTTTAACACCCCGGTTATGCCCTTCTTTAATATCATCCTGTACCTGCCAGCCATACATTCCATTCACGAGATCATCCAGGAATTTCTTGTTTTTTACACCGGCCTCCTTGCTATGCAGCTTCAGGCTGGTAGTACCCAGGTTGCGGCGGTTTTGAAACAATACATTGTGCATCTCCCAGAACTTACCTTCCTGTGCGGCGGCCACAGCCGATTCACTGGCTTTCAGACTGCGCTGATGGATCAGGGTAAGGGGAAAATGCCGGAACTGAAACTTTATCTTTCCTTCGTATTCTTCCAATAACTGCTTCACTACTTCATTTACTTTGGCGCACTCTTCATTTTCATATTCGCCAAATTCCACCAAAGTGACCGGGGCGTCTTTTTTTCCAACAAACACTTCCCTGGGCTCTATAATGATTACATCGTCTTTCTTAAATGCCATTTTATTTCTCCTTTTTGTTCATTCCCACCTTTTGGGAATGATCTGTATTGTATAACAAATTTCCGGCCATCCGGTTGAAAGAAAGGCTATTATGCCAATCAGTCATCTCCCGTAAGCGGTTGAAGGTAATATTTTTTTGTCCCCTGCCAAATCCGCTCAACATTAATTTCTCAACAGCTTATTAAGTATGTGAATTACACCTTGTTAGCATGAATTACTTATTGAGGTGTAAAATGAGAGGAAACTCTTACCCGAATTTACAGATACTGTAAAACAGACCGGAAAGGACAAATCCAACCCCAAAAAAAGCTGTTTCAGCGCCTTGGATATCTTTTATAAAACACTTCTTATCTGATTGATATTCCACTACTTATACATCCCGATTTAGCGTTGGGTATACAGAAATGCCGGTTAACTTGGTTTTATCCTGTCGTACAGGCGCCCTACTTTTACATCATCAAAGCAAAACACTTGCTGACATAATCCGGATTACTGATTGCCCCTTTACCCTTTGCTTGCCCCCTGACTTACTGCTTGCCGACCCGATTGCCCCAACAAGAATTTTATTAACCAGTTTTAAAAATTTTAAAAAAGTATAAACATGAAAAACATCGTAAACAACAACCGTGTATTTGTAATCGCCCTGTTAACTGTGCTGACCACCGCTTTCGCACCTGCTGCCAACGCAACAGAAAAGAAACCGGCCCTGCCTGCAGTAGTAAAATTCGTAGGTAAAGTACAGAACAATCCGGTATTTGAACTGACAGTAAGTGGTTCAGGTGTACAGGAAGACTATGTGGTAAATGTAAAAGACGAGTATGGCAATACCCTGCACGTTGAAAACATCAAGGCCGATGGCTTCACAAAAAAATTCATGCTGACATTGGAAGAATCTTCTGATTACAGCATCCAGTTTGTGATCAGCAGCAAAACCACAAAAAAATCAGTACAGTACACCATCAATAACAGCACCCGCAATATTGAAGAAGTGACAGTTAGCAAACTGTAATAAGCTATACAAACAACACCTCAGTAAGAAAGGTCGTATCAACATTGATACGACCTTTCTATTTATTGAAAAAAGTTAACGTAACAGTATTACGTTTCGTAGTTCGTACTTCGTAGTTCGTACTTCGTAGTTCGTACTTCGTACTTAGTAGTTGCCTGTCTTTTCGTCAGTTTTAACATATTTGCTGAATGAGACTCATGCACTTATCTCTGCCAGCATAATACTGCAGCCTTTAACAGTCTTTTATAGGGTATTTCAGGGTTACCTTTGTGCCGCATTCGTATTAAGAGTCCACTGTGTAGTGCCGTTGAAAAACAAACACACATGCATGCACCACAGTTCAGGCCTTGTTTACAACCTGGCCGTTATCCAAAGTCCGATACAGCATATTTTTTAACCTAACCCAATTGAATGTTAAAAACAAAACTTCATAAGGCGGGATTTATTTTTACCAGTTTTATGTTGATGGCCGCTGCATCCGGTAACCGGAAAGTGACTGTTACAGCAGGACCGTCCGAAATTATAAAGATAGAGTTGCCCGCTGATTCCACCGGATCGCATGTGTTCGACACCACAGGGCTTTGTACCTGCCTGCCGGAACTCAATGCAACGGAGAAAGAAAATGCACCGAGGATACAGCCGCACATACTGGCCCAGGATTTTATGGAGACGCATCTGCGGGACAATGGCCTGTATTATGAAAAGATCAGAACAAAAAGCACTCCTGTTTTTTCGATGATTGATGACATATTTGACAAATACGAACTGCCGAATGAATTAAAATACCTGGCAGTGGTGGAATCCAAACTCGATAACCATATTGTTTCCTCAGCCGGTGCCGCCGGACTCTGGCAATTTATGCCTCAGGCCGGACGCAGTTTCGGACTGAAGGTTTCCGGTAGTAATGATGAACGGAAAAACAATTACAAGAGTACGGTTGCCGCTGCAAAATGCCTGAACTACCTGCATGCCCAGTTCGGCGACTGGCTACTGACGCTGGCCGCCTATAATACAGGTCCGGCCAAGATCCTTTCTGCCATAAAAAAAGCCGGCAGCCGTGATTACTGGACCATTCAACGATACCTCCCGGCCGAGACCAGAAAACATGTGCTGAAATTCATCAGTGTGCATTATTTTTTTGAAGGACATGGCAGCCTGGTTACAATGAGCATTGGAGAAACCAATGCACATGAAAAATCCGTGGAGGAATTTGTATTCAATCAGGGAACCGCTCATCCTTCCACAGATTCTTTACAGCGGGGAGACGCTGTCCGTAATCAATAGTCTGTTTATTGGCCGCTTAAACGGGCTGCCTGTTGCTGTTCTTTTACCAGCAGCAGACCGGCATGTGTAATACGGATCACCATGGTTTCCTGCTGTTCCGTGGTTACCAGTGCCTCTGTTTCAAGCTGCCTGAGCTGCATTTGAATATCGGACCATTCCTGCATACGACGCAGAATCAATTCCCTCGGCCGGCATGCATACCGTTCCGGTTGCGGATCGCTTTTCACGATTTCGTAAATGGTATGGAGAAGGTTGTAATGGTCTTGCATATTTTAAAATTATCGGAAAAAGCAATCAGGAGAGTCAGGACTTATTCACAAAAAAATCCACAGCCAATAGCGAAATGTTAGTAACTGAATCCCAAATCCCTGAAAAGACGCCAGCCCGCAGTTTCCCGCAACCGTATTCTGAATGTTTTTACTTTCCACACCCGGTTTTATATTAGGAAAAAGAAATGGAGCCGCCGGCTAAATTAAGCGTACCTTTCCACCGTCAAGTTGAGTATTACGTCTCTTGTAAGCGAATTACCTTCCCTTATCATTTTCTCCTACAGCTGCACGCTTCTCAAGTATTTCCTTCATCTGCAAAATGATTTCACATGACCATTTATGTATCCAATCTGAATTTTACTGTTTCTGATGAACAGCTGAAAAAAGTATTCGCTCCGTTTGGAGATGTATCCTCCGCCAAAATAATGACCGACAAATTCACTAACCGCAGCAGGGGCTTCGCTTTTGTGGACATGCCCGATGAGCAACAGGCACAGAAAGCCATTGACGGACTGAACGGATCCGCCTGTGAAGGCCGGCCGATGGTGGTGAATATGGCAAAACCCCGGAAGGAATTCTGACCGGTTACCACCTGATTAAACTATTACTTACCAGGCATTCCGGCCTCCGGCGGGAATACCTGTTTTATTAAAATGTATTATGACAACTGAACAAATAGAAAAATTCATCACCCCGGGAAAAAGAAAAGAGAATAAACTGAATATTCACTTTAAAGACCGGCAGACTGTAACAGGCATCTTTATCCAGGAATCGGATTATGAAGAATTAAAGTCCAAGAATCTCTGGCGTGTGGTCAGCAATAACAATGTATCCGAGTGGCAACAACGGAAAGACCTGAACCTGAGCCGGATTTTTAACGGCATTTCTTTTACCCGGCTTTCAGAAGTATAAAAAAAACCGGCAGCGCCGGTTTACCTTTTTACTGAATCAATTTTACCCCCACAGCAACTGGCCCCCTCGGGCCTTTTTCTGTGGTAAAGCTGACCTTATCCTGTTCCTGTATGGGACCTGAAAGGTTATTGATATGTACAAAAATACTTTCCTGAGATTCAAGGTCACGGATAAAACCGAATCCTTTCTCGTGATTAAAAAAACTGACTTTACCGGTACGCAATTGCACGGTATCGTCCTCCACATATTCAGGTACACCTATAGCAATATCTTCGAGTTTGATTTCTTTTCTTTTACGGGGATCGGGCGGTGTGGCGGAAATATTTCCATTCTCATCCACATAGGCCATCATGTCTTCCAGGCTCTTGCCTTTGCCGGACTGCTCTTTACGCTCTTTCATCTTCTCGGCCTTGTCCATTTTTTCTTTCTGTTTCTTCTTTTGTCTTTCTTTTTTATTCCAGGTTTCTGCCATGGTAATGTTTTAAGTGATGAAATAACCGTCCGGAAAAATGCGGAGAAAGTGGTGGCGGATGCCGGAGGTTTGCAGTGAAGGTAGGCTATTTATCGCAAGTTCGCCCGGAAAAGCGGGCCACTTATATACATGAGGTCAATCTGGTTCTGCCAGCAGCCAGATAAGCCGGAAGCCAATTGGGAAATACGGGAGTCCTTCTTTATGCCACTCATAATGCGGAGAAAGCCCCCAGCCGCCTGTAACCGGCGTATAGGCATACCCGGAGGGGATCCCGATACGCCTTATAAAGCGTTGCCGGCCACCTACCCCGGCCGTCGTTTCCATATATAAACGATGCTTTTCCGACAATACCGTACGTACGCCCATAACCAGGGCACCCCCTATCTGGAATTGCCTGGCCTTATGATAAAAACCGTACAAAGTATCGGCTGTGGTCTCGTTAATAAAGGGCAGTGAAACCCCATATGAAAACCGTTTGATCCGTAATTCCGGTGCCAGAAAAAAACGGCGCTCAGCCCCCATAAATAACCTGGGCTGGAAAATAAAGCGGTACCCTCTCACACGATCCCAGTTAGCGATCCCGTACAGGTTATGAAAAATAAAACTGCCCTCTGCCCATAACTCAAAGCCTGGCGATACCCGCAGGGAAGCGGAAGGCCCCAGTGATGAAAGTGACTCCACTGGAGAAAAGGGATTTACCCCCACAGCCCAGATTGGTTTAAAGCCTTGTGCCCCGGCATTCCCTGCACAAAGTAAAAAACAGAACAACCAGTATTTTATCCGCATGAAATCCCTGACACGATACAGTCAGAAACCGCTGCATCACTCCCGAAATGTCCGGAATTAAATACTACAGCCAGTCAGGCTTATTTATTGCCTGACTGGCTGCTGGATTCCGGACTGGATATGAATACCCGGAACTACTGTTTTATAAACCCGGCACCCCGGCTCATTCCTTTACAATGGATAAAATAAACGCCCGGGGTAAGCCCTGTGATATTTAGTTCAATGACCTGTTTGCCTGGCTGACAAATTACTGGTATACTACGGACGAGTATTCCTGCATTATTGAAAACACGGAATACCTGTACCTGTCCGTTTGTGCTGCTAAATGATAGATTTAGTTTATCTCCTTGTACCGGATTCGGGAAAACGTTGAATAGTGTTTCATCCGTCATCCCCGGATCCACTGATAGCTGCCATGAATAACTGTATTTGCCATCTTTATCAACCTGTTTCACCCGGTAAATATTCCGGCCGGTAAGAGGGGTTCTGTCAGTATACTGATATTGATGTATCAGTGCCGGGCCACCCATACCGGGTAGCTCAGCCAGTGGTTGAAACCGGCTGCCGTCGCCGGAACGTTCGAGTATATAATGACTATTCCCGTTTTCATCCGCTGTTTTCCAGTTCAGGTGTATTTCATTCCCTTGTGGCAATGCGGCGAAGCTGATGAATCTTACGGATAAGGGGGCGCTGATCGCAGCCAGCGTTACCCGGTGAAGTGAATCCAGTCCGGTAACCTGCAGGTAATTTAATGATTGATCCAGTCCGTCTTCCCCTTCATTTAACCAGTTATTTCCATCGTTACTGGAAAACAATCCAAGATTAGGTTCAGCCAAACCGGCAAGTTCTTCATCAAAATAATAAAACCGGATATCCGCGTTTAATCCCGTATTCACGGCCGGGGTAACTTCATAATACCGGTAAACGGAAGCACCGGATTGTTGCTGATGACCGCGGCGGATGACTGTACTTCCCGGATTTGCTGCACTGGTAATCTGCAGACCCATATTTCCCGGATTTACGGCAACCGGTGCATTCAGTACCCGGGTGGCCTGAATATACCCGCCTGTTCTGCCGGTGATGCGCTTCGTCCCTGTTTCACCGGTTAACTCCCCGGTTGATCCAAGATCTATTGAATAGGTATTCAGGAAAAGACTATCCCCGCTGGTGAAGCGTAATAAATGATTCACACTGATATGCTGCCCGAGCTGCATTCCATTGACAGATTTATTCAGTTCCAGATCGTAGAATGCAGTAGCGGAACTGCCTGTTATAAAAGAAGAAGTCAATGCTCCGTTACCGGAAAACACTACAGCACCCGTACCGGGTATGAAAGTGCCATTATTGGTAAGTCCACTGTTATTCAGCACCAGTTTCACGTTCCCGTTCTGAACCAGCTGAGCACCGGATTGAATTTTTATACCCTGTGCCGAAAGCAGAACCGGCCCTGTCATAAACAGGAGACAGGATAAAAATGTATTAGTTTTCATAGGTATACTATTTTGTATAAGTGGACCGGCTTCCCCATCCGTCTATCTGAATATGGAAGTCTACAAACAATCCACCTGCATCAGCATTATAGGAATCGTTCGTGGAATCGCTGTTACGCCATATCCGGCATACCAATACGCTGGATATTTTTTTCCCGGTTCCTGTAATCCCGGCATCTCCTGTAGTCAGTGAAGTAATCATGTGCGAATTTGCTGTGAATGGTCCGGTGGCTGTTACTGAACTGGTTGTTATAGCAGGAAAAACCTGTGGGGTTACCGGGTCATAATTTACCCAGGTATACTCGAAATTCCATTCGACGTTTCCTGAAGCAGAGGACTTCGGAGTCCAGTGTATATGCGGATAGATGGTTGTTCCTTCCTTCCAGGCGTGTGGCAGCTGAACGGTAAATGACATGGCTTCTGTACCCTGATTGTACCGGAAATACCAGATCTGGGGGCCACTGCTGCCTGATAAATAACCGAGTTGGGCCGCATTTGATCCATTATCCAACACCACGCGCAGATCATCCCACCTTGTTTCGCCATCACCCACCAACCTGCGCCA
>Ga0209480_10001671_pt1 | contig 15978 bp, 10 predicted proteins | sample JI61114C2DNA_FD_187501 | JGI IMG/M metagenome (GOLD analysis project Ga0209480, IMG submission 187501) | Wastewater effluent complex algal communities from Wisconsin, to seasonally profile nutrient transformation and Carbon sequestration -... | ecosystem: Engineered > WWTP > Effluent > Algae...
GTAAGTCCGGTAAATTTTTTGAAGTTGCGATAAAACGATGCCTTGGAATTAAATCCACAATCGAAGGCAATTGCCAAAATGGTAAACTGTTGTTTTTGGGGGAGATTGATTTGTTCAGTAAACTCTTTAACGCGTAACTCATTGATGTAATCGTAAAAAGTTTTTCCCATTACCGAATTTATCACCTGCGATAAATGATTTGGATGCACCTTTATCATTTCCGCCAAATCATCGAGGGTGAGGTCAGGGTTGGTATAAATTTTATTTTGCCCCATCAATTCCTTCAAAGCCAGTTGTATACTTTCAATCGCAGATTTTGACAAAACGGAGCCAACATATTTAGTGTCGGCCGATAGTTGTTCATCTGCAGCATCGTCTCCAGCATAATTGTTCAAATCTGCCAACAGCATTTCGAAATCGGGTTTACCGGCAAATGCATGTGGTTTGTGCTGACTAAACACCTGTACGTTTTTGATGCCGAAATACCCTAACCAGACAATGAAAATTACTGCTGCACCAAAAATAACTTCATCATATTGTACAAATAGGATAATTATCCATAAAACTGCTAACCAGATAATGAGGTATAACAACCAATTATAATTTACTTTTTCGGTATTGGAAAATTGGTTGAGCATATTTCGTTTATATCGCAGAATGGTAATAAATGAAATAATAACATATACAAAACCGGAAATATAGACAGCGATGATATTAATCAGCGACTCAGTTAAATATGGTGCGCCTTCATTTTCTATCACCTTTACTTTTTCATCAAAAGGCAGTAGAAAAAAAGGGGTGAACATAATATACGCTAATAAAATTGGCAGAAAATGCAAAGCTTGCTGCCATTTTAATTTTTGTTTACTGGTAAGCGCTTTTGTATATAAAAATAAAAAGGGGCCCTGAAACAAAGGCAACGGCATTGAAATAGGTAAAATTACCGGATACTGAAGGTGTAGGTTCTGAATAAATAAAAAATAAGCAGTTAAGTGAATACCACCTGCAGACAGCCAGCCCATTAAAATCCAATCAGCCTGGGTTTTCTGGCGCTTAGTCAATAAAATAGCGACTAAAAAAAATGCAATAACTACACCAATTAAATAAAACATACCTGCTTTGATAAACAGGTGTAAAGGTAATGGAATTATAATGCTAAATCCAATACCCTTACAGTTAGGAAAAACTTACTGCTTTTTATTCATTTCAGCCTTTACCAATTGATACACCCATTGGTTATAATTATCTGCTGATACACCTGTTAATTGTTGCAAAGCAGCATAATAGTTTGCATTTCCTTTTTGGTATTTACCGGTATTGAGCAATTTCCAAACGGCATCAAAACCATATTCTTTTTCAAGGTGCTGCACAATAAGTGCATTTATCACGTAGTCTGCGTATAAATGTTTTTCATCTGACTCGCCAAAGTCATAAGGATTTTCTTTGTAATACTGCCAGTCTGTATTCTCAGCAATAGCAATTCTTTTGGTGAAATGTTTAAAAATTGTATCCCAGCTATATCCCCAGCTTCCACCGTATAAATAAGCACAGGCTTCATCAACCGGCTTATTTACCGTGCTTCTTGGCACTACCAAACTCAACCTGTCGTGCCAAAGGTCGTGTTTATCAAAATCGTTGAAATTGCTGCTATGTTCACCTGTAATAATTAATTTTTTATTACCCACTAATGAACCTAATGTATTTAACTGCACACTTGCGTAATCAGCTTTATGTAATACACCAATTAACTGTAATACTTCTACAAAATTTTCACAGCAATAAAATTCGGTTAGCTTACCTGTAGATTTTAATTTAGCATCAATCTCGGTAGAAAATGTTGCGTATTCCTCTACTTTTTTAGTTTGAATATCACGTTTGTAAAAGACTGTTGTATTTTGATGGGTAAATTTATTCCAATTTAAAGTATTATATTTTAGTGGAGAAGAAAATAAAAATTTAGTAGTATTTGCATGCGCTATTATTTCGAAAATGGCCCTCAATTGTGTTGGCAATGAATCGCCTCCCATATAGGCTATTTGTAATAAATATTGTTTATCATCCAGTGCAATACAATTCGTGATAACAGGTTGATAGCAATTAATTTCTCCAGTTTTAGCGTTTTTCGTGATGCCTAAAATTTCATCTAATAAAATATATGTTTCAATTTGCTGTGAAGGGAGCACATAAACATTCTGTTCGTTAGGTAAATCGGCTGCAGCTAAAAATGCGGATAAATCGCGGGTTAAAGCGACATCCATAGTCGAATCTGCAGTGAGTACAACACCTTGAGCAGTTGGTAATTTAAGAGATTGGGCTTGTAATTGAATAGCAATAATAAAAGCAAACAGAGTAGTAAATAAACGCATATGAGTTGGTTGAGTGGTGACAAAAAAATATCAGGCGACTAATTATTTATTAGTTGCAATAACAAATAATTGACGCAAATAATATGCCATTATTTGTTAAATTAAATTATTAGGTCTTATTGTTTGATGATAATACCTGTAGCAGTATTTACACTTGGCGCTATGAAATTATATATTCCGGGAGGGAATTTCAATAAATCGATTGTTTGATTTTTATTGGTAATTACACCAGTTATTAATATTTCTCCTAGGCCATTTGTGATAACATATTTTTTCCCAATTAAATCATCGTTGAGCTCAACTACACAAGTTCCTTTTGTAGGGTTTGGGGAAACAGTAATTTGATTAGCATGATTAATTGGTGATTCAATATCAATGGGATTAAATTGATTAACAATTTTCCAGGCATTATTTGTTGCTATTCCACACATATACCAAAGTGCATTATCAAATACAGTGGTTGATTGTGCATGCCTTGTACCAAGTGGCCAATTACCGGTAGTACTTTTTAATTCTCTCCATTCAATGCCATCTGGCGAATACCATACATCATTTAATTCAATGCCGGAAGTAATTCCACCCATGACCCAAATATGATTGTCGAACCAGGCTACAGTATGCCAATATCTGCCCATCCACGGTGGTGTATCATTAATCAAATTCCAAGTGATTCCATCTGTTGTATTCCACACTTCACTAAATGGTCGGCGTTCACCTTCATTAGCCCCGCTTAACATCCACATCTTTCCGGTATCGTCAACACTATTATTTATTTGCATACCTCTTCCCTCCCACGGAGCATCAGGTAAATTAATCCAGGTTACACCATCAGCACTTTGCCAAACATCATTTAATCCATTGCCACTGCATTGCTCACCGCCAAATAATGTCAATTGATTATTTAAAATTGCATAGTTGACCATGTTACGTTTTTTATAACCGGGAATGGTATCCACTAATTGCACCCAATTAATGCCATCTGACGATTGCCACACATCAGTTAAACAGCCGGATTGCGGATCACCTCCAATTACGTACATATAATTTTCGTCACTTAACCAAGCAGCGCAATGTCGCGGTGGCCAGGGAGCTAAAGTTTCAAAATTCCAGGTAACTCCATCAATCGAGCTCCATACTTCATTATGCGTATAAGTTGGTTCATGAAATGGAGGGTCCCATCCACCTAACAGCCACATTTTATTTTTAAACGACAACAATCCCGCACCATCTTTTGCATGAAACGGTAAACTATCATTTACTGAAATCCAATCGTAAGGGCTTACAATAAATTGTCCTGTTACTTGAAAAATACTGGTATCACTGTAATCTGCAACACGCACTTCAACAGCAGTGCCCGGCTCATAACTCATATCGATATAAGTAAAATTTTCCCAACTTAAATTGGAGTGTATACTATTTATCCAATCACCATTATTAATACGATACTGCACCAAAATTGAATCGCTGATTTGTGCGGTATCAAATTCCCAATACACCAACACGTTAGAACCAAATACATAAGCATCTGTTGCCTGTGGTGTAACAAATTGAATGGGATTGTTTTCAAACCATAATGCATCAACATCTTGTTGTGTCAAATTTCGGTTGTAGAAACGCATATCATCAACCGCACCTTTGAAACGATATGGTGATGCACTGAATATTAAATCAACAGCATCACCTAAATCATTTCCAAAGTAGCTATCAATACTCAAATAATACAATTGGTGATTACGATATATTTTAAACGTATCAGCTTCCCGTGTTATCACAAAATGGCACCAATCGCCTTTAATAAAATTACCGGCAACGCCTTCTGCCAATGCATTTGAATCAACACCACTTCCATTCCAGTAAACAAAAGTCTGATACCAAAGTTGTTGGTAATATTCCAAGTAATATTGGTTGTGACTATTCAACTGCATTTCAAAATTATCAGTAGTATCATCTTGTGTTTGTTTGGAAGAAAACAAGTTCATGATTTTTGCTGAATTAGTGTTATACCAAAAGCTAATAGCAAAATCGCCGGAAATTGGCGCCATTTCAGGGATTGGCAATACGAGTGAATCGTTTATGCCATCGAGCGCAAATGCTGCATTCGATTGACCAAATCTATTGGTTGTAAATGTCCCGGATGCGGATAAAATATTATAGTGCTTTTCACCACTATCTAACAAGTTATCAGAAAATGTATAATGCGCTAAAAGGCTGTCGCTCAAAGATTGGGCAAATGAATTTAAATTACAAATAAACAGAGATAGAATTAAAATGAATTGATTGCTTTTCATAAAGCTTATAGTAAAAAATAATTAAATAAAGTAATAAACCATTATTGAAAATTACATTACCATTAAGCGTTTTGTAAAATTCGGCATGTAAATGTGTTAGGATAAAGTTACTATAAAGAATTGAAATTGAGGATACCATTAATGTGCACTAACATTACCAAATAAAATCTTACGGTGAAGTGGCTAATGTTTATTGGTTATGTCGCATAAAGCGGATACTTAAATTGCTTTATTCAATAAAATCAAAAATGTGCTACCTGCGCCAAACTCACTTTCAACACGAATTTCACCGCCCTGAGCTTCTATCAATTCTTTACTGATGGCCAATCCCAAACCCGTACCTTCTTTATTGGTACCGGGAACTCTAAAATAGCGGTCAAAAATTTTATGCTGATATTGCGGCGCGATACCCTGTCCGGCATCCTTTACAGAAAGTTGAATCTGATTTTGAGTTTCTTCAAGCTTAATTAGGATTGAAGAGTTATCGTATGAATACCTTATTGCATTTGAAACAAGATTAGTTACTACCCAAGCTGTTTTTTCAATATCAACAATCACCTTTGACATATTATCAGGGCAGATAAAATCAATTTTAATTTGTTTTTGCTCAGCTTGTAATCTTGTAGCATTTAAAGCATATGAAACAATCTCTTTCGGATCTTCAGGCCTTAGAGATAACTGAATGTTCCCGCTTTCAACCTGTGTCATATTAAGCAACTCACCGGTAATTTTAAGTAGCCGATTTGCATCGTCTTTAATACTATCAATTAAATTTAATTGTTCTTGATTTAATTTACCAATTTGTTCATTCTCAAGCAGCTGCAAACTCATTTTAATTGATGCAATGGGTGTTTTGAATTCATGTGAAACTGTAGCAATAAAATTAGTTTTGGCCGAATCAAGTTCTTTGTAACTGGTAACATTACGCAAAAAAATAACATGTCCGTATGAACGCAATTCATGTTCCCCTGTAGGCACAATAGCAATATCAATTGTTTCTTTTTCGAAATAACTTTCTTTGTTTTCAGCAAATATTTTTATTGGAGCTGTATTTACAGGTTGCTTATCATTTGGCAGTACCAAGTCTCGGATTAAAGCTCTGATAAGGTCATTTTTCAAAGCTAACGCTGTCGAACTCTTGCCAATCAAGTCATCTTGTTTCAATCCGGTAATTTTAGATGCCTCTTCGTTTGCAAATAAAATTTGTAAATTCTCATCCAAACCAATAACCGGATCATGCATTTTGTTTATCAATGTTTCAATACGTTTTTTTTCCATCATCAATTTCGCCAAATTGCTATTATTATATTCTTCCAGCTTTTTTGCCATCGTATTAAATGATTTGGCAAGTTGCCCATATTCACTATGGCTTTCGAAATGTACTCTTTGGGAATAATTTTTATCGGCAATTTGTTTGATGCTTTCACTAAGCGACTTAATTGGATTAGCAATATTTGAAGGCAAATTAACCAGCAGGACAAATGCGATTAAGAAACACAATGTACCGCTGACGCCAATCCACAACATTGCCTTATTGGCAGTTTGTTGTGCAAAGTCACTTTTCCTTTGAATCGCCTCCATATTCATATCCATAACTGTAAAGACCGCATTTCGAATCTTAATAGTCGCCTCAAAATTTTCTGGGTTCAGCTTTAATTGTTCAAAATTTATCCGAATTTGTTCTGTTGCTTCTGCTTCACCAATTTCAGTGATATTTTGTTCCTGTTTATTTAAATCACGTTCCAGATTTTGCCAACTATCGCCCGTCTTGTTTTCGATAGCATCTAAAATTGTCCTGCAATATTCTAAACTATTGTAATTTGCCGTGAGGATGTTTTCCGTATCGTTTTTAAGGGCATTAATATTAAAAGCGCCTACTATACTCACAATAATAATCATGAGGAATAGCAGTCCGACACCTAATGTTAATTTAGTTTTGATTTTCATTTACGATAAAATTACAAGGTCTATAGCATTTGAAGATAATTTTTTTAGCAATTCATTAAAGACGTTTGTTGCCAAAATTATTTTAACAAGGTTTAAATGCGGTTTACCGACACAAATAGTGGTTATTTTTCTTTCGGTGGCCTGATCTATAATTGCCTTAGCGATGGATTCACTCTCAACCTTAATTATCTCTGCCCCTAATTCAGTTGCCAGTTTGAAATTATTAATTAGGTGCCTTTGCTTATCCAATGCAATCTTATCAGCGCGCTCTTTTGGTGTTTGTACATAAAGCACATACCATTTACTATGATAATAATTTGCCAGTCGGGCCGTTTTTCTTATCACCGATTTAGCAGTAATTTCATTGCTGCTTATACATGCCATAAATCGTTCATGTTTAAGGGCATACGGTTTGGTAATTTCTGTTTCCACTTTCCGCTCAACCTGGGAGGCTACCTCTTTTAACGCCAGCTCCCTGAGTTGCAATATATGTTCACTTTTGAAAAAATTTTGTAATGCCTTTTCAATCTTTTCTGCATGATATATTTTACCCTCCTTCAGTCTAATTATTAATTCATCGGCAGTTAAGTCAATATTTACCACTTCGTCTGCCTGAGCCAACACACTATCTGGAATACGCTCTTTAACATCGATTCCTGTTATAGCTTTTACTTCTTCATTCAAACTTTCAATATGCTGGATATTTACTGCTGAAATAACATTAATTCCGGCAGAAAGAATATCCATCACATCTTGCCATCTTTTTTCATTTTTACTGCCTTCAATATTAGTGTGAGCGAGTTCATCAACGATAACAACTTCTGGCCTAAGGCTTATAATTGCCTGCACATCCATTTCCTCCAATTCTTTTCCTTTATAAAACAATTGCCGTCTGGGTATCACCGATAATCCGACTAGTAAATCATGCGTCTCTTTTCTATTATGTGTTTCAATAAATCCGATTTTTACATCAATTCCACTTTTCAACAGGGTATGAGCTTCTTGTAACATACGGTATGTTTTACCTACCCCGGCACTCATGCCAATGTATACTTTAAACTTTCCCTTTCGTGATTTTTTTATTAAATCGAGAAATTGTTGAACCGTTTTATCTTTTTCTGTCATACTAGAATGAAAAGGCTAATGAAGATATTACAAAAAAGTTATCATTTACAGGACTTTCTTCATTTATAAAAATTGCGTCTTCACTGGAAAATCCTCTTCCTTCTATGCGCAGAACGAGATTGTTTTGGATATTATAATCAACATTTAAGGAATAACCAACTGTTTGAAACCCATTAGGTGTTCCAGTTGAAATGACTACACCATTTTTATCCTGATACAATTCTCCTCGTGCTGCCAGACTAATTTTTTTAGTAGGGGCAACTTTTAGGATAATAACCGGGGAGTACCATGTATTAAAATTATTATCATTTTTGGCAACTTGTTGTGCTCCACAGTCAAAACCAATTGTGAAGCCTACCTTTTCATTCAGTTGAAAAATACCATAAAAATTATGGAAATAGCGCATAACTCGGATACTGTCAGGGGCATCATTTCCAACAAATGAGCTGCTATTTAAAGTTATTTTATCGGTTGGTTTAAAAGTTATCTGATGGCCAACTGCAGGAGTATTGTTACCATTTACCCTTTGCATACGTTGCCAACCATTTAAAATTAAACCACTTACAAGCAATTTTTCATTTTTAGTAGTATAACTTACTTTAACACCACTTTCATAATAGGGTGAATTTTCAGCCAAGATACTGCGTGTTAGGTTCCAGCAATCTTTGCCAATTGCACTTTCAAAACCAATATGTGAAGAAAAAACACCTGCATCAATCCACACATTTTTCGATTCTGATAATTTGAAACCGATATTGGCTTCGTATATGTTTTTTAATACACCAGGCTCTGCAGCTAGGTTGCTATTCGGATAACTACCTGCCATTAAAGCTATATTGCTTCTCAAATTTTGTTTTTGATAAGATAATTTTATTAAACCGAGGTTAAGTGCAACCTCATTATGTCTGTTATAGGAATATAAAAACGAAGGTCGTGTATGGTTTTCCGGGTTGGCAAAGTCGTAAGCAAAATATGTTTCTAAATAACCCGAAACCTGCAAAGGGTTGCTGGCAGTTTCATTTTGTGTAAATGAAGAGAGACTATAAAAAATAATAGCTAAAAAAGAAAGTTGTTTCATACCAGTTTAATTTAAATTGTCTAATGCTAAATTTAATTTAAGGACATTAACTTTTGTTGTCCCAAAAATACCAAATAATGGTTGCTCAATATTTGATTGAATGAGTTGATAAATAGTGTTTTCATTTACATTTCTAATTTTCGCAATACGCGGCACCTGAATTTCGGCGGCTTCAACTGACAAATGTGGGTCCAATCCACTACCACTTGCTGTTACAAGTTCGGAGGGAATTTGAGCTGTTGTAACAGTTGGATTTTTTATCAGAATGGTGTCAATACGTGACTGAACAATAGCAAGATATTCCGGGTTTGTTGGCCCTTTATTGCTTCCACCAGCACCGGCAGCATTATAATTAACTGCTGAAGGTCGTGAATTAAAATATTTATCTGCTGAAAAATTCTGGCCTATATTGGTATAATAATATAGATTACCGGATTGCACAACTTCACCGTTACCTTTATTTGAACTCAATTGTGCAATGACTAAAATCAAACAGGTGTATATGCATGAAAAGAATACCAACAAAAGGAAGGTTAATCTTAGTGCAGGAACAAAATTAGATTTCATTGTATTTATATTTATAATTAAATGAATAATGCGACAAAAAGGTCAATTAATTTAATGCCAACAAAGGGGACTAAAACTCCTCCTAATCCATAAATTAGCAAATTACGACGAAGCAATGCACTGGCGCCTATTGGTTTATAAGCCACGCCTTTCAAAGCTAGTGGAATAAGTAATGGAATAATAATAGCATTAAAAATTACAGCTGATAAAATTGCGCTTTCAGGGCTATGTAATTGCATAATATTTAAACCTTGCAGAGAAGGGATTCCTACAATAAAAAGTGCAGGAATAATGGCAAAATATTTAGCCACATCATTCGCAATACTAAATGTAGTTAAGGTGCCCCGTGTCATTAACAATTGTTTGCCAATTTCTACAACTTCAATTAATTTAGTGGGATCATTATCCAGATCGACCATATTGCCAGCTTCTTTAGCGGCTTGGGTTCCACTATTCATAGCAACGCCAACATCAGCTTGTGCAAGTGCCGGAGCATCGTTTGTTCCATCACCCATCATGGCTACCAATCGTCCTTCAGCTTGCTCCTTTTTTATGTAATTCATTTTATCTTCAGGTTTTGCCTCGGCGATAAAATCATCAACGCCAGCTTTTTCAGCGATAAATTTTGCAGTAAGCGGATTATCGCCTGTTACCATTACAGTTTTAATACCCATTTTTCTTAACCGCTCAAATCGCTCATGAATACCTGGTTTAATAATATCCTGTAATTCAATAACACCAATTATTTTTTCATTTTCAGCAACTACAAGCGGAGTACCTCCATTGGCAGAAATAGTATGAACATGAGCAGCAGTTTCTTCCGGAAATTTATTACCTGCCTGTTCACACAAATTTTTAATGGCATCGGATGCACCTTTTCGAATTCGTATATTTTCAAAATCAACTCCGGAGCATCTTGTTTCAGCTGTAAATTTTATAAACCTTGGATTAATTATTGATAATTGCTGCGGTTGCAAACCCGCTAATTCAATAATTGACTTACCTTCCGGAGTATCATCACTTATTGAACTTAATGCTACGCAACGAATAAAATGTTTTTCATCAATACTATTTGCAGGATAAAAATGTGTTGCTTTTCTGTTACCTATAGTAATAGTGCCTGTTTTATCTAATAATAACACATCAATATCACCGGCTGTTTCAACTGCACGACCACTTTTCGTAATCACATTTGCGCGCAAAGCCCTATCCATTCCGGCAATACCTATTGCTGATAATAAACCACCAATAGTAGTAGGAATTAAACAAACAAACAATGCAATAAATGCAGCTATTGTTATTGGTGTGTTGGCATAATCTGCAAATGGTTTGAGTGTAATGGTAACGATTATAAAAACTAAAGTAAATCCTGCTAATAAAATAGTTAGTGCAATTTCGTTTGGTGTTTTTTGCCTGCTTGCACCTTCAACCAGGGCAATCATTTTATCTAAAAAACTTTCACCTTGTTCGGTAGTAACTCGAACTGTAATAGCGTCAGATAATACTTTAGTACCTCCGGTTACAGAACTTTTATCGCCACCTGCTTCGCGAATTACAGGTGCGCTTTCACCTGTTATCGCACTTTCATCAATGGTAGCAAGGCCTTCAATTATTTCGCCATCGGAAGGAATAATATCTCCCGCTTCACAGAAAAATAAATCACCTTTTTTTAACTGTGACGAAGGAATAATATCAACTTGATGGCTGTAAATTTTACCAACCTCCGCAACTTTTTTGGCGGGTGTTTCTTCACGGGTTTTTCGCAAGCTGTCTGCTTGTGCTTTACCTCTTGCCTCTGCAATTGCTTCAGCAAAATTGGCGAAAAGTAATGTTGCTAATAGTACAAGAAAAACAATAAAATTATACATAAAACTGCCTTGCGTTGTATTGCCCGAAAGTATCCATATACAAACTCCCAACATGATAGCAGTTCCTATTTCAACCGTAAACATAACAGGGTTGCGAAACATGAGTTTGGGATTAAGCTTCACTACCGATTGCTTAATAGCAGATTGAAGTAATGATTTTTGAAACAGAGAAGATTTGTTTGCCATATAAAATTAATTTATCAATGAAAAATATTCGGCTATTGGTCCTAAGGTAAGTGCCGGGAAAAATGCTAAAGCAGCAACAATTGCCATTACGGCAAAAACCATTAAACCGAAAGTTGATGTATCTGTTTTAAGTGTCCCAGCGCTTTCAGGAATATACTTTTTGCCAGCAAGAATTCCGGCGATGGCTACAGGGCCAATAATAGGTAAATACCTGGCCAATAACATAACAATACCACATGCGATATTCCAAAATGGTGTATTGTCACCTAAGCCCTCAAAACCACTGCCATTATTTGCACTGGAAGAAGTGAATTCATACAACATTTCACTAAATCCATGATTTCCGGGATTAGCCAACCAGCTTGAATAAGCTTCAGGATTTTGTATATATAAAAACGATGCTAAGGCAGTACCTGTTAATATTAATAGTGGATGTAATAAGGCTATAACCATTGCAATTTTCATTTCTTTCGCCTCGATTTTTTTTCCTAAAAATTCAGGTGTCCTTCCAACCATTAACCCACTAATAAATACAGCCAGTATGATGAATATATAAAAATTTAAAAACCCGACTCCCACACCCCCATAAAAACTATTAACCATCATTCCAAGTAATGCATACATGCCGGTTAACGGTGTCATACTATCATGCATTGAATTAACAGAGCCGTTGCTTGTGGTGGTGGTGGTGATAGCCCAATATGCTGATGCAGCGGAGCCGAAACGCACTTCTTTTCCTTCCATACTACCCATGTTTTGGGCAATTCCCATATTTTCAATGGCCTTATTGCCTTGCATTTCATTCATAATTGAAGGAATACAAAGCAATAAAAATCCTGCAGTCATTACACCAAATATCACATTGGCTAGTTTTTTACGCTTTAGTACATAACCCAAAGCAAAAATCATTGCTATCGGAATTAAACTTATGCTTACAGTTTCTACCACATTTGTAAAATAATTGGGGTTTTCAAAAGGATGGGCTGAATTTGGTCCAAAAAATCCACCTCCATTTGTTCCAATTTGTTTGATGGCAACAAAACCTGCAACAGGGCCACGACTCACCATAACTGTGTCGCCTTGAAGTGTTGTAATGGTGTCCTTTCCTGCGAATGTCATTGGAACGCCATTAAATACTAAAGTAATGGCAACTATAACGGCGATAGGAAATAATATCCGGGTACAACTTCTTACGAAAAATGAATAAAAATTACCCAATGTTGCAACTGTTCTTGATTGCATTGCTGCAAATACAACTGCACAAATAGCAATACCTGTTCCTGCACTTATAAATTGCCATAACATTAAAATTAATTGGCCCAAATAGGATAATCCGGATTCACCGGAATAATGTTGCAAATTGGTATTAGTAACAAAACTAACAGCTGTGTTGAATGCCAAATCGCCCGACATTGAAGGATTGTTGTCGGGATTCAAAGGCAAATTTGACATATTAGTAAGTATCAGCATACAAATTAAAAACCAAATAAAATTGATAGTTAACAGCGCAATAGCATGTTGCTTCCAGGTCATTTCAGTTTTAGGATTAATGCCACTTAATTTAAAAAACAAGTTGTCAATTGGATTAAATAATCGGTCAAGCCATGTAGGCTCGTAATTAAATATTTTTCCTATGTATCTACCTAAAGGAATAGCCAACAATACTACTAATAGATACATGAGTAAAACGCCTAATATCTCTGAATTCATAAATTTCATTTAACCGTTAAATAAATATTTTATTTTGAAAATAATGATGAACACCAACATGGTAATAATTAATAATACTATTAACCAATATCGTAATTCTCGGAAGTTTTTCATCATCAAAATTTTTCAGGTTTTAGTAATACGAAACACATATAACCGAAAACCGCAATTGCTACAATAAATAGAATTGTCATAATGTTAAATTTTTTCGAACCAGTTAATTGATTTAAAAAATAGTGCAAATAGTATTGCACCAATAGAAATGAGTAGTAAAGTCATAAACATGAATTTGATTTACAACTACCAACCAAAAGCCGGTCCATTTAGGCAAAAACATTACGAAACCCTTTATGAATGGGCATTCTAAGCATGATCGAGTAAAACAACTAATTCTAAAACCCTATCGTTTTGAAAGGGTTACACTATTCTTTTGAATGGGTACTAGTCTAAATTGTAGTCTGCAAGTTTTCTATAGAGCGTAGTTAATGCTATATTAAGCAACTCAGCAGTTTTTGTTTTATTGCCATTTGTATAATTGAGCACTTTTTGAATATGGATTTTTTCGGCACTAGCTAAAGTAAAGGCAGACATTGGTTTGCCACCGGTAAATTGTGCCACATTATTGATAATTTCAACGGGCAGGGTGTTGGTCTCGAGTGTATCTCCCTCTGTTAAAATTACACTTCTTTCAATTACATTTTTTAATTCACGGCTATTACCATTCCATGAATGCTGTTTTAGTGATTCAATATATTCATTTGAAGCTGAGCTGATTTTTTTATTTGTTTTTACAGCAAACATTTTAAGGAAATGGAATGCAAGTGCTTCAATATCGACCACACGTTCACGTAATGGTGGTAAATGAATTTGGAAGACTGAAATTCGGTAAAAAAGGTCCTGCCTGAAATTACCTGAAGCAATTTCTTTTTGTAAATCTCTGTTGGTGGCTGCTATGACACGAACATTCACTTTTTTAGGTTTACTTTCACCTACTCTGAAAAGTTCACCGGTTTCTAATGTTCGTAACAATTTGGCCTGTAGGTCAATCGCCATTTCCCCAATTTCATCCAAAAAAATGGTTCCTTTATCGGCTTCCTCAAACAATCCTTTCTGGTCTTTTACCGCTCCGGTAAACGCACCAATTACATGTCCAAACATTTCACTTTCCAACAACTCTTTACTAAAAGCAGAGCAATTAATAGCAACAAATGGAAATTTTTGACGGTTACTTTCCTGATGTATTGCTTGTGCGAAAACTTCCTTACCCGTACCTGTTTCACCTGTCAAAAGTACCGTTGTATCGGTGGGAGCTACCTTTTTAGCTAAATCGATAACTTCTTTAATCTGTTTCGATTTCCCGATAATATTATCAAAAGAGTGTTTTGCAGCTAGTTGTAGCTCAAGTTTTTGAACCCGTTTTGCCAGTTCTACCTTTTCTAATGCACGATATAGTAGAGGCAATATTTTATTATTGTCGTCGCCTTTAGTAATATAATCAAATGCGCCATTCTTAATTGCCTGAACGCCGTCCGGGATATTTCCGAATGCTGTAAGGAGTATAATTTCGCATTGATTAAACCTTTCCTTTATTTTTTTAGCAAGGTCTAAACCGCTACCATCCGGTAACTTCACATCACACAAAACAACATCAACCTCGCGGAGCTCTAATGTTTTTAAAGCCGATTTACAATCAGCTGACTGAAGCACCTCAAACCCATCAAGGCTTATTATTCTGGCCAGTAATGACCTGAGTTTTTCTTCATCATCAACAATTAAAATTCGTTTCAATGTTTATCAAAAATTATATAACAACAAATGTAAAAAATTAAATCTTTTAATTTCAATCTCCCTAAAAGCAATTCAGACTTGATACCAGGCTATAATGACTAAGTAAAACGCTGAATTGAGCCCTTATTGGTTAATTGTAATACTAACCACGCTGTTGCATAAGTTGAACGCGACCATTGCAGATGTAAGCGCTTATTAATTTTCTAAAGCAATATCTTCCAACTGTAGTCTGTTATTAAAATAAATGGCTATTACATCATCTGTAAGTTCATACCCAATTGTAAAATCCATACTTACCAAGCCGATGGTATCTTCAGGGTAAAACCCTAATCTGCGCAATTTTAATTGACTCATCATTTTTAATTCCTTATTGAGTCCTTCAGGTGCAGCATCAAATAATGTTGCTAATTCCTCGGGATTTAATCCACTCATATGCCTATTGATATATTGTTTAACAGGACCATTAGTTTGATAACTTTTAGTCAATTCGGCGTATGCTGTTTCAATGAGCTTATTTAATCCATTTAACGCGACAATGGTCGGCTCTAAATCGCTTGCTTCAATGGTGATGTCTTCAAAATTCAGGTCTATGGCAATTGATTTGCCAAGGTAGTTATAATCAGCTTCGTAGTAATCGCTAAGATTGTCGAGTTCGATATCACCAAAATGTGGAACGGTTGCCATTTGTTGTTTGTTTGCAACAAAGGTAAACCATTAATTTGGTTTGATAGAAGCAGAAGGGTTAATTAGCCTGCTTATCACTAACTATTTCACCCAATTGCTTTGGGTCATAATTGCTCGTATTTGTGCTTCGTAATAATAATTTACATCCATATTATCGTAAGCACAGTTCTCAAGCACTACAACACTTGTTTGAGATTTAGGGAACCATAATGTAAACGAAGTAAAACCCTGATCCGGTGATGTGCCTGTATGTCCGTAATAGACAGGTTCATTTAAATCGTCAATGCGCAAACCGTAGCTATAACCAATTTTTTGAGGCCCAAATGCAACATGCTGCGCTGTAATATTGTAGTGAATAAGTTTTTGATAAA
>Ga0209480_10001672_pt1 | contig 15976 bp, 12 predicted proteins | sample JI61114C2DNA_FD_187501 | JGI IMG/M metagenome (GOLD analysis project Ga0209480, IMG submission 187501) | Wastewater effluent complex algal communities from Wisconsin, to seasonally profile nutrient transformation and Carbon sequestration -... | ecosystem: Engineered > WWTP > Effluent > Algae...
TGGGCCGCATTTGATCCATTATCCAGCACCACGCGCAGATCATCCCACCTTGTTTCGCCATCACCCACCAACCTGCGCCACAAAGGTGAGCCCGAAGTACCTGCATTATAGTAATACCCTTCCGCAGCTGCATATTCACCCGTTATAGAGGCGTTGGTATTATACACCAGCAGGCTGGTAGCAGGATTTGAAATACTGGCTGCATCCGTAGTGGAGGAAAGCGATACCCTGGGAATCAGCAGTCCTTTACTTGAATTAACAATGTCAAGCATGGCTGACACATCAGGGGAGGATCCATCTGTATTAATGGCTACATTCTGCGCAGGAGCCGCAGTAACCATGAATACGAAAAAAGGAATCAGGAGTTGAAATTTTGTTTTCATAATCTGGATTTTAAAAGTCTGGTATATCGGAGAGAATAGCAGTCATGCGGGCTTTACAAAATCAACACGGCCACAGAACAATCTGACTATCCTCATTCAATACGTCTGGATAACAACGCTTCTTCGTTTAAGAATTCCGAATAACATCTTAATCAAACCTAGTGGATAACCTGTCAAACAGAAATGACACAAATCACTTTAGCCATACTATTTTGGGGATTTAAGGGCTTTTCTCTATACGTAATAGGTGTTTAGTATAACTACGGATATACGCATAAGCATTTTACAGTATTGGAAAATAAAAAAGGCTGCATCTGCGTTCAGATACAGCCTTTCTCAAACCAGAAATAATTTACTGGCACTTACTATATTCCTCAGCAATCTTCTCGACAGACACTTTTTTATCAATCGTGCCGTCTTTAAATTTCGCCGCCAGCGCAGCACAATCGGCCAGGTATTCTTCAAGATTTTTCCGGGCCCCCAACAGACTGCTCTTTACGCCTTTATCATCGCCTGGTTTTTTCACCACCCATTCTCCCCCAGCCGGGATCAGGGCTCTGTAAACCGTTACTTTCGGTGACACGAATGAGCTCGTCATAAATACATAGTAGGAACCCTCACCCAAAACGGACGTACCAAATTTTTGTGTGGTATATCCCGTTCCGTTATCATCTTTCAGTTCTTCAATTTTTGAAACGGTGGTATTGATCGTTTTAGGTTGTCCTGAAGCATCCGTGGTATTAATCACTACCCGGATATTTTCCGGGTCCAGACTAACCACGTTTCCGAATGAGTTGGAAGGAATTTTATACACTTTAATCACTCCTTTATATGTGCCTTCATCACGTTTTCCTGAAATCCGTGCAGTACCATTAATAATAAGATACTGGTGATTCTCGGCCACTTCGGCTTTACTCAGCAGTTTGGTACCGGTTACCGGCGGTGCGGCTTCTGTCGCAGCCACGGGACTGATAATCGTGATCAGTTTTTCCAGGTCTTCGCTGTTCTTATACTTGATCAGCCCAAACATCTGCTTGATCTGCTTATCAATCGCTTTATAGGGTTCGATATACTCCTTTGCCTTGTCATAATTACCGGCTGCAATATGATAAAGGGCCAGGTTATGCAGGGCTGCTCTTTTTACTTCTTCCACATCCCCTTCCCCGCTGTATGCGCTCATTTTCTCCCAATAGGAAAGAAAAGGTTCAGCAGAAATTTTAAACCCTGCCAGTTTCCCTTTCTCCAGTGCCGGCTTGAGGATTTTCACCTGATCGTCAAATGCCTGAAGCTCCGGTTTCTTTTTTACTTCATCGAGTGAGGCTATACGGATAGCAGGGCGTTGTATGGCGCCATTCACACCATCCACCAGCGGCTGTAAACTGGCTTCCAGCACTTTTTCCATAATAAACTGACGGATATAATCCTGATTCGCTGATTCTTCTTTAGAAAGTGTTTTCCCGAAATTGACGGCAAAATGTTCATTATTTACAGATCCTGTTTTAACCACATTGCCAAAACGATCATACACGGTGCTGTTTAATGCCACATTTACATCCGCCGTACTGGGACTGTTCATCTTACCGCTATACCGTTGCAGAAAAGAAACAACATGAAAATCGCCGCCTTCATTCACCTGGGTAAGCGAACCTGCCTTCACTTTAAAAGCGAGATTGAATCCGGTACCCGGTTTATCCTGCTGCTCGCGTGATGTCAGCACCGTCAGATCAAAACTTTTATAATCGGCGTACTGGGTAAGCGTTGGTGGCTGCTGGATGTCAAGATAAAGTTCAGTGTAATCGGTTTCCTGGGCAACAGCACCCAGACAAAGAATGAAAAGTGCAACTGAGAAAAAGAATTTTTTAAACATAGTTCAAGATTTGTTGAAGGAACAAAAATAACAGAACCCTTTATATAAAATAAATTTTCGTTATGAAAAATACGGCCTGATCAGTCTGGCTTTAACCTGAAAAGTGGTTACCCTATACTGTCCTATTAAAAATGCACACTTACAGTACAAACTGACACAGCTATCCGAAAAGAATGGGAATAGCAGATCAAAATGTTTTAAAAAATGGAAAAGGGATTATCTGCGGGGCGACAGGAAGGTGGGTCTGTCAAAAAAAAGAACCGCAGAGGTAAGTTAATGAAAAAACAGGAAGAAACAGGTGAGGAAAATCATGGCCGGTTTTGCCTCTTAATTACTGAAAGACATACCATTACGACATTTTTTTATATTCCTTTGTACCAGAGACTGCCTGCCATGAGTGGATATAAGAACTACGATATTAAAGACAATGACCGGTTCAATCCGATCATCTTCCCTGAAGTACGGGATGAACTTGATTTTCTTTTTTCCACGGTGTATCTGTATACCACCCCTGAGAAAGAAAATATCATCATTTCCTATCTGAGGGATCATTCCCTGCATAGTTACCTGCTAAAAGACCATTGCGACCTCTGCCATGTACTGACTGAAGGCAAATGCCCCACCGGGCATATTGAAGCATTATTTGATGCGTGCAGAAGCAACCTGCAATTCCTGCATAGCTTTGAAGAATACATCCGGAATATTGAAGTGGAATAAAGTAGCAAATCATCCGGCATCCATTCTCTCCGATCTATAAAATTCCCCGGATAAAAAAAAGCTGTCCTCTAAGAGAACAGCTTTTTAATGAAATGTACGTTGTTTAAAACTTAAAGCCGGCACCCAGACCGATAATAAAGGGATTCACCTTTACATCGGATAACACCACCGGGATGGCACCTTTAATGGTAACATCTGTTTTCAGCAGAATTTTTTTAAGGTCGAGATTCAGGAACCACTTTTCATTCAGCTGGTAATCAAACCCGGCCTGTGTGGAAAATCCGACATTACTTTTATAACCAAGATCAAGGGCTTCTTTTTTCTCACCATAGAAGATGGAATAATTCACACCGGCTCCGATGTAAGGAGTAAAGGATTTTCCGGCAAAATGATATTGCAGGTTAACAGTCGGCGGCAGCAACCAAACCTTTCCCAGTTTGGTGGAAGAATTACCGTCATCCAGTTTTACCGTATGATGGGTGGTTCCCAGGATCAGTTCAGCCGCAAAATTCTTGTTGAAGAAATACGTAAAATCCAGTTCAGGAGTAATTGCGGCGGAAATTTTTATATCATCACCGGCCAGGTCATAACTGGAAGCGGGCGGAATAGCGGCCAGCGCACGAAAGCGCATTTTCCATTTGGGAGCATCAGCCGTTGTAGTTTTGGTTTCCTGGGCAAATGCAGAAAAACCGGCAATCAGGAGCAGCGTAAGCAGTACGTTCTTTTTCATAAGTGTAAATATTTAGGCGGCAAATGTAATTGCCACTGCTTACGTTAAAAATTGAGAATAATCATACAATGGATTGACGAATGTTATAATTTATGCAAACAAACCGGTTCTTTAAAAAGACGAATACGTCTTCTATAAAAGGCGGTTCCTGAATAAGGACTTCGCCTGAATGCCTATGTGATTATGTCCAATCATATACATTTTATCTGGACATCTTCCGATAAAAACCTAAGTGGACTAATCAGGGATTTTAAAACATTTACGAGTAAACGCATAACGACTTCCATACAGGAAGATCCGGAAAGCCGGCGAGACTGGCTTTTATACCTGTTTCAGTTTCATGGCAATCAAACGAACAAAAATGAATTGTTCAGGGTCTGGACAGGAGATAACCATCCGGAAGAAATTCATACTGAATCATTCTTTCAAATAAAACTGAACTATATACACCAGAATCCGGTAAGAGCCGGTTTGGTAGCCGTTCCTTCCAGCTATATTTACAGCAGCGCAGCTAATTATGAAAACAAAAAAGGGCCTATTGACATTGACTTGCTGCATTGGTAACCAGGGAGCTTCCAGCTCCCTGGTTGTATTATGTCGCCTCCGGCGACTAGTTTATTGAACACGTCATTTGCTTAGCGAGGCGTTCCGCCTCGCCCGTATTTGCAAAAATCACACTCCCTCATTAACGATCGGTTTCCGCCTCGCCCATATTTTTTAAACCGCGCAACTGAAATATTAATCGCTACACGCCTTGCCCGTATCCGCAAAAGCGAGCTCAAATTATGATCGGTCCCGCCACCTGTGTTGCAGTCTATTATAGTATCTTTATCCCATGCAACACCTCAAATCCCAATTTCTCCTGCGGGAGGATATCACATTCCTGAACTTCGGATCTTTTGGCGCCTGTGTAAAACCGGTATTTGAAAAATATCAGCAATTCCAGTTGGAACTGGAACAGGAACCGGTACTGTTCATTACCGGTACTGGTCCGAAATACCTGGAACAATCCAGGGAGGCACTGGGGCAATACCTGCATACAGATAAAGACGATTTGGTGTATGTTACGAATCCCTCCTTTGCCGTAAATACAGTCGCAAGAAGCATGAAACTCAAAGCCGGGGATGAAGTACTGACGACAAACCTCGAATATGGGGCCTGTGATATGACCTGGAATTATTATTGTGAGCAAACGGGTACGCAATATATACGACAACCTATCACTTTACCCCTGAGTAGTAAAGAACAATTCGTAAAAGAATTATTTAAAGGAGTAAGTTCAAAAACCAGGCTGGTTTTTATTAGTCATATCACCAGCAGTACTGCCCTGCGCCTGCCAGTGGAAGAAGTAATCGCCAAAGCTAAGACCCTCGGTATACCTGTATTTGTAGACGGAGCCCATGCACCCGGACAAACCCCGTTGAATCTTACCAAACTCGATGTGGATTATTATACCGGTGCCTGTCATAAATGGATGCTGACTCCCAAAGGCAGTTCTTTCTTATATATAAAAAAAGACAAGCAGGCAGCTATTGATCCGCTGGTGATCAGCTGGGGTTACAAAGCCCTGTTTCCTTCTGCATCCACATTCCTGGATTATCATCAGTTTAACGGCACCCGCGATTTCTCCGCTTTCCTGACGATACCTGCGGCTATCCATTTCATGCAAGAAAATGAATGGGACAAAGTGGCCGCCACCTGTCGTCAATTAGTAAAGGATAATGCCACCCGTTTTTTTGAAATAACCGGAGGTCAGGCGCTTGCTCCGCTGACAGATGATTTTATTTTACAGCTGATCAGTGCGGAAATTAAAACCCCTGAACCGGAAAAATTACATGACCTGTTATTCGATACATATAAAATACAGATACCGGTGATGCGGCATGGCGACAAAGTATACCTCCGTTTTTCGGTAAACGCGTTCAATAACCAGAAAGACCTGGATAAACTGTTTGCAGCTTTACAGGACATTAAGGTTAGCACTACCCTGATTGCATAAAGACAGGCCGTGTATAACCGGGTTATACACGGCCTCAGTACGCAGGCGATTAAACCAGCTCAACTTCTTCCTTTGCCAGTGGTTTCATACAGAAGAACCAGTCTTTGCAATACACGCCTTTATCTTTTCCCGCCATACGGTCAGCCGCTGCGCCGCAACTATTGGCCGGCGGAACGATTACATCTTCACCGGGCTGCCAGTCAGCCGGAAGTGCAACAGCATGCTTATCCGCCGTCTGTAATCCGATAATCACTCTTTTCAGTTCTTTAAAATTACGCCCCAGAGATAACGGATAATAGATCATCGCCCGGATAATCCCTTTCGGATCAATAAAGAATACCGCACGAACAGCTTTAGTTGAACTTTCGTTCGGCTGTATCATACCATATTTCATGGCCACATTCATCGTGATATCCTCAATGAGCGGAAACTTTACTTCCATGTTTTTCATATCGCGGAATTCAATCCTGTCTTTTATCGTTCTCAACCAGGCAATGTGGCTGTATAACCCATCAACACTCAGGCCTACTAACCGGGTATTTAACCGGTTAAATTCCGGTTCGAATTTGGCAAATGTCATAAATTCTGATGTGCAGACCGGTGTAAAATCAGCCGGGTGGCTGAAAAGGATAACCCACTTCCCTTTATAATCTTCAGGAAAGGAGATATTACCCTGCGTAGTCACCGCTTCAAAATGCGGTGCCGGATCACCAATACGGGGGATACTGGCAATGGTTGCTTTTTCTTCTTGTTGTGTCATAACTTTTTTGTTTTACAGGTAAAAAATATTACCCGGACCGGTAATATAGCCCTGTCATGCCGCGGATCAGAATGAGCGGTGTCAGTACTGGTCATGATTCAGCAGGTGAATGGCATTAAAAAAGCCCCGGCCATTTTAATGCCGCGGCTTTTTTACAAAATACTGTTGCCTTATTACATAATCCGACAGGTTCACTTCACTTTCTCGGGCAGTTCATTCCGGAACACCACCACCCCGTCAAACACATCCACCAGTACCGGTTTGCTTTTATCGATATCACCGGCCAGGATTCGTTTGGATAACTGGTTGACGATTTCTTTCTGGATCAGCCGTTTCAGCGGACGTGCCCCAAATTGCGGATCAAATCCCTGGTCGGACAGGAATTCAAGTGCATAATCACTGAACTGCAGGGTGATCCCGTTTTCGGCCACCAGTTTCCTGAGTGAATTCAGCTGGATCCGGACAATGCCCATGATCTCTTTTTTAAGTAAGGGCTGAAACATAATGATTTCATCCACACGGTTCAGGAACTCGGGTCGGATGGTCTGCCGCAGGAGGTTCATCACCTCCACTTTCGCTTTTGCATTGGACGCTTCAATATCTTTTTCTTTCACCCCATCGAAAGCATCCATGATCAGATGACTGCCGATATTGCTGGTCATAATGATAATGGTGTTTTTAAAATTCACCACACGTCCTTTATTATCTGTCAGTCGCCCGTCATCCAGTACCTGGAGCAAAACATTCCATACATCCGGATGGGCTTTCTCAATTTCATCCAGTAACACCACACTGTAGGGTTTGCGCCGGACGGATTCAGTCAGCTGACCACCTTCATCATATCCCACATAGCCGGGAGGAGCTCCTACTAACCGGGATACGGTGTGTTTTTCCTGGTACTCACTCATATCTATCCGGGTCATCATACTTTCATCATCAAACAGGTATTCTGCAAGCGCCTTGGCCAGTTCGGTCTTACCCACACCTGTGGTACCCAGGAAAATAAAGGAACCAATTGGCTTCTTTGGATCCTGTAATCCGGCCCGGCTCCGGCGGATGGCATCGGCCACAGCCGTGATCGCCTCTTCCTGTCCCACCACCCGTTCATGCAGGTGCTCTTCGAGGTGCAGTAATTTTTCCCGGTCGCTCTGCAACATTTTTTGTACCGGGATACCGGTAGCCTTGGCAACGCTTTCGGCAATGTCTTCGGCGTCCACTTCTTCTTTAAGAAGACGTTTTTCAGTTGAGTTGGCCAGTTGATCCGTCAGCGTGCTGATAAGGGATTCCTGTTCTTTGATCTTACCATAACGGATCTCGGCCACTTGCCCATAATCTCCTTCACGTTCCGCTCTTTCGGCCAGTTGCTTCAGGTTTTCTATTTCCGCTTTGCCATTCTGGATTTTCTCCACTACTTCTTTTTCTTCCCGCCATTTGGATTTCAGCGTATCCCGTTGCACGGCCATATTGGCGATCTCCGTATTCAGTTCCCTGAGTTTCACTTCATCATTTTCCCGCTTGATCGCTTCACGTTCAATTTCCAACTGACGGATCTGCCTTTCCAGAGTATCGAGTTCTTCGGGCATGGAGTTCATTTCCAGCCTGAGTTTTGCGGCACTTTCATCAATCAGGTCAATAGCCTTATCGGGCAGGAAGCGGTCTGTAATATAACGCGACGATAATTCCACCGCAGCAATGATCGCTTCATCCTTGATACGGACATGGTGGTGCGTTTCATACCGGTCTTTCAGTCCGCGCAGAATAGAGATGGCGTCTTCCACAGATGGCTCATCGATAATAATTTTCTGAAAACGTCTTTCCAGCGCTTTATCCTTTTCAAAAAATTTCTGGTATTCATTCAACGTGGTGGCACCTACCGCCCGGAGATCCCCTTTGGCCAGGGCCGGCTTCAGAATATTAGCCGCATCCATGGCACCATCCCCGCCTCCGGCACCAACCAGTGTATGAATCTCGTCAATAAATAAAATAATTTCTCCTTCACTACCGCTTACTTCCTTTACAACGGCTTTCAATCTTTCTTCAAACTCCCCTTTATATTTGGCTCCGGCAATCAGCAGACCCATATCAAGCGCATAGATAATTTTTGATTTTAAATTATCCGGTACATCCCCGTTTACAATACGATGGGCAATCCCTTCTGCGATCGCGGTTTTTCCCACACCGGGTTCACCCACCAGGATCGGGTTATTCTTTGTACGGCGGGAAAGAATATGCAGTGTCCGGCGGATTTCCTCATCCCGGCCGATCACCGGATCCAGTTTGCCCTGGCGGGCCATTTCATTCAGGTTCTTGGCATATTTATTCAGGGCATTGAATTCCTGCGATTGTGTCTGGGATGTTACTTTTTCACCCTTCCTTAATTCATTAATAGCGGTAATCAGTCCCTTTTCCGTGAGACCGGCATTCTTTAGTAATTTAGCCGGAGCGTCATTCCCCTGTACAATGGCCAGCATGAGGTGTTCGGGCGTTACAAATTCATCCCCGAATGTTTTCAGGGCAGCCCCGGCCCGCAACACCACATTATTCGCATCCCGGCTGATCTGCTGCGCCGCATCTCCGGACGATTTCGGTAATTTGTTTATAAGCTCATCCAGCTTTGATTCAAGCAGATTGATTGTTACGTTGTTTTTTTTCAGCAGGTATTCCACCGGCGAATCCGGCTGATCCAGCAACGCTTTCAGGATATGTTCCGTTTCTATATTCGGGCTTTGCGCATTAAAAGCGGTTTGCTGAGCCAGTTGGATGACTTCAGCGGCTTTGATGGTGAAATTGTTTAAGTTCATATGAAGAGTTATTTATAGTTTAAATGTTTAGGCGTTTAGATGTTTAGGCGTTTAGATGTTTAGGGGTTTAGATGTTTAGGGGTTTAGATGTTTATAAGCTATTGGAAGATAGCGGGCCTTGTTTTCAGTTGTTAAATTTAAGGCCGGCGGCGACCAATCTCATCGGGAAACCCGAAAATCAAATACCTTTAAACCTGTTTGACAAATACTAATCCAAGGGCTAAAAAACAGCAACAATGTCATATAATCTCCGTTCTATCTGCATGAAAGTCATACCCGTAGTCATTTTCCTGTTATTCTTGCAGCCCGTAAGCGCACAATACAACTGGGGTGATCTGGAAGCCCAGCTGGAAGCCAAACAGAAAGTGCTGGGAAATGAATTTGTAATCATGATCTGGAAGGGAGACAGCCTGGTATTTAAAAAAGAGAAGGGACTGTTCAACAGCAAGACACAGGCTCCGGTGGCCAGCTGCAGCAAATGGCTGACAGCTGCGCTGATCATGCAGCAGGCGGATGAAGGGAAAATCAGTCTGGATGATCCGATTGCAAAGTATATTCCGGAACTGAATAAATATTTCAAAGGGTATATCACCTTCCGGGATTGTCTCAGTCATATGACGGGTATTGATGATGAAGGCGGATTCCTGAAAAAAATGATGCAGCGCAAAAAGTACAACACACTCGAGGAAGAAGTGAATGCGTATGCGGCACGTGAAATCCGGGCCAACCGGGGTACCGACTTCTGGTATGGCAGTATCGGGCTCAACCTGGCTGGCCGTGCCCTGGAAGTGGCGACAAAGAGGAAATTCGATGTATTGATCCGGACCAAACTGCTGATTCCCCTCGGCATGCGCAAAACCACTTTTACCAATCTCGACGGCGGGCCGGTAAATCCTTCCGGTGGCGCCCTTTCCACGGCGGATGATTATATGAAGTTCCTGGTTATGCTGCTGAACAAAGGAAAAGCAAACGGGGTACAGATTCTGAGTGAAAATGCTATAACCGAAATGATGAAAATCCGCACCACGCTGAACATTATCAAATATGCCCCAAAAGCGGCAACAGGCTTCAATTATGCCTCCGGTGCCTGGGTGATTGATGAACGAAACGGGGCTGCCACAGCCCTGGCCAGCCCCGGCTTATTCGGCACCTGGCCAATGATTGATTACTGTGGCGGATATGCCTACCTTGTTTTTTGTAAAAGCCTGCTGGGAGAAGAAAAAGGGGATGCACACCTTGAATTAAAGAAGACGATTGATGCGCAGATTATTGGGAATTGCCGGTAAAGACGCAGGAGACTATCCAATAATTAAACAAGCCCCTTTTATGTACGAACACCGAAAACAACCGCTTGCACCAAAAGCGATTTATTACCAGCGGGTGGTCAGGAACCTGGCAGCAGCTTCAGGTGTACTGCTTGTTTGCCTGCTGATTGGCGTGGCAGGCTATCATTACTGGGGAGGAGCCAGCTGGATTGATGCCCTCCACAATGCTTCAATGATTCTTAGCGGAATGGGACCCGTTGTGGAAATCACCAGTACTTCCGGCAAACTATTTTCATCGGCATATGCCCTGTTCAGTGGCGTGATTTTTATATCGAACGTAGGATTCATCCTGGCCCCTGCGGTACATCGTCTGTTTCACAAATTGCATATCGACGAAGAGTAATCGGACAAAATACCAAAACAGGTTTAACCTCTTTTCAAAATCCTTTAGTCGCGGCCGGTGTTTCACTCTTCACCAGCACCACTTTATTCCGGTCGGCCTTGTACATAGCATCATAAAACTTCACCAGTTCAGCATAATCTTTCGCCGGGAAATTGCCGGAAAAATGTTCGATGCTGCGGTAATACCTGATGGTATTGCCTTCCACTTTTACAGCACATTTATAATTGCCGAATTTGCCACTCAGGGAAACATCCGCCGGTACAGATTCAGCCGTATACCCGGCCGGAATGGTTATCTCAACAGAATCCACATCCTTGTATTCAAATCCCAGTTCAAGGTCATACACCCGGTTTTCATCGGGTGTCAGCCGGCGATAGGTCCGGGTCATCACATTGGGCACGATAAAAAGCCTTTTGCCGGTAATGGTGGCGTAATTACTGACTGTAATGTCCAGTTTTTCTTCCACAGCCGGTAATAGGCCCCTGGTTTCCTTATACTCAAAACTGTTTACATCATATGTGGCGAAATCCAGTTGCTCATGGAGATATTCCTTGACTTTATCCTTTGACAGGCCGTGTATCAGCCCATGGTATTCATCCTGCTGCAGACCTCCGTATACGGATACGGCTTTTACAGTCAACACATCTTCTTCATCCAGCACGGCTTTTATCTTTCTGAGCTGCAGATTATCTTTCATGCCATACTTCGGGGTGCGGATCAGTTTACCCCCGTTCTCATCCACCAGCAATACATCGCGGTCGCAGGTAAAATCTCCCAGGTACCCTGGCGGCATTGTCTGGCTGGTACATTCCAGCCATACGGTGTCTTGTTGTACGGGCACGCAAAGTATCACGTGATTAAACTGACTGGAAGGGAAATCAGTCATGATTTTACGGGCAGAACGGCCGGCGCGCACCAATGTATAGAATGAATTAATTCCTGCTTCTTTCAGCAAGCTGTACATATAGTTTGTAAGTGCCTTGCAATCGCCATAGGCCTTGGTAGCCACATACGTGGCATCAAAGGGCTGCCAGCCGCCAATACCCAGCTGTATGCTTATATAACGTGTGTTCTTCTGCATGTACTCATACAGCCTGGCTATTTTCTCCCGGGGTTCCTGCACATTATCGGTAAGCTGATGCACCATCTGTTTGATATTATCCGGAAGCTTATCCCTGTTTGCCTTGAGCGAATACACGAATTTTCCCAGGTCCTGCCAGGTCTGCATATTGCCTTTATACTTCTCCATTTCAAAATCAGTAGGACCAAAAAAGACGGCCGTATTAAAAGCGATCCATTCCGGCGAAGCATATTCGTCTTTGATGGCGGGCAGATCCCTGACTTCCCAGGTCATGATCTTTTTATCTTTTCCTCCCGTGGTTATCACCGGTTCCCCGGGATAATTCATGGCACGGTAGCGTACAATATAGTCCGCATCACTGATAATACTGATACTGCTTTGCTCCACGGAAAAATCTTCATCATCCCGGGGCAGCCAGAAGGGGTAAAACATGGTACCCTCATACCTGATTTCCTCCTCATACTCCACGGTATAGGGATAAATTTTATGATAGAAATGATGGAACTTCCTGCGGTTATCGTCCATCAGGCTGTTGTCATCAGCGCCCGTGGCGTCAATAATCTGTTTGTTTTTGAGCCGCTTGAGTTCCTTCCCATTGGCATCAAAAAGGGCGCCTTCAATATTTCTGATTTGCTGAAATTTATCATAACTGTCCGCAAAAGCCGCATGGCTATCTCCGTTCTCATTCAGAATGGTGATAGCATATTTCATTTTCAATACGGCTTCTCCCGGATTCACCACTTCAAAACTGATCCGTTCAAAACGCTTGACAGCATTCGCTTTCAGGAGCAGGGCTGCCGGAATTTTTGAAACCGCGTAATCGCCTTCGCCATCAGCGGCAAGTGCAAACAGGCCGGTCAGCAGAAAACCCATACTCAGTATACAACGTCTGATCATGATTATTTTTTCTTTTTAAAGACTATTTGTTCTGCCTGTTTCTTCACTATCAGATTAAAAAACTCACGGAGCATTTCATATTCATCCGGCAGAAAATTAGCACGGGCCAGGCGTACACGTGACCGGAATGAAATACCGTTTCCGGATTGGGAAATGCGGTATTCAAACACACCTTCACCGGCTTCATTCATTTTAACGACCATGGATTTGGGCAGTTCGTCCACCACATATCCAGCCGGTACTTCCATCTGCAGGGTATAGGTTTCATCAAACCCAAAGGGCATTTCAACCGGGTATGACCGCTCAGCCGCTTTGAATGGGTTTTCCATATACCCTTCGCCAAACAGGGGATTAAAGTATATGATATCTTCTTTTTCACCGAGTAAATCAAAATCATACCGCAATGACACGTTTTCTTCATACTTCTCCAGTGAATCTACTTTAAAGTTGGCGATGGAAATTTCCTGACCAAAATCCTTCTTTATACTTTTCACCAGTTCTTCCTGGCCTTTTTCCTTGATCCGGTCGCGCAGTCCCAGCGATTCGTAATAGCCTGGCGTCTGGGTGAAACTCCCGACAATATTCGATTTCTCATCATTGATCAGGAAAACACTCGTATTCTTGACTTCCATCAGTGTATCACTGGCAATTTCCAGGGCATAGGCTGTTTCATCAATTATACGGGCATGCCCGTTATAACAACGGACCGGCAGGTGACCAAATCCCAAACGGGGTTCACTGGCATCCATAAAGATAACTTTGTTGTCCACCATGGCTCTTACAACCACATAGTTATACTGAGACAGCAATGGATACAACTCATAAGTCTTACCGTTTGACCGGGTACTCAGGATCACCGGTGAGGCGGGTATATCCTCATGTTTCAGCATGGCCGTCAGCAACAGGTTGATTTCCGAAACGGTTCCGTTCTTTGTCTTTACAATATTCTTCAGGGTTTGTGCGGCCCAGAGATCACTGTGATCGGTGCAGGTGAAATTATCCCTGACATAATTGTAAATCCGGAAGGCTTTTTCCCGCATATCCTTTGCCCCAGTAACCAGCGGCCGGGTAATATCACTTAGCCAGCCATTGTCTTTAGCGAGTTTTTCCCCGAAAGATTCTGAGGCCAGCATTTTACCCGCAACTTTGGCCCAGGATTCAATCAGGTTGCGGTAGGTTAACGGTGCCCTGTATTCGGCCAGCTGGAACTCGATCTTGGAAATATGGTTCTGCAGCGTGGACGTAAAACTTTCTTCCTTCAATGCCGGCACGTTCTTCATTACCCAACGGTAGTCTGCCACATTGGAAGAGAGCTGATAACGTTCTGTGTTATAGCCAAGGGTATTCAGGACGGTATACGATTCGTGCCGGTCCTTTTTATCGCTGATATCGTAATTTTTATATCCCTGACGCAAAAATACATAGCCGAGAAAATCCGGGATAGATACATTATACTCACTCCAGAGCCGCGGATAGCCGCCCTGGTATTCCCAGGATTCCAGGTTATTCAGAAAATCTGATTTCTTGGTATACTCAAATTCAATAATGGAGCCTTCTTTGACATTGGGGAATGTAAATTTTTTCACTACCCATTCCTTACTGATTTTATCCTTGAAAACGGCATCTTTCACATCCAGTTTGGTTTCCACCACTTTCCCGTTTTCGAGATTATAGGTGACGGCTTTCAGTTTATCGAGGCTTTCCTCATCCGTTCCGTCTGAATACAGGGAAATGGACACATTCGCAATATCAAATCCGTTTTTATTCAGGATATGCACCCGCTTGTAGTGCTTGAAATGAAGGGAAAACCAGCCTTTATTATTTCCTTCAATGGTGCTGGTTCCGATATCGGCTATCACCATGGCGGTGGCATTACTGTCGAGCGGATACACTTTTGTGGCAAAATCTTTTTCTGAAACGTTCCCAAACTTAACGGGGGCTTTTTCCTGACCGAAACTACAGAGGAGGCTAATAGAAAAAACCAGGGTCAGGATGATCCTTTTTGAACTCATAGTGATGGTTTGTAGTTAAATTAGCTGTTTTAAACGCCAATTATACAGAAAGATAAAAAAAAACAGGAAGATAAAAATCATGTGCCTGCCTAATTCATGTTAGCAGTCAAAAAATGAACAGCTCCTATACCTATACAAAACTGGTCAGGCAAACGGCTGAGCGACTGGGATTCAGTTTCTGCGGGATTGCCCGTGCAGAAAAACTGGAGGAGGATGCCCGGCGGCTGGAGTCATGGCTGAAAGCCGGAATGCACGGCCGGATGCATTATATGGAGAATTATTTTGACCAGCGGGTGGATCCGGCACGCCTGGTGCCGGGAGCAAGATCAGTCATAACGCTGCTCCTCAATTATTACCCGTCCGGACAACAAACCGCAGGTGCACCCCGGATTTCAAAATATGCCTGGGGAAAGGATTATCATTTGGTGATCCGGGAAAAGTTAAATGAATTACTTAGCACATTACGGGACTCTGCAGGTGAAATAAATGGCAGGGGTTTTGTGGACTCGGCTCCTGTACTGGAAAGAAGCTGGGCCCTGCGCAGCGGGCTGGGCTGGGTTGGCAAAAACGGCAACCTGATTAATAAACAGCAGGGATCTTTTTTCTTCATCGCCACGGTGATCACCGACCTGGAACTGGATTATGACGACCCCTTTGCCAGGGATTACTGCGGCACTTGCACCCGCTGTATTGATGCCTGTCCTACTTCAGCCATACTGCCCGGCAAAGTGATTGATGGCAGTAAATGTATTTCCTATTTTACCATTGAGTTGAAGGAGGCACTGTTACCACAGGAAATGAAAGGCCGGTTTGAAAACTGGGCGTTCGGCTGTGATACCTGTCAGGATGTATGCCCCTGGAACCGTTTCTCCCTGCACACATCAGAACCTTCGTTTACTCCCATTCCGGAGATCCTACAGGCAGACAGCGCCAGTTGGGAAGCCATGAGTGAGGAAAAATTCCGCCAGATATTCCGTGACTCCCCGTTAAAAAGAACAAAGTGGTCCGGTATACAACGGAATCTCAGGTTCCTCCATACTGATTAAAACCCCCAGCCCAGC
>Ga0209480_10001673_pt1 | contig 15969 bp, 15 predicted proteins | sample JI61114C2DNA_FD_187501 | JGI IMG/M metagenome (GOLD analysis project Ga0209480, IMG submission 187501) | Wastewater effluent complex algal communities from Wisconsin, to seasonally profile nutrient transformation and Carbon sequestration -... | ecosystem: Engineered > WWTP > Effluent > Algae...
GGTAAAAATCGCCGACAAAACCGCCAACCTCCGCGACATCACCAACCACCCACCCGCCAAATGGTCACCCGAACGCAAAACCGAATACTTCGCCTGGGCCAAGCAAGTGGTGGATGTGGTGCGAGGTAGTCATGCGGCGTTGGAGGGGTTATTTGATGAAGCGCATGGGCAGCAATAACATCCCGGTGTAGGACCGACGGAAGTCGGGACGCTCTTGCTATTGTGGGAGCAGGTTCACCGGCGATCGAAAGTCCGATTTTGAATAACAATCCATGCTCTACATCTAGTGCTTTTTTATCAAGCATAGAACCAGGAACCAATTATTCAACATCTTTTAAATCAATAAATTCTTCATCCTCAAGACTTTTGACAAACACTTGCAAGAACTGATCAATAATTTGATGCAAAGGTACAGCATATAAATGCTTGCCTTTAATATAAGCCAAGGCCTCTTCGCAAATTTCAATTGTTGCTAAAGATCCAAAACTTAATTTTGAGAATGAATGAATCAGCTCGTTTCTGTTAGCTACTACCCGTTCAAGGTAGGCATTGACACTCTCGGAATCAGGAGCTTCTATAGATTTTTTTAATCTTTCGAAAAGTGGTCCCATTGTGTTTTTGGATGCTAAAAGTTCTTTCATATCACGATAAGGATTTTCTGGAATTTTCTCGCCATCCTTCACGATATAAGGAAGTAGGAGCTTCAAACTTTGCTCTATCCTTTGATACATAAACATACTGCGGCCCATCGCATGAAATACTTCGGCGACAGCTTTACGATGATCGTCAGTATTTTGTTGCAACTCGTTCAAGAATGGCCCCCACTACCTCGAAATATACCTAGACTCCAAAAACACACTTTCCCGATGAAAATCCAAGAACTTGGATTGCCCGCTAGAAAACGCTCCAACATTCAACCCACCCGAAACATCAATACCCATCTTATGCAATGAACCCTGATGCGCCACCGGTGAAATCAATAACTTCCCATTGTTCTCAAACGAAATAAATCCTCGATCAAACAAATGATCCGCATTCGGCGTCAGCAATAATCCATTTTCACCGTTAAGCCGCTCTTCGTTACTACAATCACGCCAAGGCTTGCAATGGCTGGCTCGCAAATGCTCCATTTGGTCCACGCCAGTAATTCGACACCGCGCCTCAAGCCTCATCACGTTTTGCTTGAATAATCCTTGACCACGGCGAGCAAGCACCACAGCCATTCGCGTAGTTTCAGGAATCGTCTTGTCTTGTGATATCTCGTTTATCTCATGCTCTTCCCACTCAGCCAAACCAATTGCTGTGGGCATTGCGCGTGGATCTTGAATTCGCACGCCCGATACCAAGGTACGGGCTTCACGACCTATCAAATCAATCAAGGTTTCCGCCAAGCGATCATTAACAAGAGTTAGATAGACAGCTTGAAGCCCATATCCGTTCTGCCGCAACGGAGAATATTTTCTTGGCAAAAATGGAGCTATCCGATCCATAAAATCTGAAGGTTTTATCTGCCCTTCCAATTCATGAAATTTCACGTCTACGCGCCAGCCAATATCGTTCCAATTTATGCCTACTGCTCCGAACTCAGATGGTTGCGGTGCTTCATAGCAGTGGCTTGCAACAATGCCAACAGCCTTTATCAAGGTGTCCGAAAACGAAAAAACAATATCCCCTGGAGCAATCTCACGCATGAAATCATAGAAGGGATTTGCATGACCATTCTTCTTTATTTTAGGCGACCACAGATAGCCGCCCGGCACCTCATGGCGATAGGTTGCGTTCTGATTAACCCACCAATAGCGCATTAGATTGATTTCTACCCGATTATGCCGTGGCCCGAATTGGTTAAAATGCCTCCGTTCGATCATACCAGGGCAATTCCCTGTCAAGACAGATAGTGTAGCCATTTGGGATGCCTAAGCCTTTGAAATACAATAACTATGGCCATCCTCCCGTGACTAGGGCATCCTTCTCGACTGAAATGTCGTGTTTTAGAATGGCATCAGCACGATCTAACCCGGGGCAACCACACTAATGAATAAGAAAAAGCTGTCCGAGCGAGATATCTGCAGCAAATTCATTACCCCAGCTATCACCAAATCTGGCTGGGATTTACTCAGCCAAATCAGGGAAGAAGTTTCATTCACCAAAGGCCGGATTATCGTTCGCGGTAAATTGCATACTCGTGGCGAGCAAAAGCGCGCTGACTATGTGTTGTATTACAAAGCCAATATCCCATTGGCGGTGATTGAAGCTAAGGATAATTCCCATACCGTCGGCTCTGGAATGCAGCAAGCACTGGATTACGCCGATTGCCTGAGTACTCCCTTCGTGTTCAGTTCCAACGGTGATGGCTTCCTGATGCACGACCTCACTGGCACCAGTGAGAAAACCGAAACCGAACTTTCAAACGATGAGTTCCCAAGTCCAGAAGTACTCTGGGCAAAGTATTGCCAATGGAAAGGCATCACCAGTAAAAAGGCGCACGAAACCGTTCAAATGCCTTATTACGATGATGGCAGTGGTCGCAATCCTCGTTATTACCAAGCCAATGCGATCAATAAGACAGTTGAAGCCGTGGCTCGCGGCCAAGAACGCATCTTATTGGTGATGGCAACCGGCACCGGCAAAACCTATACCGCCTTTCAAATCATCTGGCGCTTGTGGAAATCCGGCACCAAGAAAAGAATTCTCTTTTTAGCGGATCGCAATATCCTTGTCGATCAAACTAAAAGCAATGATTTCAAGCCTTTTGGCCCCGCAATGACCAAAATTGCCAAACGGCAAATTGATAAAAGCTATGAAATCTATTTGTCGCTGTATCAAGCAGTTACGGGTACCGATGAAGAAAAGAATATCTACAAACAATTCTCGAAAGATTTCTTCGACTTGATCGTAATTGACGAATGCCATCGTGGCAGCGCTGCTGAAGACTCGGCCTGGCGTGACATCCTGGATTATTTCACAAGCGCCACGCATGTGGGTTTGACTGCAACACCCAAAGAAACAAAAGACACGTCCAATATCCACTATTTCGGCGAGCCTATTTATTCTTACACCCTAAAGCAAGGCATCGAAGATGGCTTCCTTGCTCCCTATAAAGTCATTCGCATTGATTTTGATGTCGATCTGGAAGGCTGGCGGCCTACCAAAGGGCAAAAAGACAAATACAACAATCTGATTGAAGACCGCATTTATAACCAATCCGACATTGATCGAAACATCGTTTTTGATGAACGCACCCAATTGGTGGCGATGAAAATCACCGAATTTCTGCAGGCCAGTGATGAATTCCAGAAGACTATTGTTTTTTGTGATGATATTGATCATGCCGAGCGGATGCGGCAGGCCCTGGTAAATTTGAATCCGCAGCGTGTCGCGGAAAACAAGAAATATGTCATGCGCATTACCGGTGATGACAAGCTCGGCAAAGCCGAGCTCGATAACTTTATCAACCCGGAGGAACGTTATCCGGTAATTGCGACTACCTCCAAGTTAATGAGTACCGGTGTCGATGCCCAAACCTGCAAGCTGATCGTACTGGATCAGCACATCAAGTCGATGACGGAATTCAAACAAATTATTGGCCGTGGCACACGAATCAACGAGGATTACGACAAATACTGGTTCACCATCATGGATTTCAAAAAAGCCACAGAACTTTTTGCTGACAAGAAATTCGACGGCGACCCGGTCCAAATCTACGAGCCAAAACCGAACGATCCACCTACCCCGCCCGAGCCACCAGAAAAACCCGACGTGGAATTCGATCCACCGTTTCCCGATCATCCGTTTGATGAGCCACCTACGGATGGGCCTTCGACTGGCCCTGAGACACCGTCTACCGGTCGGACCAAATTTTTTATTAAAGACATGCCCGTCTATGTCATCAACGAACGTATCCAATACTACGGTCCAGATGGCAGCTTGATTACTGAAACACTCAAGGACTACACCAAGAAAACCATTACCAAAGAATTCAGCACACTAGACGCATTCCTGAAACGCTGGAAACAGTCCGATCGCAAAGCCGCCATTGTTTCAGAGCTGGAAAGTCATGGCGTTTTGATTGACGCATTGGCAAATGAAGTCGGCAAGCAATACGACCCCTTCGATTTAATTTGCCATGTCGCCTTTGGTCAACCTCCGCTCACACGGCGCGAACGTGCCGAAAATGTACGGAAGCGCAATTACTTCATCAAATTTGGCGATCAAGCCCGAAAAGTGCTTGACGCCCTGGTCGAAAAATATGCCGACACCGGCATAGCAAACATGGAAGACATCAATGTCCTCACCCTGGACCCCTTCAAACAAATGGGCACCCCAATAGAACTCATCAAAGCCTTTGGTAACAAGCAAGCCTACCTAAAAGCCATTAATGAACTACAAGATCAACTTTACAAGGCGTCATAGTTAACAATGAGTATTTCTTCAACGATTAAATCCATCCAGGACATCATGCGTAAAGATGTTGGTGTTGATGGCGATGCACAACGTCTCAGCCAATTAGTCTGGATGCTATTTCTAAAGATTTTTGATGACCGTGAAAGCGAATGGGAAGCCCTGCAAGACGATTACAAATCGCCCCTGCCAAAAAAATATCGCTGGCGTAACTGGGCAGCCAATGCCGAAGGCATGACTGGCGATGCATTAAAGCAATTCATCGACAACGAACTCTTCCCTGCCTTACAACAACTTCCTGCCAAAGGCGGCGACCAACGCGCCTACGTTGTTCGCTCCGTCTTTGAAGATGCCTATAACTACATGAAGTCCGGCCACTTGATTCGTCAAGTGATTAACAAGATTCAAGATGGCGTGGATTTCAACAAAGCAACCGAGCGTCACTTGTTTGGCGATATGTATGAGCAACTGCTGCGTGATTTACAGGCAGCTGGCAATGCCGGTGAATTTTACACCCCACGTGCCGTAACCGAATTCATGGTGCGCATGGTCAACCCACGCTTGGGCGAAAAGGTCATGGACCCAGCCTGTGGTACCGGCGGCTTTCTTTCCTGCTCCATTGAACATATCCGCAAACAAGACGTAAAAACGGTGGATGACGAAGCGCAATTGCAAGGCAGCATTTACGGCATTGAAAAGAAGCCAATGCCTCACTTGCTTTGCACTACCAACATGATCCTGCATGGCATTGATGTACCCAGCAATATTCGTCATGACAATACCTTGGCTCGCCCACTCATTAGCTGGACACCAAAAGAACGCGTCGATGTTGTTGTCACCAACCCGCCCTTCGGCGGTATGGAAGAAGACGGCATTGAAAGTAACTTCCCAGCTGCTTTCCGTACTCGTGAAACCGCTGATCTGTTTCTAGTTTTGATTATGCAATTGCTGAAACCCGGTGGTCGTGCCGCTTTGGTGTTACCGGATGGCTTCCTATTTGGCGAAGGCATCAAAACCCGCATCAAAGAAAAGCTGCTTGAAGAATGCAATCTTCATACAGTCGTGCGCTTACCCAATAGCGTGTTTGCGCCTTACACAGGTATTAAAACTAATTTGTTGTTTTTCACGAAAGGCACACCCACAAAACAAATCTGGTTTTACGAGCAAACCCTTCCATCTGGTGTAAAGGCCTACAACAAGACCAAGCCCATGAAGGTGGAAGAATTTTCCCAACTCGAAAAATGGTGGGGCAAGGAAAAAGATGGCTTCAAGAAACGTGTCGAAAGTGAGCAAGCTTGGCAACTCAGCATTGACGACATCAAAGCACGTAACTACAACCTTGATTGCAAAAACCCGCATATCGGTGAACTGGAAATTCACGACCCCGAAATACTCTTGGCGCAATACGATACCATGCAAAACGATATTGCGGCTTTGCGCGAGCAATTAAAAAATATTCTAGGCGCGGCATTGGCGAGCAAACAATAATGCCGAGCAATTCAAAGTCACCCACTACTTCCCCCCGTCATTCCCGCGCAGGCGGAAACCCAGCGACTTTAATCACCGAATGCCTGGATATATGGTCATCGGCAGATACAGCTAAAAAAACCGGCCGTGGCCGATCATCGGGGAATGCTGCCAGCGTCTATGGCGTTAAAAAGCTACGCGAACTGATATTAGAACTTGCTGTGCGTGGCAAATTGGTGCGGCAAGATATGAAGGATGAACCGGCTATTGAATTGCTAAAGAAAATCGAAGTTGAGAAAGACAAACTGATCAAAGCAGGAAAAATCAAAAAAGATAAGCAATATTCACCAATACCTACAGAAGAAAGACCATTCGAATTACCTACAGGGTGGGAATGGGTAAAGCTTGGGGCACTTGCGCAAAAGTTGACAGATGGCTCACACAATCCTCCAAAGGATTCTGGCATGGGATATCCAATGTTGAGCAGTCAGAATGTGAATTTCGGCAAAATTGATTTTGAATCTCCTTCTAGATATGTGAGTGAAGCTGATTTTGAAATCGAAAACTCAAGAACGAAAATTGAAAGCAACGATGTGCTATTAACAATAGTTGCTTCATTAGGTCGTCCCGCAGTAGTTCCAAATGATGCACCTAAGTTCGTACTGCAAAGAAGTGTGGCTGTCATTAAAACTGATTTGAATGCCAACTTCTTATGTCTTCAGCTAGGCTCACCTCCTTGCATGAGGCATTACGACATACACGCAAAGGGAACTGCACAGAAAGGAATTTATCTAGGTCAGTTATCTGTAATGCCAATAGCAATTCCTCCTCTTGCCGAACAACAGCGTATCGTCGCAAAAGTCGATGAACTAATGGCGTTATGCGACCAACTGGAAGCACAGCACAACAACGCCGCCGAGGCACACGAAAAAATTGTCAGCGTATTGTTGGAAACCCTCACCCAAAGCACCGACGCAAAAGCCTTCACAGAAAACTGGCAACGCATCGCCACCCATTTCGACACCCTATTCACCACCGAAACCAGCATCGACGCCCTCAAACTAACCCTCCTACAACTCGCAGTCACGGGGAAACTCGTTCAACAAGATGCAAATGATGAACCGGCCAGCGAATTACTCAAGCGCATAAAGGCTGACAAAGCCAAGTTGGTTGCTGAGGGCAAGGTCAAGAAAGATAAACCGTTGGCAGCGATTGACGAATCACCGTTTGATCTTCCATCGAATTGGGCGTGGGCACGGTTCCCAGAAATTGGAGAATTCGGCCGAGGAAAATCAAAACATCGCCCTAGAAATGATCCGAGATTGTTTAACCCTGGAAATTATCCGTTGGTGCAAACTGGCGAAGTTGCACGGGCAGAAAATCTAATTTCTGAATATCACTCTAAGTACAGTGATATCGGTTTAGCTCAAAGCAAAATGTGGCCGGCCGGAACCATGTGTATCACGATCGCGGCAAATATTGCAGACTCCGCGATACTAGGGTTCGACGCTTGCTTCCCTGATAGTGTGGTAGGTTTTGTCCCATATGCACCGTTAAATGACTCTAGATATTTCCTTTCGTTCATGAAAACTGCTCGTGAAAATCTCCTTAAATTTGCTCCAGCAACAGCTCAGAAGAATATCAATCTTGAAATTCTTGAGTCAGTTTTAATTCCACTCCCGCCACTCAGGGAAATCTCACGCATCGTTTCCAAAGTCGATGAATTAATGGCGCTATGCGACCAGCTAAAAACCCGCATTACCGAAGCCAATCAAGTACAACAAAGACTCGCTGATGTAATGGTTGAGAAGGCAGTAGCTTAGGCAATGAGAAGACACTGAGCGGAAAATGGGGTCAGGTTCATTTAACCCGGGCGATAATCCAATTTATCGCGGGTTTTCGCGCCTGAAGGTCGCTCCTACAAAAGCGGCAATTTCAAAGGGGTTAAGATCTAATCGCTGGTGAACAAGCTCCCACAAAAGCAAGAGCACATAATGGGGTCAGGTACATTTAATCCGGGCGATAATCTAATTTTGTCGCAGGTTTTCGCGCCTGAAGTGCCCCACACAAAAGGAAGAGCGTCGGGCCCGAGGGCCCTCCTACAAAAGCATTTAAGGATTTACCCATGAAACCACGCACCAACGGCAACAATAATCTAGAAGACGGCCAACGCCGCTTGGCGGTGTTGATTGATGCGGATAACGCGCAGGCCAGCATTATCGAGGGCTTGCTGGCGGAAATTGCGCGTTACGGGGTGGCGAGTGTGAAGCGGATTTACGGTGACTGGACTTCGTCGCATGCCAATAGTTGGAAGAATTCGCTGCTGAAGCATTCGATCAATCCGGTGCAGCAGTTCCCCTACACCACCGGCAAGAACGCGACCGATAGCACGATGATTATTGATGCGATGGATTTGATGTACACGGGGCGTTTTGACGGGTTCTGCATTGTGTCGAGCGACAGCGATTTCACGCGACTGGCGCAACGTTTGCGGGAAGAAGGTTTGATGGTGTTCGGTTTTGGCGAGAAGAAAACCCCGGAGTCGTTCGTGGCGGCCTGCGACAAGTTTGTTTATACGGAAGTGTTGCGGCCTGAGGTAGCGACGCCTGCGGTTCCGGCGGTGGCGAAGCCGGCTGCGGCCAATAAAACGGCAAAGCCCACGGCGGCGAAAGCGTCTCCCGCCAAAGCAGTGGGAGACGCGGCTGCCAAGCCAGTGGCCGCGGTGTTGCCGATCAAATTGATTCGCCAGGCGATCGAGGAAGAATCTGACGAAAATGGCTGGGCCAATTTGGGTTCGGTAGGTTCGTACCTGACCAAGATCCGCCCGGATTTCGATCCGCGTTTGTACGGCCACGCGAAGCTGAGCAATTTGTTCAAGAAGAATTCGCAGTATTTCTCGGTGGAAGAACGCGCGGTCGCGGGGACTTCATCGAAAGTGTTTTATGTGAAGGTGGTTTGATAGGCTTTTTCACCGTTTGAGCATTCGCGCCTGACGGCGCTCCCACGGAGCGAGAGCGTCGGGCCCGAGGGCCCTCCTACGGGTTTAGGCGGCCTTGGTTTCTTTTGCGGTGAAGGCGGCTTGTATGTCTTTGTTGGTCGCGCCTGTGGCTATCAGGGCGCGGACGATGAGGTCGAGCGATATCGAGGCATCGCCCGCTTCTATTTTTGCAATGCGCGACTGACTCGATTTCATCCGCTGGGCTAGATCCGTTTGCGATATGTTGCGCTTGATGCGGGATTTCTTAACGGCATCCATCAAAGACCATTTGATGGCAACGAGCCTCGATTCTTCTTCGCTCAGTTGCAAAAAATCGGCGGCATTGCCCACCTTCCAACCTGCCGCCTTGAGGCGTTTTAATTTGTCGTTCTTCATGTTTCACCGTGCTGGATCGATTTATAGTTTTTAAGTCGCGCTTTACTCGTATCGATAACGCTGTGTGGTGTTTGATTGCTCGTTTTTGCAAATACTTCCAGGATCACGATGGCGACGGAATCAATACAGTAAATAACTCGCCAGGTAGTGCTTTGATCCTGAATTCTCAACTCGTGGCATCCGCGACCAATGCCCGGCATTGGCCTTGAATGCGGCATGGTTAAACTGATGCCTTCCTGCAACTGCCTTAGCAAAACACCGGCTTCAATTCTCGCTTCGGCAGTAAATGGCGGTGTTTTAACATAGGCATGCAGCCAGACAAGCGGCTTTGGCCGCCTATCCATTGCACACACTGTATGTCGGATTAGACATAATGGCAAGAACGGAAAAAATCTGGATCATGCCGCCAGCATGACTGCAAAATGGATGAAAGAATGTACGGAATCGTCTCGGTGATCTGTCCGGAAAACCCGCATTACGGCGCGGCACTTTCGCAGCTTCGAGCGTTCTATCGCCTTTTCACCGTTTGAGCATTCGCGCCTGACGGCGCTCCCACGGAGCGAGAGCGTCGGGCCCGAGGGCCCTCCTACGATGGGGCGTCAGCCTTGCAGTTCAACTTTTAATTTTATTTGTTTCTCATTATTGACAATTTTCTATTTTTGTACATAATTAGAAACACTATGAATAAAGAGCCCGCTAAAGCTGTTGAACCTGCCACCCTGCGTGACATGGGTGCTGTTATCCGCGCCAAACGCAAAGCGCTGGGCTTGAATGCCACAGCAACCGCCGAGGCTGCCGGGATTTCCCGGGTCACCTTGCACCGGATCGAGAAAGGCGAGCCCGGGGTTGCGATGGGCGCTTATTTCAATACGGCCAATGCTCTGGGTTTGGTGTTGGGCGTCATTCCCGAACATGTTGCACAGAGTGATGATCACCCGCTCGAGGGCTGGATTCCTGCACGCATTCGTCTGGAAAATTATCCGCAATTGAAACAATTGGCATGGCAAGTACATGGCGTTGATTCGCTTACGCCCGATGAAGCCTTGGGCATTTATCACCGTAACTGGCGACATGTGGACACAACGACTTTACTGCCGAAAGAAAAGGCATTGATTGACGCTCTTCGACTTGCTTTTGGTAATCACGATGCAAACCTTTAAGCGCCCGCATCATCAGCGGATTGCACAAGTGCTGTCGGCACTGGATGCGAATTTGCTTCGTCAGCACCACTGTTTGTTTGCCGGCGGCACGGTGATCGCGATGCGTTATGGCGAGTACCGTGAATCGGTGGATATGGATTTCCTGGTTTCCAACCTGGCGAGTTACCGGGCGTTGCGTGAATTATTGAAAGGCGCGGACGTTGCAAAAATTTTGCGTGAAGGCGCGGCAGGCCTTATCAAATCCGGTGAAATTCGTGCGGATCAATACGGCATCCGCACAATGCTTGCTTCCGCCGATACGCAAATAAAATTTGAAATTGTCCACGAAGGTCGTTTCAATCTGGACCCGCCGGGAAAGCATGACGAATTGTGCGGCGTTTCAACGCTCACGCCCTTGGACATGGCTACAAGTAAATTGTTGGCCAATTCAGACCGTTGGAGTGACGAGAGCGTGTTTACCCGCGACGTGATCGACCTGGCCATGATGCGCCCTACACTTCCGTTACTTACAAAAGCGTTAGCGAAAAGCGAAGTCGCTTATGGCGCAGATATAAAACGAGACCTCGATAAGGTTCTGGCGAAACTGCAACACAAGGAAGGTTTACTTGAACGTTGCATGCAAGTAATGGCCATGACGATGAGCAAGGCCGAGGTTTGGCAACGATTGCGTGCTTTGAGGCGAGTGCTGTAATTCGTAGGGGCGCCTGCTTGCTGCACCCGAATTACATCGCAGCGTCATTGCGCAGCAAGCAGCGCCCCTAAGGAAACATGGTTACTCCGCCTGAATATGCCTTGGTGTGCGAATGCTCTTCCCTGCCAATTCCGCTTGATAATGCCGTTTGATATGGGCGATATATTCGGCCATGGAGTGGTCGCTGAAGTAATCGATCTTGAGCAGTCGTAGCGAGGCGAACAAGCCGAGGATGCGGTCGTAAACTCGCAGCCAGGAGCGGAGGTAGCTGATCTTGCCTTTGCGGTTGAGATAGATTTCCTGGCCCATGTGGCGGTAGCCTAGCAAGGGCGGTGGCATGCGCGGGACGATGTCGTTGTTGTTGACCCAGCGGTAGTGTTTGACGTCCAGCACCGAGGTGTAAGGCCGGTTGCCGACACGCGGTGCGCCATAGGAAAAAATGGCGCTTGGGTTTGACGGGATTGGCGATGTCTTGCAACGAACGGCGCAGACGGCGGCCATCGCGCCGCCGAGGGAATGACCGGCAAACCAGAGTGGCCGGGTGTTTTCGCGGATATGCAATTCCAGCAACGGCCACAATTCGTTGACTTCCGCATGGAAACCGCTGTGTACCCGCCCGACGTCCACCGCGACGGTCAAGGCATTGGCGTCGGCTTCGATATCATTCCACTGGTTGGGTTCGGTGCCACGACAGATGATGAAGCAGTCGAAACGGTTACCCAGCACATAGGCTTCGGCGCCCTCGCGTTCGATGAACACGCAGTCATCCAGCCCCGCGTCGCGAAAGAGGGATTCAACAACATCGGGCGAGCCATAGGCAAGCCGCGACAATTCGGCAAACACCAGGGATTTTTGAATCCACGACAATTCCGCGACGGGCCGGTCGAGTTTAATGCTGAGAGGATTGGCGAGCGGCGATGGCAGGCTTGCCGCGGCGTCGATTTTTTCGATGATGTTCATGCTGTCCATGCTTCGAGCATAGGAAATATCACGCACATCTACAATCGTGCTGCCGATTTGCCTGCATGCAATTTGCAAACGGCGGCAACGGCGTTACCCTGTGTTTGTCCCTTTTTGCATCTACCCACATGATGACTGATCCAACTGAACTTCCCTTTGTGGCCGATTGCCAGAAGCTGCCTTACACCGCGGCGTTCGGCTGGTTGCAGGCGGGTTGGAAGGATTTATGCCGGGTGCCGCGGATTACGCTGATTTACGGCCTGCTGATTTTTATCGTCAGTTGGGGTGTGTCGGTGTTTGCCTGGTGGCTGGGCAAATTCGCGTTACTGGCCGCCCTGCTCTCGGGCTTTATCTACATCGCACCGATGTTGGCGGTGGGTTTGCATTCGGTGAGCAAGGATATCGAGGACGGGCAGAAGGCAAGCTTCCGGCGCTCGACGCGTTACATGGTGAAGGCGATTGGCGATGGCGGCGTGTATGCCTTGATGCTGCTGGTAATTCTTTTTATCTGGTCGCGCTCGGGCATGGTGTTGTACGCGTTTTTTCCTGTGGAAGAAGGCGACCGTGAAGTATTGATGGAATTTCTGGCGGTCGGCAGTTTGATCGGCACGGTGTTCGCAACATTGGTATTCGCGAGCGCTGCGTTCTCGCTGCCGATGATCGTGGACAAGCAAACCGATATGGTAACGGCGTGTTTGTCGAGCGTGCATGCGGTGCTACGCAACAAGCCGGCGATGTTGGTGTGGGCCCTGTGCATCGTGGCGCTGACGGCGACGGGATTTGCGACCGGCTATCTGGGTTTCGTGGTGATCATGCCTTGGCTCGCGTTTTCCGCATGGCATGGTTATCGCGCGACGGTGTTGAGTGCTCCGTGGCCGGAGCGGAGTGATCCGGAAAAGTGATGCACTGGATTTATTAAAAACTGCTTTAGCAACGCGACACCGCGCATTTCAAGCCATCCCCCAACGCCTGGTTCGCGACTGGGAGATAGCCTGTTATGACACTCATATTCAAGGATGTTCGTTGCGCGCCTTGATGATGATATCAATCATGTCGGAGCCGCCACTGGCGATGTTTTCATCACTGTTCTGTCCGCTTTGTACGGCGACAACGCTCGGATAATTTTCACCGGACCACCAGGCGAAGAATGATCCGCCCGATTGGCCGGGCCACACGTCGCCTTGATGAAAAATTCGCGTGTGGGCTTCGCGGTCCCAGAACGAGCCATCCATCGAAATATCGCGTTGATAAGAGGGACGCTGTCCGCTGGCCAGATCGCCGGGATAGCCGATGTGACGCCAATAGGGTTCATCATCCCAATCGTCGCTCCAGCTGCGGCCACCCATCCAGCCCGTCGTGTCACCCATTCGCCGATCGAGCACGACAACGACGTAATCGTATTGTTCTTCATCGCGCGAGAGACCGTCGCTGCCGTCCACTTTATTGTAGAAATAAACGCGGGTGCCCCAGGCTTCGCCAAACGGCGCGCTGCCATCGAAATAGGATGGCGTGAATTTTACCCAGCCCGCGGTGCCGTCACTCTTCCATTGAATGGCGTGGCTGCAGGTCAGCAAATGGCGTGGGCCGACCATGGTGCCGGAAGCTTGACCGGCCGGGGTATCCACTCTTCCGGTCGTGCACCAGGGATAGGCGGTATCCTGAAAAAGATAACGGTTATCTGGCGAGAAAATTGTCGTCGGTTCGTTGTTGCCGCGCTTCAGTTTCACCATGCCGTGGATACGCGGCTTCGCGATGAGATCGCGATCCAGTTTTCCGGGAGATGGCTGCAGTGAGAGGTGATCAGGCAGGAAGCCTTTGTATTCGCGAAATTCCGGACGTTCGCCTTTCTTGCGGCGCGGTCTTGCGATTGGCGTGAGCTCGGGGCCTTTCGGGAAGGCATGAACGCCGAGTTGCGATGCATCCATCTCGACATTAAGCCAGTTGCCGGTTTTATCCCTGCTTACAACCGCCTTGCTATCGGAAACTGCTTTGCTCAGGGGAATCCGGCGTTCGAATTTTCCGTCGAATTTTTTAAGTGCCGCACGCGGCGGTATCGCTTTCAGCAATTGCCGTTCGGTGAGAGGGGATTTGATTTCCGTTGTGGTTTCATTTTTCTTTGCGGTTTTTCTTACCGCTTTCTTTGTGGTTTTTTTGCTAGCCATTGTCGTATTCCATAAAGTGATTGGTTGAGAATATTTTCTTGCCGATTGTTTTTTCATTGCGCAGGAAAACGCTTGCAACTTTTCAGTGGCAAATCGTATTTCGAAGGTAAAACCCAACTCCCGAAATCAATGTCGGGCACAGAAGCGCGAAGCCGCTATTTTGTCTTGGTGGCAATGCGCTCGATTTGCACGCCCATGGTGCTGACCTGCTTTTGCAGCTTCAGAACCGCTTTCAGGATTTCTTCCAACTCCAAATGTCCGAAACCCGATTCGGGCGGCGTGATGCCGACGGCAACCGTGCTGGTACCGGCACTGACACCACCGGTTCCCGTACCACCATCGCCCGTGCCGGGACTGACGCCACCGCCTCCTCCGCCACCGCCGTCATTGGTGCCGCCGTCGTTAACTCCAACGGCAACCGTGCTGACGCCTGGGCCTCCGGTACCGCCGCCGCCTCCACCGCCAGTGCCTCCGCCAACACCTTGAAGCACATCGCCGTATTGGCGAAAAATTTCGACCAGCACGAGCGGTGTTTTTTCGAGATCAATGATCTTGCCGTATTTTTTTCTGATTTCGGCGACAGCCGCCGTGACTCTTTTTTGCGTAGCCATGCTGCATTCCTTTTGTTGGGGGGATTAATACTTAGATACGGAATTTTTTCTGCCTGAGCCAAGTCACCAAAGTGGTTTTTTTGCCTTTCAGCAAAGGCATGCTGGAATGGATCATTCGATGATTACTGTCGCCGTTGGCAAACAGGTTGTTCCAGATCACCAACCTGCCCGCTTTCGCCTTTACCTGCCGATCAATGGCGCGAAAATGCGTGCCACCGCCTTTCTCCGGCGTAGTGAGATACAGCAGGAAAGTGAAAATGCGATCACCGGAATAATGCGTGTCCCAGTAACCGGAATCCATGTGGTAATAGAATTCTCCGCCCTGCGGATAATCGGTGGCCTGCCAGGTTTCGAGATGATCTTTTTCCATCTTCACCAACTGCTGCAGGCGCGATTCAAGCTGCGCCATTTTTTCCTGCAACTCGTCGCTGAAAAAACGTTGCTGCGCGGTTTCGCTGACACGCAAGGGGCTAAGTACATCGCGCCGCACTCCATCCTTGTGCAGCATGTACGTCAGACTAGGGCGCCAAAGGGCGAATTCAAGATCACTGAGTATGAAATCGATTTCTTCGGGGGAAAGAAAATCATCAACGATCATCACATCGTCTTCGACAAGGTTCAGGGAGCACAAGGGGTTACGTGTCATAAGAAGCCTTCGGGGGAAAGGCAGATGCCGATAAAGTCAGGCGAACCCATCATCAGGATTCGATTCCCGCAGGATGAGAATATCCATGCGCATATCATCCAACGCAGAGCAAGTTTGGAAGCGGACAAAATAATTGAGCGGAATTAATTCGTAAGATTTTTTTGACAAAGCTAAATCGACAGAAGCGATTTGAGATAGGAATTATTCTACTTTCAACATTTTTGTTGACCGCATTTTTCGCGAATCACGTTCTGAAATGGCGTGCAAGAAAAATAACCACAGTCGAAAATGCGATTTAGTCCGAACGCACGCGCCACGCTTCCGTCAACGAGATCAGCCCGTTCCTTGCCAGCGCTACGGCGGCCTGCGTGATGGGGATCATGCCCTCTTCCACTGCCACACGATGGATAACGTCGGCTTGGGCGCCGGGCACAATGAGGGCTTGCAGGCGCGGGGTCATCAGCATCAACTCATATACGGCCTGGCGCTTATGTACAC
>Ga0209480_10001674_pt1 | contig 15969 bp, 14 predicted proteins | sample JI61114C2DNA_FD_187501 | JGI IMG/M metagenome (GOLD analysis project Ga0209480, IMG submission 187501) | Wastewater effluent complex algal communities from Wisconsin, to seasonally profile nutrient transformation and Carbon sequestration -... | ecosystem: Engineered > WWTP > Effluent > Algae...
CGGCGCTATCGTTACCTGCTACTCAATCGCCCGCAGCGCGTTGGCTTGTGGCATGGGCGCGTTGGCTGGACTCACTGGCCGCTTGATCTGGCGCTGATGCAGGAGGCTGCAAGTCGGCTGTTGGGGGAGCATGATTTTTCGGCTTTTCGGGCTGCAGGATGTCAAGCCAAAACGCCGATCAAAACACTTTGGCGAGCCGATGTGCGACAGCGCGGAAATTTGTTTATTTTCGATTTTGAGGCGAGCGCTTTCCTGCATCACATGGTGCGTAATCTGGTGGGGAGTCTCGTTTACATCGGCAAGGGTGAAAACTCGCCCGACTGGATTGCTGAGTTGCTGCAGATGAAAGATAGAAAGTACGCTGCGCCGACTTTTTCCCCGGATGGTTTGTATTTTCGTGGGCCGATTTACGAGCCGCACTGGGGCTTACCCGACCCGGATGATGATTTTCTTGATGGGGTTTTGAAGTGAAAACAAGGATCAAAATTTGCGGCCTGACGCGCGAAGAGGATATTGATGCTGTTGTGGCGGCGGGTGCTGATGCGATTGGTTTTGTTTTTTATCCGCCCAGCCCGCGTTACGTGACGCCGCAGCGGGCCGCCGAGCTGGCTCGGAGAATTCCACCGTTTGTCGATGTGGTCGGCCTCTTTGTGAGCGAATCGCCGGCAATTGTTCATGCGGCTTGCGCAGCATTGCCGATCAATATCCTGCAGTTTCATGGTGATGAGGATGTTGCCTATTGCCGTCAGTTTGACCGCCCTTTTCTGCGTGCGGCGCGGGTGAGGCCGGGGCTCAATCTGGTAGAATTCGCGGGCTCGTTTCCCGGCGCACGGGGTTTGTTGCTGGATGCCTTTGTTGAGGGTTATGGGGGCGGCGGCCATGTTTTTGACTGGACGCTGATCCCGCCAGACCTGCCAGGCTTTTTAGTGCTTTCCGGCGGGTTGACCGCAGCAAATGTTGTTGAGGCGATCGAACGTGTGCGGCCGGTTGCGGTCGACGTTTCTTCCGGTGTCGAAATGAGCAAGGGCATCAAGGATCACTCGAAAATCGCTGCCTTTGTGGCGGCTGTACGGAAAGCCGATGAATCAATATAACTTCCCCGACGCCAAGGGCCATTTCGGTCCCTACGGTGGTGTGTTTGTTGCCGAGACCCTGTTCGCGGCGCTTGAAGAACTCAAAGCGGCTTATGCCGCCTCTCAGATTGATCCGGCATTCCGTGCCGAATATGAGTATGAGCTAAAACATTTCGTCGGCCGTCCGTCGCCGATTTACCATGCCAAGCGCTGGTCGGAAATGCTCGGTGGTGCGCAAATTTATTTGAAGCGTGAAGACCTCAACCATACCGGCGCCCACAAGGTTAATAACTGTATCGGTCAAGCCATGCTTGCTCGTCGCATGGGCAAGCCGCGGGTCATTGCTGAAACGGGTGCCGGGCAGCATGGCGTAGCGACCGCAACGGTCGCGGCCCGTTACGGTATGGAATGTGTTGTCTATATGGGCAGCGAGGACGTCAAGCGCCAGGCTGCTAACGTCTATCGGATGAAACTGCTCGGCGCTACTGTCGTGCCGGTGGAAAGTGGCTCCAAGACACTGAAGGATGCGCTTAACGAAGCAATGCGCGACTGGGTGACCAACATCCACAACACTTTTTATATTATTGGCACGGTCGCTGGGCCGCATCCTTACCCGATGCTGGTTCGTGATTTCCAGAAAATCATCGGTGAGGAATGTTTGACCCAGATGCCCGAAATGGTCGGTCGCCAGCCGGATGCGGTGATTGCCTGCGTGGGTGGCGGCTCCAACGCCATGGGGATTTTCTATCCTTATATTCCGTTTGATAACGTGCGCCTGATCGGCGTCGAGGCTGCCGGTGATGGTATCGAAACCGGTCGTCACTCCGCCTCGCTGACGGCCGGCGTACCCGGCGTGCTACACGGCAACCGGACTTACCTGCTGCAAAATGAGGACGGTCAGATCATCGAGACTCATTCGATTTCGGCCGGTCTGGACTACCCCGGCGTTGGTCCGGAACACGCTTGGTTGAAGGATATTGGTCGGGCTGAGTATCAGCCGGTGACCGACAGTGAAGCTCTGGCAGCTTTCCATACGCTTTGCCGGATCGAAGGCATTATTCCAGCGCTCGAATCGAGCCACGCGCTGGCGTATGCGGCCAAACTGGCGCCGACGATGGATAAGGACAAAGTTCTCCTGGTCAATCTTTCTGGTCGAGGTGACAAGGATATGCATACCGTGGCCGAAAAATCCGGGATTACCTTCTGATGTCGCGTATCAAATCTACTTTTGACCGCCTCTCTGGCGAGGGCCGCAAGGCACTGATTCCTTTTATCACTGCCGGCGACCCCGATGTGGCGCTGACTTTGCCGTTAATGCATACTTTGGTCGAAGCGGGTGCCGATGTCATTGAACTCGGCGTCCCGTTTTCTGACCCGATGGCTGATGGCCCGACAATTCAGCGCGCTTCCGAGCGTGCCTTGGCCAAGGGGATGAGCCTGCGCAAGGTGCTGGAACTGGTCATCGCTTTCCGTGCTACCGATGTGAAAACGCCGGTTGTGCTGATGGGCTATGCCAATCCAATTGAGGCGATGGGGCTGGAAAAGTTTGCTGCTGCTGCTTCCCGAGCCGGTGTTGACGGTGTGCTGGTGGTTGATTACCCGCCGGAAGAGGCGGCGACATTTGGTGCGGCGATGAAATCGAATGGCATGGATCCCATTTTTCTGCTTGCGCCGACGTCGACCGCAGCACGTATTGCTCAGGTTGCTGAAATTGCCAGTGGCTACGTTTATTACGTTTCGTTGGCCGGTGTGACCGGTTCCGGAGCGCTTAACGTTGAAGCTGTTGCCGAACGTCTGCCGTTGATTCGTGAGAAGACCGGTTTGCCGGTTGGTGTTGGTTTTGGTATTCGTGACGCGGCGACGGCGGCGCGCATTGCCGGCATTGCCGATGCGGTTGTGGTGGGTAGTCGAATTATTGAAGAAATTGAAAAATCTACGGCCGAAACAGCGTGCGCCAACGTGAAAGCATTGGTAGCCGATATTCGTCGAGGCGTGGATGAGGTGAAACCATGAGCTGGCTGAGCAAACTTCTTCCCCCTAAAATCAAGCGTGAGCACGGCGCTCAGCGTCGGGGCGCCTTGCCTGAAGGTTTGTGGAGCAAATGTCCGTCTTGCGAGGCGGTGCTCTACGCGACTGACCTCGACAATAATCAGCAGGTTTGCCCCAAATGCGGTCATCACAACCGCCTGAATGCTCGTCAGCGCCTTGAACTGCTGCTTGATCCGGAGGCTTGTTTTGAAATTGGCGCCGAGATTCTCCCGGTGGATAGCCTCAAGTTCAAGGACAGCAAGCGTTATCCCGATCGACTGATGGAAGCCAATGAATCCTCGGGTGAGAGCGACTCGCTGGTTTGTCTGCAAGGCTCAATCAAAAATATTCCAGTCGTTGCCGCAGCCTTTGAGTTTGGCTTTATGGGTGGGTCGATGGGTTCCGTCCTCGGTGAGCGTTTTGTCCGTGGCGTCCAGACGGCGATCGAACTAAAGGCCCCTTTCATCTGCATCACGGCTTCTGGCGGTGCGCGCATGCAGGAAGGCCTTTTTTCACTGATGCAAATGGCCAAAACAACGGCGGCGCTGACCAAGCTATCCGAGGCCGGTCAGCCCTTTATCTCCATCCTGACTGACCCGACGATGGGGGGCGTTTCCGCTTCTTTCGCCTTCATTGGCGATGTGGTGATTGCCGAGCCGGGGGCATTGATCGGCTTTGCCGGCCCCCGCGTTATTGAGCAAACGGTGCGTGAAAAGCTGCCAGACGGCTTCCAGCGTTCCGAGTTTCTGCTTGAAAAAGGCGCCATCGACATGATCGTCGACCGTCGCGAACTGCGCGATCAGGTGGCTCGCGTCATTGCCTTGCTGCAAAAATTGCCGGTTGCTGCTTGAAGACTCTCGACGACTGGCTGGCTCATCTGGAAAGCCTGCACCCGAAAGGTCAGGCGGGTATTGAACTAGGGCTGGATCGGGTTGCTCTGGTCAAAGAAACGCTTGGCCAAGTTCAGGCTTGCCCAGTGATTATTGTCGGTGGAACCAACGGCAAAGGGTCCACCTGCGCCTATCTGGAAAACATCATCGATCACGCCGGCTATCGGGTTGGCTGTTATACCTCGCCACACCTTCTGGTCTATAACGAACGGGTTCGGGTGAATGGCCAGTCGGCCAGCGACGACGCCTTGTGTGCCGCCTTTGCCCGTGTCGAAACAGCCCGTTTGCGTTCGGGGGATGTGCCGCTAACCTATTTTGAGTTTGGCACCTTGGCCGCTTGGGAAGTATTTGCTGCGGCTGACGTTGAGGCGGTGATCCTTGAAGTGGGCCTGGGTGGGCGACTTGATGCGGTCAACGCTTATGAACCCGATATTTCCATCGTCACCGGTGTTGCCCTTGATCACACCGACTGGCTGGGGCCGGATCGGGAAAGCATCGGTTTTGAAAAGGCTGGAATCTATCGTACGGGCAAGCCAGCCTTTTGTGCTGATCCCAATCCGCCGCAAAGTCTGCTTGATCACGCAGCCAGTATTGGCGCCGACCTGCGCCTTATTGGTCGGGATTTTGGTTTTGAGCGGGCTCAGGGCGAAGGTAACGAAAACCGCCTGCAATGGCGATGGTGGTGTCGTTCCGGTGAGTCGTTGGTGAAGCGTTCGCTGGCTTATCCCGGCCTGCGCGGCCCTGTTCAGTTGTACAACGCAAGCGTAACGCTCGCGGCGCTGGATGCGCTAACGGATCAGTTGCCGGTCACCATGCAGGCGATTCGTCCGGGACTGATTGAGACTGAATTGGCTGGCCGGTTCCAGGTCGTGCCGGGCAAGCCGGCGATTGTCCTTGATGTCGGCCATAATCCTCAGGCGGTCAAAGTGCTGGCTGACAATCTATCGACGATGGGGTTTTTCGACCGTACCTATGCCGTGCTGGGGATGTTGAATGACAAGGATATCGCTGGTGCGCTTTTGCCCTTGAAGGGCAAAGTCGATTATTGGCATGTCGCGACACTACCGGGTATTCGCGGTACGTCGGCTGAAACAATGGCTGAAATTATCAGTCATTGTGAACTGGGTGGGGAGATCGTTTGCCATGCCTCACCAGCGCAGGCCATGCAGGCAGCGAAGGGTCTAGCTGCTGAAAGTGATAGAATCTTGGTCTTTGGTTCGTTCCTCACGGTCGCCGGGGCGCTTGAAGCGCTGCGCAAAAAACACTAATTCATGGAAGAAAACGACGTTCAGTTGCAACTCAAGAAACGGGCTCGACGCCGACTGGTCGGTGCGCTTGCCTTCGTTTCGGTGGTTGCTGTTGTCCTGCCGATGGTCATGGATCACGAGCCACGGCAGGTGGTTCAGGATGTTGAAATCCGTATTCCTGGCCAGGACGAAAAGCCGTTTGCGCCTAAATTTTCGACCGCACCCGTCGAGAAATCGGTCAACAAGCCTTCCGACTCAACTCCGGCCAAGCCGCCGACTGAAGTTGCCGAATCCAGGGTCGCGGCGCAGCCAACGGCTCGGGTTGTGGAGACGGCCAAAGAAAAATCTGTAGACAAGCCCGTAGAAAAAACACCGGTCAAAGTCGAGAAATTGCCAGAAAAGCCACCAGAGAAATCTACCGAGAAAGCGCTAGCCAAGCCAGCCGAAAAACCAGCGGCTAAAAACGATGATGCCAAGCGGGCGGCGGCAATTCTTGGTGGGCAACCCTCTGACGCCAAGCCAGTGTCGGCATCCGGTGAATATCTGGTGTTAATTGGTGCCTTTTCCAATGAGGCCAATGTCAAGAATTTGAAAGCCAAGCTTGCCGAGCAGGGAATAAGAACCTTCAGCGAGCCGCTTGATACGCCGCAAGGCAAGAAAACCCGAGTCAGGGCTGGACCGTTTGCTAGCCGTGAGGCGGCTGAGAAAGCGCTCGAAAAGATGCAGCGGATTGGCGTTTCCGGGGCTATTGCGGCGAAGCAATGACTGTTTTTGACTATGTCGTGATCGGCATCGTCAGCCTGTCGCTGTTATTCGGGCTTTGGCGAGGTGTGGTCGGTGAAGTTATCGCTTTGATTGCCTGGATTGTTGGCATTGTGGCAGCCGTTGAGTTTGGATCAACCGTGGGTCAGTCGCTCTTTTCGGGGCTGACTGATCCTGCGATCCGAACCTTGGCTGGTTGTGTTGTGATTTTTGTGGGTGTGCTGGTGACGATGGCGCTGGTACGCATGGCGGTGCGACACATGGTCAAGGCCCTTGGGCTGAGTGTGTCAGACCGCTTGTTGGGAATGGTGTTTGGTTTGGCGCGCGGTGTGCTGGTCATCATGGTACTGGTCGGGTTGGGCGGTATGACTACCGCCCCGAAACAGCTCTGGTGGAAAGAAGCCACTTTGTCGCAGCCTTTGGAAACAGCCGTTCTCGTCGCCAGGCAATGGTTGCCGGACGATTTGGCAAAACGAATTCGATTCAGCTAGGCAGGGAAAAACTATGTGCGGGATTCTCGGGGTGATGGCAACATCGCCGGTCAACCAGTTGCTCTACGACGGCCTGATGGTGCTTCAGCATCGCGGCCAGGATGCAGCCGGAATAGCAACGGCTGAGGGCAACACCTTTCACTTGCAAAAGGGCCCAGGACTGGTGCGCGACGTTTTCCGCACCCGCAACATGCGTGCGCTCCCCGGTAACTGGGGTATCGGCCATGTGCGCTATCCAACCGCCGGTTCGGCCACGAACTTTGCCGAGGCCCAGCCGTTTTACGTGAACTCGCCCTTCGGTATCGTTCTCGGCCATAACGGCAACCTGACCAACGCCGATCAGCTTAAGGACGAGATGTTCCGACTGGATCGTCGTCACATCAATACCAATTCCGATTCCGAAGTCCTGCTCAACGTCCTGGCGCATGAGCTGCAATGCTCGGCCCACGGTTATGAGTTGGATGTGGACAGTATTTTCCAGGCAGTGGCTGGCGTGCATCGCCGTTGCCGGGGTGCTTATGCCGTGGTTGCCCTGATCGCCGGCTATGGTTTGCTTGCCTTCCGCGATCCGCATGGTATCCGGCCGCTGGTCTATGGCCAGAACTCGACGCCAGAAGGTATGGAGTATCTGGTGGCTTCCGAGTCTGTGGCACTCGATACGCTGGGTTTTCAGATGGTGCGCGATATCGAACCGGGTGAGGCGATCTTTATCGACCTCAACCACAAGTTGAGCAGTCGCCAGTGTGCCCAGCAGCCAACCTATTCCCCTTGCATTTTCGAATACGTCTATCTGGCTCGGCCGGATTCGGTGATTGATGGTGTTTCGGTCTACGAAGCCCGTCTGGCGATGGGCGAATCGCTCGCTGAAAAGGTGAAGAAACACATTCCGATTGAAGATATCGACGTCGTTATCCCGATTCCGGATTCGAGCCGTCCGGCGGCGATGCAACTCGCCCAGGCACTCAATATTCCTTTCCGCGAAGGCTTCGTCAAAAATCGTTACGTTGGCCGCACCTTCATCATGCCGGGTCAGGCGATGCGGAAAAAATCAGTGCGCCAGAAGTTGAACACCTGTGGCCAGGAATTCAAGGGCAAGCGCGTCTTGCTGGTTGATGATTCGATTGTCCGCGGCACGACGAGCCGTGAAATTGTCGAGATGGCCCGCGCTGCAGGCGCCGTCAAGGTTTACTTCGCTTCCGCTGCGCCACCGGTGCGTTTTCCGAACGTCTATGGGATTGATATGCCGACCCGTGCAGAACTGATTGCGACCGGTCGTGACGATGAAGGTATTGCCCGGGAAATCGGGGCGGATGCCCTGGTCTATCAGGACATCGAATCATTGAAGTATTCAATTTCCAAATTGCGCCCGGACCTGACTGACTTCGATGCTTCCTGTTTCGATGGCTGTTACATCACGGGCAACATCGATGAATATTATCTTGATTCGATTGAAGCCAAGCGGAGCGGCAAATCCGGCAAGACGGCCGATGAAGAAGATGACGGTGATGGAAATTCTGCGCAACAGCTGGTTTTGCAACTGGCGTCAGGGGGGCGGGATTGATGAGTGGGCCCGATAAAAGCAAATTGAGCTATCGTCCGGAGACGCTGGCTGTTCGTGCCGGCCAGGAACGTAGCCAGTTCGGCGAGCATTCCGAGGCCTTGTACCTGACCTCCAGCTTCGTTTTCAAAAGCGCGGCCCAGGCGGCCAAGCGCTTTTCGGGTGAAGAGCCGGGCAATGTCTATGCCCGTTTTTCCAATCCCACGGTCACGATGTTCGAGCAGCGGCTCGCTGCGCTGGAAGGTGCTGAAAACTGCGTCGCCACAGCCAGCGGCATGGCGGCGATCATGGCGGCCGTGTTGGCGCATCTGAAAAACGGTGATCATATTGTTGCGTCGAACGGCCTGTTTGGCGCGACGGTGCAATTGTTTTCGAACATCCTGTCGCGTACCGGCATCACCACGAGCTTTGTACCGCAGACTGATCCCGCTGCTTGGGAAGCTGCAATTCGTCCCGAAACGAAGATGTTCTTCCTTGAAACGCCCTCTAATCCGCTAACGGAAATTGCCGATATTCGGGCGTTGACCGCAGTCGCCCACGCCAGGGGCATTCTGGTGGCGGTTGATAACTGTTTTTGCTCGCCCATTTTGCAGCGGCCGCTTGAACTCGGCGCTGATCTGATCATTCACTCGGCCACCAAGTTTCTTGATGGCCAGGGCCGCGTTCTGGGCGGTGCCGTGTGTGGTTCAAAGGCGCTGACGGAAGAGGTGTTCAAATACTTGCGCACTGCAGGCCCGACCTTGTCGGCTTTCAACGCCTGGGTGCTGCTCAAGGGTCTCGAAACCCTGAAGCTGCGTGTTGAGGCGCAATCAGCCACTGCTCTGAAAGTTGCTACCTGGCTTGAAGCCCATCCCAAGGTGGCACGGGTTTTTTACCCCGGCCTGCCATCGCATCCGCAATACGAGTTGGCGAAAACCCAGCAGAAGAGCGGTGGCGCGATTGTCTCCTTCGAGATCAAAGGCGCTCGCGAGCAGGCCTGGCAGGTGGTCGATCATTGCCAGCTTCTTTCGATTACCGCCAATCTTGGCGATACCAAAACAACTATCACCCATCCCGCCTCCACCACGCATGGCCGTATTTCCCCGGAAGCCCGGGCCGCGGCGGGCATCAGCGAAGGGCTGCTGCGCATTGCCGTTGGCCTTGAAGCGGTAGAGGATCTTCTGGCCGATCTAGATCGCGGCTTGGCGAAAATCGCCGGATGAAGCAGACAGTTTCGGTTGATCGCCTCCAGCCTGGGGTTTTCATTTCGCTCAGCGAAATGGGCTGGCTCGATCATCCGTTTCTGCTCAACCGCTTTCGCATCGCCGATCAGGAGCAAATTAAGGTTTTGCGTCGCCTTGGCTTGAAAGAGGTGGAGTGGGACCCGGCGCGTAGTACCGCACAACCGTTGCCGGAGGCGGCTGCGGTTGTTGCCGAAGCCGAGATCGATTTCACCGCGTCGGCCTTGGGTTCTATGCTCGATGTCAAGCGGCAGCGGGCCGAACGGGTACGGACGCAGCGGGATGGCTTGGCCCGTTGCGAGCGCTTGTTCGAGCAGGAAACTGTCGGCATGAGTGAAATCCTCGCCGATCTTGGCTCGCGCCCCAACGAATCGTACGGCCGTGCCAAAACCACCGTTGGACGCCTAGTTGGCGGCCTGCTCAATGCCGACAGTGTCGCCGTGCATCTGGTCAATATGAAGTCCAAGGAGCCGGGGCTGGCCCATCACGCGATGAACGTGATGGTGGTTTCCCTGCTGCTCGGCAAACTGGCCAAACTCAGCGAAGAAGAAATGCGTTCTCTCGGGCTGGGGGCGTTGTTCCATGATGTCGGCAAAACCGACGTGCCGGCCCGGGTGCTGCGCAATGCTCAGCGAACGAAGGCGGAGGAGCAGTTTTATCAGGCCCACGTTGGTTACGGCATTAAAAATATCGCCGCTATTCGCGACATGCCGCTTGCGGTTAAAAATATCATTGCCTGTCATCACGAGCGCTGGGATGGCAATGGCTTTCCCAATCGCCTTGGCGAACTGAAAATACCGAAACTGGCCCGTATCGTGGCGATTGCCAATCGTTACGACAACCTGTGCAATCCATTTGACTTAACAACGGCCAAGACGCCTGCCGAAGCGGTCGCCCACATGTTCAAGCGTGAGGCCGGCTTTTATGACCCGGAGTTGCTGCAGTTGTTTGTCAAGGCGCTTGGCGTTTATCCGCCAGGCAGCTTCGTCGCCTTGAGCGATGGCAGTATCGGCCTGGTTATCGAAACAAATAGCAAAGATCTTTTACACCCCCTAATCATGCTGCATGACCCAACGGTGCCTCGCAATGAGGCACTTTTACTCGATCTGAGCGAAGCCGAAGCCAAAATCGAAGGGGCGCTTAGTCCGGCCAAATTGCCGATTGAAGTTGTCGAATACCTGGCCCCGCGTGGCCGTATCGACTACTACATCGACGCTGCCCACTAACGCGCACCCACTTAAAGCACTCGGCTCACCTACTAGGAGTATTCCATGCAATTTACCGACCTCGGCCTCAAGGCCGAACTCCTGCGCGCCATTAGCGAGCAGGGTTACGACACGCCGACGCCGATTCAGCAAAAGGCCATTCCCGCTGTGATGGCGGGCCATGACCTGATGGCTTCAGCCCAGACTGGCACAGGCAAGACGGCCGGCTTCACGCTGCCCATTCTGCATCGCCTGGCCAGTGGCCCGAATACCCGCACCTCCAAGCGGCCGCGGGTGCTTGTTCTGGTACCAACCCGTGAGTTGGCTATTCAGGTTGAAGAAAGCGTTCGCACCTACGGCAAGCATTTGCCGATCAACTCTTTGGCTGTCTTTGGCGGTGTCGGCATCAATCCGCAGATCGCCAGCCTGCGCCGTGGGGTTGATATCCTGGTGGCGACACCGGGGCGTTTGCTTGACCACGTGCAACAACGTACCGTCGATCTGGGTGCCATCGAAATTCTGGTACTGGATGAAGCCGATCGCATGCTCGACATGGGCTTCATTCGTGACATCCGCAAGATCATCGCTTTGCTGCCGAAGCAGCGTCAGAACCTGATGTTCTCGGCGACTTTCTCGCCGGATATCCGCGAACTGGCCAGCGGCCTGCTGCATCAACCGGTTTCGGTCGATGTGGCCGCGCGTAATACGGCGGCCGAAACGGTGACCCAGCGCGTCATTGAAACCAATCGCGAGCAGAAGAAGGATCTCCTGCTGCATCTGTTCGAAACGCGTGGCTGGCATCAGGTATTGATTTTCGCCCGTACCAAGCATGGTGCTGATGCCTTGTCGCGCAATCTCGATAAAGCCGGCATCAAGTCGGCAGCGCTGCACGGCAACAAGTCGCAAGGCGCCCGAACGCGTGCCTTGACCGATTTCAAGGAAGGCAAGCTGGTTGCTCTAGTGGCAACCGATATTGCGGCCCGCGGGATCGATATTGATTCGCTGCCTTACGTCATTAACTACGAAATCCCCAATATTGCGGAAGACTACGTGCACCGGATTGGCCGTACCGGCCGTGCCGGTATGGAAGGCGAGGCGATTTCGCTGGTCAGCCATGACGAACGTGGTTTCATGCGCGACATTGAGCGACTGATCAAGCGTGATCTGGAGCGCGTCATTGTCCCCGGTTTCGAGCCCTCGGCACATGCCGCGCCGCGACCGGTGCAGCCGCCGCGTGGTGCGCGCAAGCCGCAGCAGCCCGGCCGGCCACAGGGTCAGAAAACTGCGCCAAAATCGGGTGGACCGCAGCAACATCGCAGTGGCACCCGGCATCACTAAAAAAAGCTGTCGTCGACGATCCGTTCAGTTATTTGAGCAAATCGTCGAACAAATAGTTTTTCTTGTGGTCAATAATGCTGTTAAAGCGGGCGCTTCCCGGCTATTTTTTGGGCCAAGTGCCGCGCCGGTATTTTTTGTGAATCAGAGTTCAGGCGGGCGAATATACCCGCTACAGCCTGATTATCTGTCGAGGAGTTTAGATGCGCTCAATTATTCTGCTCTCTGGCGTATTCGCCTGTCTGCTCGGGCAACCGGCGTTCGCCGAGGAAATCGCTGGCGAAGCGCCGATTCATTTAATGGCCAAAGAAGGCAAGGGGGTCGAGGTTGCTCGACTCCTGAAAGCCGACCCAAAAATGCGCGATGTGCGCTCGCTGCTGGGCTCGACACCACTACATTTCGCTGCAACGAACGCGGATCGCAGCGCAATGACCGTTTTGTTGGCGGCCGGGGCGGATCCCAATGCGCGTGATGCGGAAGGTTCGACGCCCCTGCACATGGCGGCCTACGTCAGCAAAGCAATGAATGTCCAGCAATTGCTTGAGGCGGGCGCTGATCCGCTACTCAAGAACAATGCCGGACGCGATGCCGCTTCAATGGCACGAAAGGTCAAGGCCGATGAGGCTGCCGGTGTGCTTTCACTCTGGATGTTGAAGGGATGCAAGGCAGGCAAACCATGCTGAAAAATCTGTTTTTACTGCCCTTTTTTGTGTTGACCGCGCATGCCGTGGCCGACGATGTTTTGCCGCCGGTGACGCTCTACTCGCCGACCGTTTGTTTTGCTTGCGTTGATTACGCCGACTATTTGCGTAAAAACGGTTTCACGGTGACAGTGAAACCCACCGACGACATGGCGGCGGTGAAGCGTCGTTTCAAAGTGCCAAAGCATCTCCAGGCCGAGCCCAGTGCGATGGTGGGTGCATATTTTGTTGAAGGCCATGTGCCGGCTGAAGACATCAAGGAGTTGCTGCGCGAAAAGCCCAAGGCGCGCGGACTGGCCGTGCCGGGTTTGCCGCTCGGAGCGCCGGGGCGGGAGTTCTCCAGCCCGACTTGTGATACGGCATGCACCGTGCTGGATGGTGATACCGGGCAGGGCAGGGTGCGTCGGGAGTTGTACGACACGCTACTTGTCAAATTGGATGGCGATACTTCGACTTATGCTCGCCATTGATCGGCCTCGAGACGCCAGGTTTTTTCTGTGGTGTCTTCTCAGCGCGTGGTAGCCGCGCCGAAAAGCGCGCCGTGCCAGGTATTCAGCCAGGCGTCCTCTTCGCCCTGCGGATTGTTCTCACGCTTCTGGCTGATGTTTTGCATGATTTCGCCGTCGCCACGTATCCGGTAGCGGCTTTCAATCCGGACCACCTGGGGTGGTTCCATGCTGAGGTAGGCAAAGCAGGTGCCTTCCGGTAGCTCGGGAGTGGTCGGATTGTCGGTCATGCGCCCGATGATTTCCTGCGCAACGATACCGCCCATCCGGCTGGCCAATTCCCCGGTCTTGGGATAGTGACCAAATAGCGCTGACACCGCACCGACACTGTCGCCAATAACGAATACCCGTTCATCACCCAAAAAAGCGAAATTTTTAGGGTTGACCGCAGCCCATCCGCTATTGCTGCCGTTCAGCCCGTTATTTCGACAAATCTCGGCAGCCTGTTGCGGGGGCATCAGGATGGCGTCGTCAAAGTGAATGTCGTCGATATCCAGCGTCGCCATACGGCGGTAAGGGTCAATCTTGCGCAGCCGGGTGTTCGGCAGGTAATTGACCTGATCGCGGAATTGTTCGCTGAAAACCCGTTGATAGCCCGCCCACGGGGCATTCGGCTCGATAATGGTCAGACGGGCCTTGAGGCCGCGTGATTTGATGTGCTGCGCAATCATCACGGCCCGTTCATAAGGAGCCGGCGGGCAACGGTAGGGAGCCAGCGGCAGATTGAGTAAAAACTCCCCGCCCGAAAATTTGGCCAGTTTTTCCTTGAGGGTCAGGGCTTCCTTGCCCGCAGCGTAGCCACTGGGGAAGTGCTGGCGCAGATGGGCGGCTGCGGCACGATCGCCCTCGACCAACTCGTGATCGGACTCGCTGATGCCGGCGGCGACAACCAACCAGTCATAGGGAAAATTGCCCGTCGAGCTACTGACCAGGCGGCGAGCCATGTCAATGCCAGTGACCTCGCCCTGATGGAAGCGATAGCCCAGTTGATCGGCTGCTTTTTGATAGTTCTGACGCAGGCGCCGGCCATCGTCCAGCCCCGCCAGCCAGCGGTTGCTGAGTGGCAATGAAATGAACTCCGCGTTGCGTTCGATCAGCAAGACATCGCAAGCCTTGGCCAACTGGCGGGCGGCTGATAGCCCCCCCCAGCCGCCGCCAATAATGACGATTTTTGGCCGGGCCGGATTCGCCACAATAGTTGGGGCACACAGGGTGCAAGCACTGGCGAGCAGCAGTTGGCGACGGGTAATAGGCATGGTGCAAGCTTAGGCTGAAATTGACTCAGCGGAAATGATTGAAAGCAACTCGGCGCCGTAATGCTCAATTTTTGCGCTGCCCATGCCAATCACGGTGGCTAGCAAGCCCCTGCTGAGCGGTCGGACTTCGGCTAGTTCGCGCAGGGTTTTGTCGTGCAGAATGACGTAGGATGGAACGGCTTGCTCCTTGGCGGTATCACTGCGCCACTGCCGGAGAACCTGAAATAGCGCTTCGTCGGCGGCGGAGAGACTGCTCTGGACCATCGTGGCCGTCCTGGTCGGAGGTTTCTTGCGCAAGGACGGCCGGCGGAGTTCGACACGCTGTTCGCCCTTCAAGACTTTACGGGCGGCATCGGTCAGTTGTAGAGCTCCGTGCTCTGCCATATCCACATGGACCAGACCGGCAGCCGCCAACTGGCGGAAAACGCTTTTCCAACCGTGTTCATCCAGATCGCCACCGACCCCGAAAGTGGGGAGCTGGTCGTGGTTCCATTGCTTGATCTTGTCGGTCGCCTTGCCGCGCAGCACGTCGGTCAGATGCGAGACGCCAAAACGCATGCCGGTACGGAAGATCGCCGAGAGCGCCTTTTGTGCGGCCAGCGTGCCATCCCAAAGTTCAGGCGGGTCCTGGCAAACGTCACAGTTATGACAGGCAGCGCGATCTTCGCCAAAATAATCGAGCAGCACCTGCCGGCGGCAGCGCGGCGCTTCGCAGTAGGCCAGCAGCGACGTCAGGCGTTGCGATTCGAGGACTTTCTGTTGATCACCCGCACCCGATTCAGCAATCCGCGCGTGCTGCAGCGCGACATCCTGCATGCCGTAGGCCATCCAGGCTTCGGCCGGCTCACCATCACGGCCGGCGCGGCCGGTTTCCTGATAGTAGGCCTCGATGCTTTTCGGCAAATCGAGGTGGGCGACGAAGCGCACATCCGGTTTGTCGATGCCCATGCCGAAGGCGATCGTCGCACACATGACCAGCCCTTCCTCGCGCAGAAAGCGGCGCTGGTTGGCGGCACGGGTCTGGACCGGCAGGCCGGCGTGGTAGGGCAGGGCCGGGTAGCCCTGGGCGGAAAGCCACTCGGCGGTCTCCTCGACCTTCTTGCGCGACAGGCAATAGACAATGCCGGCTTGCCCTTTGCGGCCGCTCAGGAAGCCGAGCAACTGTTTTTTTGCATTGTCCTTTTCGACCACGGTGTAGCGGATATTCGGGCGGTCAAAACTGGAGAGAAAGACGCGCGCCTCGTTCAGGCCCAGGCGGGTCAGAATTTCACTGCGCGTCGCCTGATCGGCGGTGGCAGTCAGCGCGATACGCGGGACGTTTGGATAGCGTTCGTGCAGCGCCGAAAGCTGCAGGTATTCCGGCCGGAAATCATGGCCCCATTGTGAGACGCAATGCGCTTCGTCGATGGCGAACAAGGCCAGCTTGCCGGCTTCGCTGAGCGCGTCGAGCATGGCCAGGGTGCGGTCGAGCAGTAGGCGTTCGGGGGCGATATAGACGAGATCTAGCTGACTGGCAAAGATCTTCTGTTCGATGCTCTGCGCTTCGCGCCAATCGACCGTCGAATTGAGGCAGGCGGCGCGAACACCCAGTTGTGTCAGGGCATCGACCTGATCCTGCATCAGGGCGATCAGCGGTGAAACGACGACGGCACAACCGGGGCGGAGCAGGGCGGGAATCTGGAAGCAAAGGCTTTTGC
>Ga0209480_10001675_pt1 | contig 15964 bp, 16 predicted proteins | sample JI61114C2DNA_FD_187501 | JGI IMG/M metagenome (GOLD analysis project Ga0209480, IMG submission 187501) | Wastewater effluent complex algal communities from Wisconsin, to seasonally profile nutrient transformation and Carbon sequestration -... | ecosystem: Engineered > WWTP > Effluent > Algae...
GCGGCCGTGGCAGGGACGGCGATCGCGACGACAATCGTGGCCGCGGCGACGAGGGCCGGCGCGACCCCGACTAGGCGCCCGCTAGACTAGACCGAAAAGCTCGTGCCGCAGCCGCAGCCCGACGTTGCGTTCGGGTTGTGGATGCGGAACGCCGCGCCGATGATCTCGTCGACGAAGTCGATCTCCGACCCCGCGAGGAAGGGCAGGCTGGCCTCGTCCACCACGGCCTTCGCGCCATCGCGCTCGATCACCGTGTCGTCGGCGTTCGCCTTGTCGGCGAACCCGAAGCGATAGGAAAAGCCCGAACAGCCCCCGCCAATCACCTCGACGCGCAGCATCGTGCCCGCGGGCTGGCCCGCCACGATCTTCGCAATCCGGCGCGCGGCCGAGGCGGAAAGGCTGACGCCCACATGTTCAGCGACTTCGGTCATGCCTCCCAGATAGGGAGATTGGGGCGGGAAGGGAAGGTGGGGCGGGTTCCCTACCTCGCCGACGACGGGGCTGGTGGCGCGCAGCGGAGCAGTGTGCCGATGGTGGCGCTTGCGCGGGTAGCCGATCGCGCCGCGATTGCTGGACCAGCCTAGTCGAGCGGCCGGTCTGGCGTGACGCCGTTGGCTGCCGCGCGGGCGAGGTTCACGATCATCAGGCGGACATCGTCTTCCTCGATCTTCAGGAAGGCCGTCAGGAGATCGTAGATATCAAATTCGTCCGCGGCGTCACCCTGAAGCTTCTGCAAGATTTCGGAATGGGTGAGGGCGACTGTTCCCTTCAGGAAGTAGCCGATTGCGACGTCCAGTTCGGCGGCGATCTTTGCGAGACGAGCGACCGTAATCCTGTTCTGCCCCTGTTCGTACTTCTGGAGCTGCTGGAACGAGATGCCGAGTTGTTCGGCAAGAGCGGCCTGGGAGAGCCCGCGTTCGCGGCGACGCATCATCACGCGCTTGCCGATAAGGCGATCAACGGGGCCGGCATCCTTGGGCGAGGGCCCTCCCTCTGGCCCATCGGCGTTGCTCGGGTCGGCCATGTCGTTGTCCCCCAATTGCCCTCGCTTGCTTGTCCGGCGCCGGCGCTTGGAAAATATCCCACTTTTCGAATTAGGCATCAGAAGGAACTGCGGTTCATTTCGGCCAGTTGACGGAAGGACGGACGGCTCGCAGTGTGGGCATCGGAGGGAATGCCGTGAATACCCAGCGCGCTCGGTTAGCGGAGTCGCTACTCTCGTTCTCCCAGCTTACAATCCGGGCTACCTCCGAGCGTCAGCTTCTGCCTGAGCTGATGACCAGGCTCGCTCCCTTTGGCGTCACGCATGTCAGCGCCGGAGTCACGACAGATCGCAACCGCGTCTTCAAGATTGGCAACCGGAACCACTTCGGCCAGCTGAACATGGCGTGGGCGTCGACCTATTTCGGGCGTCGCCTCTTTCGTGACGACCCGATCCTCGGACACTCCCTGCGGGCCGAGAGAGCGAACTACTGGGACCGCGCCATCGACATGTCGCGCGTTGCGAAACCGGGCAAGCGCGTCTTGAGCATGGCGGCCAGCTGCGGCGTCAAGGATGGCTTCATCGTTCCCGCGCCCCTTTTCAATGGCGATGTCATGATCGTCGCATTCCAGGGCGACCGACTGGATCGTGACCCAGACGTTGAAGCGCTGATGCGCGGGCTTGGCATGTATTACGGCATGGAAGGTCAGCGCCTCATCACGGCTGCGAACATGCGCGCCGGCTCGCTCTCGGCGCTCACGGGACGCCAAATTCAGACGCTCCACCTTGCCGCTCTTGGCAGACGCCAGGGTGAAATCGCCGCCGAGATGGGGATCAGCGTCAACACGGTCGAATATCATCTCAAGATGGCGCGAGGCCGGCTGGGCGCTAAAAACACTGCGGAAGCTGTAGCTCTGCTTTACTCGACCCCGCCCAATCTGTTCCGTTCCTACGGAGACCCGTAGGCGTCGGGGCGAGCGACTGGAGCCAGACTTCTCCTCTCTGGGTGAAAGAGGGGGGACGGGCTCGTTGCTTAGTCACTGCGTTACACCAGCAAACCGGCCGCGCTATCCTGACCAGCTGGATCAGATGTTTCGGCAGCGCCACGCGCTCTTCGTTGAAAGGAAGGGCTGGCGGGAGCTGAGACGCGCGGATGGCCGCGATATCGACGCCTATGATGGGGATGAAACCGTTTACATCATCGTCATGGGCGATGCTGGAGAGGTGTTCGCATCCGCGCGCCTCAATCCTACGTGGTCGCGGCATCAGCTTGAGCAAGGCTCCGATTTCCGTGCGGCTTATGCCCAGCATCCCGTGCCTTGTGGACCCAAGGCCTGGGAGTGTTCGCGTCTGATTGGTGGTGATGGGCGACTGGGACGTGAGCACGTCACCGAGAGCTTTGGCCGGCTGATGGTCGCCGTCGGCGAGTTCTGTCGCCGCCGTAGCGTTACGGAGATCATCTCCATCCTTGAGACAGCGGCCGTCACCCAGTTTCAAACACAGGGCTATCGTTGCGAACCTCTCGGACTCCCCGTGCGGTTCGAGACTGACAAGGGTCCGTCGGACGCCATCGCGACGATCATTCGCCCCCGTCCGGCAGGCGCGGCGCGGGACGGCAGCCCCTCAATGTGGGTGGGGCCCGCGATGTTCGAGGCGGCCTCGGCATCACGCGCGAATGCAGACGGCCAGCCTGGCTTTGCGCTGTTGGAGAGCGCCGCCGAGATCATGAGCGAGGAAGGCCAACGACGGGCGCTGCGCGCGATTCACGGAGTGATCGAATGGGAGCTGGCTGGCGTGCAAGAGATGCAGCGACGGGCGGCCAACTGACCGATGACTCTGCAGGGTCAGATTGCACAAACCATGGCTGTGAATTTCTACTAGAAGTTGGTTCCCAAGTCGGGCCCTGCCGGTAACGGTATCCGCGTTGGCCCGACCCCCAACCCAGGGCCAGCAACGGAAGGGCGCTCCTAACCGGGGCGCTCTTTTGCTTTTGGCGATCTGAGTTCGGTCGGCAATGCGTCGTGGGCTCTTCGATTTGCGAGGGGCGAATTTGGGCTAGAGGTGGGCATTCGTCTGCTTCGCAGACGGCCCCCTCCGTTACGACGCTTCGCGTCGCGCTGGCTCCCCCGCCTTCGGCGAGGGAGGACTTCCTACCTTGACGCCCGGGGCGAACGGGCTCGTAAGGTTGGGGATGGCAAAGACGTTTGTTCCTCCACCTCGGGCGGTGTTTGCGACTGATCCGGCGCGGTCGCGGGGGCGGTTGAATCTGGAGTCGCCTTCGGCGACGCGGACGGAGTTTCAGCGGGACAAGGATCGGATTGTTCATTCGGATGCGTTTCGGCGGCTGAAGCAGAAGACGCAGGTTTTTGTGGCCCATGAGGGCGATCATTACCGGACGCGGCTGACGCACTCGCTGGAGGTCTCGCAGATTGCGCGGACGGTGGCGCGGGTGCTGGGGCTGGATGAGGATCTGGCGGAGACGCTGTCGCTGGCGCACGACATCGGGCATCCGCCGTTCGGGCATGCGGGGGAGACGGCGCTCAATGCTGCGATGGAGCAGTATGGCGGGTTCGATCACAATGCGCAGGCGCTGCGTGTACTGACGAAGCTGGAGCATCGGTATCCGGAGTTCGACGGTCTGAACCTGACCTGGGAGACGCTTGAGGGCGTGATCAAGCATAATGGTCCGCTGGTGACGGCGGAGCGGCCGGCGGGGAAACTGCCGACGGCGTTTCGCGAGTATGAGGCGTTGCAATCGCTGGAGCTCAATACGTTTGCAGGGCCTGAGGCGCAGGTGGCGGCGCTGGCCGACGACATTGCGTACAACAATCACGATATCCAGGACGGGCTGCGGGCGGGTCTGTTTGGCGTTGACGATCTGATGGATGTGCCGCTGGCGGGGGACGTGTTCGCCGAGGTGATGGCGCAGTATCCGGGGCTTGAGCGGGACCGGCTGATTTCGGAGTCTGTGCGGCGGCTGATCGGGATCTGGGTGCAGGACCTGATTGCGGAGTTCGGGCGGCGCGTGGCTGTGGCGCGGCCGAAGTCGGTGGAGGATGTGCGCGAGCTGGATGCGCCGCTGGCGGCGTTCTCGGAGGACATTGCGGAGCGGCAGAAACCGCTGCGCGCGTTCCTCTTCGAGCGGATGTACCGGCATCACAAGGTGAACCGGATGATGAGCCAGGCGCGGCGGATCGTGGGCGATCTGTTCGGGCTGTTCCTGTCGGAGCCGGAGACGCTGCCTCCGCCGTGGCGGGACGAGGCGAAGGCGGCCGGGGCGGACAAGGTGAAGCGGGCGCGGGTGGTGTGCGATTACATCGCGGGGATGACGGACACGTACGCGATCGAGGTGCACCGCAGGCTGTTCAATCTTGAACGGTGGGTGTGAGGCCTACTTCGCGAAGATCAGGTCCGTGACTTCCGTGGGCAGCAGGGTGGCGGCCTTGAGTTCGGGAAGACGCGAGGCGTCGGTGATCTCGTTCGGGAATTTCTGGCCGAGCTCGCGGATGACGGTGTTGGCTTCTTCATCGAGACCGTTGAGGCGCAGGGCGGCGGCGAGGATGTAGGAGCCGATGGGCGCGCCGTCGGGGGCGGCCTCGCGGGCTTCTTCCAGCGCCTTGGCCTTGTCGCCCTTCATGATGTGATAGATGGCGAGCGGCTGGTGGTACCAGGGCGGGTGGCCGGGGTTGAAGGCGATGGCCTTGTCGGCGAGCTCGCGGCCTTTTTCGGGGTCGCCGGAGAGGATGTACATCTGCGCGGCGTCGGAGAGGATCTCGGCGTTGTTGGGGTTGAGCTGCAGCGCCATGGCGATGGAGCGGCGGAAGCCTTCGATGTCGCCGGACTGGAACTGCGCGATGGCGAGATACTGATGCGCCATGGCGGAAGAGGAGTTGGCCTCGACCGCGCGCTGGGCCGCGGCGAGGGCGCGGGCTTTCGCGTTGGGCTCGGGGTTGAAGTTGTAGCGGATCTCGTCGCCGTACATCCATGAGAGCTTGGCCCAGGCCGGCGCGTAGCGCGGCGAGCGGGTGGTGACTTCCTCGAGGCATTTGCGGACGTCGGCGTGTTTCTCGCGCGATTTGGCGCGGGAGTATTCGTAAGAGTCGAGGACGCAGAGATAGTCCTTCATCGAGATGGCGCGGTCGCCAGTGAGGTCTTCCTTGAGGCGTTCCTGGATGACGCCGTGGGGCTGGCCGAGCTGGCCTGCGACCTTGCCGGCGAGTTCGGTCTGGACGTTGAGGACGCCGCTAGCGTCGTCGAGGGGGCTGATGTCGACGTCGGACCAGACGACGCGGTTGTCGCCGGCGTGAACGAGCTGGCTGGTGATGCGCAGCTCGCCGCTGGCGGCCTGGATGGAGCCGGTGACGATGAAGTCGGCGCCGCGCGGATCCTGCTTTGCGGATTCACCGGTGGAACCGATGACGGTGTCGTAGCCAAGCACGGTGAGTTCGGGGAAGCGGGAGAGGCTGTCGATGAGGTCGATCTGCAGGCCGTCGCGCAGGGAGCCTGCATAGTCGGGGCCGTCGATGAGCTGGTAGCGGGCGACGAAGATGACGGGGCCGGCGGGGCGGGTTCCGGCAAAGCCACGGGCGGGGTCGTCGGTGGCGGGCTTGGGCGCGGTCAGCATGAAGGCGAAGACGGCGATCAGGGCGATGGAGGCCGCGATGAGCATGGCCGGCATTACCCACGGCCGGGCGGCCCAGGTGGTGGCCCAGGCCGGGCCGGTGGTCGCGGGGGTGGATGAGGGGTGGGTGACGGTTGGGACGGGGGGCTCTTCGCCGTTGGTGATGTGGTCGGGCACAGATGGGGGCGGGGCAGGCAGGCCAGCCTCGATGCGCGTGAAGGTTGGCTGGTAGCCGCCGGGCGGAACCTCGATCAGGACGCGGACGCCCGGGGGCGGCTTCTTGTAGAAGGCGGCGAGTTGGCCGCGCAGGCGGCTGGCCTGGACGCGGACGATGGAATCCACGCGGGGGTCGAAGGTGGACGAGCGGTCGAACACGTCCATCGCAATGGAGTATTCCTTGAGACGGTCGCCTTCGCCCTTGAGCGTTTCGCCAACGATATAATCGAGCAGGGTCTGCAGGCGCTGCGAGCCGGCGAACGGGCGCGACGCCTTGATCGCCGCCACCGCCTCACCGATTTCGGCGCGGCTTGGCGTGTTTGAGTCGGAGCCCCCCATGGAGTCCAGACCCCCTCCGTCCCCATCGGGCGGGCGGGAAAAGTCCATTTTGCCGCCCCGTTTTGCGAGCTACGGGCATACTGGAGAACCCAGCCATATTGTAAAGCAGATAAGCCTAAGCGTTTAACATTGGATTTTACGCAGCAAAATCAGGGTGTTACGTCATGTAACATCGGCGTAGCGGTTACGAGGTCGCTTCGCTGCGGATTTAGCCTTCTGCTGGGGGGCTAACTCCATCATGTCACCGGTCGCAGTGCGGTGGCCTTCCGTCCCCCCCAACCCACGAGGGCCGCTGCGCGACGCGTCGTGCCCGGGCGCAGGAGCTTGCTCCAGCACCCGGGTACGGTCGCAGTCTTTTTTCGGAGTTAGAGATGCCCACAAGCACGCCGTCCGGGGCGCGCTTTGCGTTGGTCGTCGACGACAACCCTGCAGCGGCCGCGATCAGTGGTGCGCTGTTGGCGGCGTCTGGCTGGACCGTGGAACACGCACGCGACGGATTTGAAGCGATCGTAAGGTTTCGGTCCCGACACTATGGCGCCGTTGTGCTGGATTACCGGCTCCCGGGCATGGATGGCGTCGAGGTGCTGGCCTGGATCCGCCGGCACGTGGCCAACGCCCCCGAGGTCGTGGTGGTGTCTTCCGACCCGATGGCGGTGCTGCAGGAGCGGTTCCGGGGCCTTGGGGTCAAGGCAATCCTGAACAAGCCGGTCTCTGCCATCGACCTGTGCCAGGTGCTACGGGCGGCCTGAACCCTATTCGGGTTCCACAATTTTGCTGTTCATTAAGGCCCACCCGGCAGGATGGCGACGGGAGCCTGCGTCAGCGGGCGCCATGATCCATGGACGGGCCCCATGACGCGCTATTCAAGATCTGTGATCCCCGGGCGGCCGCACGGCGAGGATGGCGGCGAGAAGGCCGCGATCGACAACATGGTGTTCGGCGGACCGGCCAAGAAGCGTGGGCCGAAGCCAGCCAATGACGAGGCTGATCCTGATTTCCTTCCTCCGGTGGAGGACGACGAGGCCGACCTGCTGGTTGGCCGATCCAATTCTGACAGGCGCAAAGGTGATGACCGCCGCAAGCAGGGCGGTGAGCGCCGTGCGGCCGCGCGTAAGCCTTCCGAATATGCACCGCTGCGCGAGCAGGGCGGCTATCGCGCCGCCGATGACGGCAAGCGCGGACCGATCCTTCTTGTTGGCGCGCTGATGATCGTCGCCGTGTTCGGCGTCGTTGTCTGGAACGCCTATCGCGAGGACGGCTCGGCTGGAGAGCCGACAGAGGTCGCCGAACTGGGCGAGTCCGGTCCGTTCAAGCGCCCCTATATAGACACGACAGAAACACCGGCCCCTTCGATGGCCGAAGAGATTGGCGTGCTGGACGATCTCGACGGCGCGCCGTCGAACCCGGTCGCGTCGAGTGAAGTGAGACCCGCGACGCCGCCGGCCGCAGCCGCGCCCGCCCCCGCGCCGGCAAAGCCCCAGCCCCAACCTGAAGTGAAGGCGCCCGCGCCGTTGAAGCCGCCGGCGTCTGCTCCTGTTCGCGCCGCGACAGCCGTGACCCAGCCGGGTCCGGTCGCTCTTGTGCCGCCGCCTGCAGCCAAGCCGCCCGCCGCTGCGCCCGCTCCCGCGCCCAAGCCCGTTGTCACAGCTGCGCCGCCGGTGTCGGCCGGCGCCATCCCGGTTTTCGCCGCTGGCGGCGCCTGGTTCGCACAGATCGCTTCGACCTCCAGCGAGGCTGGAGCGCTTGAGGAATGGGGCCGCCGCGCCAAGTCGTGGCCGGATCTCTTCTCGTCTGCGGAAAGGTCGATCCAGACGGCAGACGTCAACGGCCAAACCCGCTACCGTCTGCGCGTGGGAGCCTTCGCGTCTAAGGCAGATGCGACGGCGTACTGCGCTGAAGTGAAGGCGAGGGGCGGCAACTGCCTGCCCGCCCAGAGGTAACTGGCCGTCACCGTGAAAAGGGGGCCCTGTGAGGGGCCTAGGGTAACGCTGGCTTTGGGGTGATGCTACCGGTAGGAACTGGCTTTGGTGTGTAGATCATGCGGCTCGCCGGGCGGCTGGGAGATGCCGAACTTGATCGCGACGGCGCCTAAAGCGAGCAGAACGGGCGGGACCAGCAATTTGCGAAGCATGCTATTGTTTGGCATAGCGTGCGAAGTAGAAAAGCCCCGCATTGCCTGAGGCCATCGGCTTCTAGAGACAACCGGAATTCCGAATGGCCGAGCCAAGCGCGTGTATCCTTTCCGTTGCTGGGCTGAGGCTCACGGACGGAGAACGGAAGCTCCTGTCATCGGCCAATCCGTGGGGCATCATCCTGATGGGGCGCTCGTGCGAGAGCCCCGCGCAGGTGAAGGCGCTGACGGACGAAATCTGTGACGCGACAGGGCGCAGGACGCTGATCTTCATCGATCAGGAAGGTGGGCGCGTGCGGCGCCTGAAGCCGCCGGCGTGGCCGGACTTTGCGGCGCCGGGCGTTTATGGCGAGCTTTACAAGACTGATCCCGAAGCGGCATTCGCGGCGACGTGGCTGCACCATCGCCTGATGGCGGCGGAGCTGGAGCCGATGGGCATCCGCGCGGACTGCGCGCCTGTGGTCGATATCCATCATGTGGGCATGCACAAGATCGTCGGCGACCGTTCGTTCGGCGCGTCGGTGGAAGTTGTGGCCGAGCTGGCGCAGGCGGCGCTGGACGGTCTCGGCGCGGGCGGCGTTGCCGGCGTGATCAAGCACATGCCGGGACATGGGCGCGCGGAAGTGGACAGCCATGAGAGCATGCCGGTGGTGCGCGCCTCGCGTGAGCTGGTCGATATGGATATCGCGCCGTTCAAGGCGGTGCATCACGCCACGATGGGGATGACTGCGCACCTGGCGTTTGCGGCGCTGGATGATGAGGCGACGCCGGCGACGCTGTCGCCCAAGATCATCAACGAGATCATCCGGGGCGAGATCGGGTTCGATGGCCTGCTGATGACGGACGATCTCGGCATGCGGGCGCTGGGCGGGTCGCTGGCCTCGCGGGGGACACGGGCGCTCAAGGCTGGATGCGATGTGATCCTGCACTGCGCGGGGCTGGATGCGTGGGGCAAGGTGCTGCGCGAGCCGGATCCGGTGCTGCGCGAGATGGAGGAGGTGGCGGCTGTGTGTCCACCCCTGTCAGGCGAGTCGCTGCGCCGGGCGGAGGCGGCGGATGCTGCAACCGGGCATGTCGGGAGCTTCGACAAGGCTGAAGGCAGGGAGCGGCTGGAGCAGCTGTTGTCTGGCGGGGCCCACCCGTCTACAGCGGGGACATGACCGCACTACCCGGTTCCGATGAAAGCATGCTGACGCAGGCGGCCGCTGAAGCCGCCGACGCGGCGGATGCTTTTACGGTCGATCTCGACGGGTATGAGGGGCCGCTGCACCTGCTGCTGGACCTGGCGCGGAAGCACAAGGTCGACCTGGTGAAGGTGTCGATCCTGCAGCTGGCGGACCAGTATCTCGCGTGGATCCGCGAGGCGCGCGAGAAGCGCATGGATATCGCGGCGGACTATCTCCTGATGGCCGCTTGGCTGGCGTTCCTGAAATCGAAGCTGCTGCTGCCGTCCGAAAAGAAGGACGAGGACGAGGTCGATCCTGATGCGCTGGCCGGGCGGCTGGCGTTCCGGTTGCGCAGGCTGGAGGCGATGCGCAATGCGGTGGAGGATCTGTACGCCGGGCATATCGACGGGCGCGATGTGTTTCCGCGCGGCGATCCGCAGTTGGCGAAGATCATCCGCAAGCCGCTCTGGAATTCGACGCTGCACGATATCCTGAAGGCGTTCGGCGATATCAATGTGCGGAAGGTGAAGCTGAAGTCGCATGTCATCAGGCGGCAGCCGGTGGTGCCGCTGGAGGCGGCGCGGCAGAGGCTGGCGGCGCTGGTGCCTGACCTGATCGACTGGGCGTCGATCCAGCAGATGCATGTGATGGATGAAGAGTCGAAGGATGCGCCGCGCAGGTCTGAAGTGGCGAGCTTCTTTTCGGCGGCGCTGGAGCTGACGAAGAACCGGGTGGTGGATATCCGGCAGGATCAGCTGTTCTCGGATGTGTTCGTGCGCAAGACGCCGGCGGATGAGCTGAAGGCGGCGGAATGAGCGGGGAAGCGGACAAGCCGGATCTGGACGCGATGCGCGATGCGGTCGCGAAGCTGGCGAAGAAGCGCAAGGGCGCGGCTGCGCCGGTTGTCGAGCCGGAAGTTGCGGTTGAGGCGGCGGCCAAGCCTGTTCGGGTTGAGGCTGATCCCGAGAAGCTGAGCGATGCGATACGGCGGGCGGAGGCTGTGCTGTTTGCTTCGAACGAGGCGATCGATGCGAAGACGCTGGCGGAGGCGTTGCCGCCCGGCGTTGAGGCGGGGGATGTGCTGCTGCAGCTGAAGGCGGACTATTCGAAGCGGGGCGTGCAGCTGGTTGAGCTGGCGGGGAAGTGGCGGTTCCAGACGGCGCCGGACCTGGCTTTCCTGTTCGAGGAGACGCGCGAGCAGCCACGGGCGCTGTCGCGGGCGGCGCTGGAGACGCTGGCGATCATTGCCTACTGCCAGCCAGTGACGCGGGCGGAGATCGAGGATGTGCGGGGCGTGGCGGTGTCGTCGGGCACGATCGATATCCTGATGGAGGCGGGCTGGATCCGGCCGCGCGGGCGGCGGCGGACGCCGGGCCGGCCTGTGACATTTGGTGTCACGGATGCGTTCCTGGTGCATTTCGGGCTGGATTCGATCGACAGCCTGCCGGGCAGGGACGACCTGAAGGCCTCAGGGCTGTTGAGTGCAGAGATTCCACGGGATTTCGAGTTCGCGGGTACGCCGCGCGACCCGGAGACGGGCGACCTGCTGGGCGAGGATGCGCTGGAAGACTCGGAGTTTCAGGCCGATTTCCTTGAGGGGGCCGAGGACCGGTCCTGAGCCGGGATTGCGCTGATTTGCGCTGACGCTCCGTCAGGGTTACGTTATTGTCAGGAGGAACTCGCTTTGATGATGGGCAGGATCGGCATTGTCGAGATGGCCATCATGTTCGTGGGCTTGGCGCTTTCGCCAGCGTCTGCCTACGTGAAGACAGCGGCGGTGGCTTACGCCATCGGGCTGTTCTAGAAGCGGGATAGGGACGCCAGACCAATCCGCCAGGAATGGCGCACGGAGTACAGGTTATGTTCGGCAAACTCGGTATCTGGGAAATGCTGGTCATCGGCGCGATCGTGCTGCTGATCTTCGGCGGACGCGGCAAGATTTCAGCGATGATGGGTGATGTCGCCAAGGGCATCAAAAGCTTCCGTCGCGGGATGAAAGAGCCGGATGTGGACACGAGCCAGACGACGTCGGGCGCCATGATCAACGAGCCGATCAACGTGACCCCCGAGAAGGAAAAGTCCAAAGTCTGATGTGTCCTGCCTGCCTGCGCTTTGGCGGCGCGGCCGGCGCGTGTGAACTCTCGCCTCCGAAAGGAGCGCCATCGCCATGATGCCGGGTGTCGGCTTCGAGGAAATGATCCTGCTGGTAATTGTGGCGATCATCGTGATCGGCCCAAAGGACCTGCCGTTGATGATGCGCAAGTTCGGGCGCTTCACCGGCAAGATGCGCGCTATGGCGTTCGAATTCAAACAGGGCATCGACGAGCTGGGCCGGCAGGCGGAGCTGGACGAACTGCGCAAGGAAGTCGCGGCGCTGAAGTCGCACACCGGTCTTGAAGACCTGAAGCGCGAGTTCGACCAGGACCGCCTTGATCTCGAGAAGGACGTGAACTCGGCGATGGCCGATACGGCGCCCGCGACCTCGCCGCCGCCCGCGCCAGTCGCGCCAGCCATTGCGGGCGCGACGCACCCGGCGGCGCCCAAGCCGCTGCCCTATGCGGGCCTTTCAGCTGATCATCCCGGATACGATGCGGGCGAGGATTTCCGGATCGATGGCGGAGCGCTTGCTGCCGCCGAGGCGCCTGCGACTGAGCCGACGCAGGTCGCCGATGCGGACCATACCGACGGCGTGCATGTGATCCCCGATGACGAGGTGCGTCCGCCAGCGCCTGCCGTCACGCCAGCCAAGCAGGACGCGTCTGCCTGATGGCCAAGAAAGCCGACAAGAAGAAAGCGGCGGTCGCTGACCAGCCCGAGATCGACGAGGTCGAAGCGAGCCGCGCGCCGCTGATGGATCACCTCATCGAGCTGCGTAACCGGCTGATGCGCATCCTGATCTTGCTGGTCGTGCTGTTCTGCGGCCTGTGGTTCGTCGCCGACACGGTATTGAGCTTCCTCCTGACGCCGCTGGGCGACGCAGCGCACAGGGCGGGGCGGCCGCTGAACGAGTTGTTCGTGGCACAGACCACCGCGCCGCTGGAAATGCTGTTCGTGAAGCTGAAGCTGGCGTTCGTGATGGCGCTGGCGATCGGGTTTCCGTACATCGCCTATCAGATCTATGCGTTCGTTGCGCCGGGGCTCTACAAGAACGAGCGGACTGCCGTGTTGCCGTTCCTGTTCGTGATGCCGCTGCTGTTCGCGGCGGGGGCGGCGCTGGTCTACACCTTCGTGATGCCGGCATTCATGGACCTGTCCTTCAGCCAGGAGCTGGTGGGGACGAATGTGAAGGCGCTCTATGTGCCGAAGGTGAAGGAGTATTACGAGCTCATCATCTCGCTGCTGATGTGTTTCGGCTTCGCTTTCCAGCTGCCGATCGTGATGGCGCTGCTGTCGATGGCGGGCGTGATCCAGTCGTCCTTCCTGCGGAAGGGACGGAAGTATGCGCTGCTGATCATCTTCGTCGTCGCCGCCGTCGTGACGCCGCCGGATCCGTTCAGCCAGTTCATTCTCGGCATACCGCTGTACATGCTCTACGAGTCCGGGATCATCATTTCGATGATCATCGAGCGCGGGCGCAAGCGGCGCGATGCGGAAGACGCCAAGCGCGAGGAAGAGGAAGAGCGGCGCGAGGCGGCCGAAGAGGCGCGCAGGCGCGCGGCGGTGGCTTCGGTGACCACGCCTCAGGGATCGTTGCCGGCGGGCGAGTAGGGCGACGACATCAAAGTCGCGATCAGAGTCGTCGTGGAATTTTAAACTGTCATTCCAGCCGAAGCGCGCAGTGCGAAGAGCTGGAATCCAGGAGCGGCATGCACTCGTGCTTGTGGCTCGGGGGTTCCGGCTCGCACGCTGGCGCGTGCGTCCGGAATGACAGTGTGGGGGACGCGGTAGTTTCGATCAGGGATTGGCGCGCTTGTAGGCGGTGGCCACGGCGTCGGTGATGTCGAGGCGGGGGAAGTAGATACTGATGTCGCCCATGAACTCGCCGGGGCCGGTGAAGCGGATGACTTCGGCGGCGGAGGCGGATGGGTCCGTGAGGAGGAATGCGGCGAGGCGTTCGCGGAAATCGGCTTCCATGTAGTCCCGGATTACCTTGGCCGGGAATTCAGCGGTCGGAATTGTGTAGGCGAGCCTCGCATTCCCGCCGGTGAGTTCGAACGCCCGCTGGAAGTTCACATAGCGGACGACCGCGGGGCGGTTTGGGGCCGTGGGCGCCTTTGCCGTGGGGCCGGTCTTCACCATGGCGGCGAGGGAGGCGGACAGGTCATAGAGTTTGTTGCGGACCACGAAGCTGTCGCGGCCGGGTTCGTCGCGGGACATGATCACAACGCCGGCCGAGGGGTTCGCGGCGCGGTAGGCGGCCAGCGCCGCGTTGAGGCGCGTGTCGAAATCCGCGCGTACATCGCTGTGTTCCTGCTCGATGGCGTCGATAAGCGTGCGGGCGGATCTTTCCGCAGTCGCCCTGGCCGCGAGGATAGTGCGTTCTTCAGCTATGCGCTGGCTCTCCGAATATGTGGACTGGTTGTGGTCGTAGGTGGCGGCCATGGCGGCAAGCGTCGCTTCGTCTCCGGCCAGCTTGACCTTCAGCACCTGCAGCCTTTGCGCGGCCTCCGGTGAGAGGGACAGGCGCGCGCCGGCCAGCGTGGCGGCGGACGAGGCGTAGAGAATGATCGTGTCGGTGGTCTGGGAGATCGGCTGGGTGGCAGGCTGCGGTGAAACGGCGGGAAGGGTCTGGCCCTTCGCGCGGCCGAAGGCCTGCGCCGTGGCTATGGTGAGATCGATCCCCGGCGTGAGCGCGTAGATCGTGGGATCATCCGGGCCGAGGAATACAATGACATCGGCCGCGGCGGCGGAGGGATCAGTCATCAGGAATTGTTCGAACTCGTACTGGAAGGAGTCGAGACCCTCGGCCCTGACGAAGCGGACTTCCTCGGCGTGGCGGGCGTAGGCGGCGTCGATCCGCATCTGCAAGGCGGTTGCGGACCTATCGGCCGCCGCCCGATCCGCTTCTGTCATTGCCCAGTACTGCTTGTCCCACATTGCCCGTTGCCCTGTGAGACTGCTCCTGAGGTCTGAGGCGGCGGCCCAGTAAGTCTTCAGGTCGGGTTCGGCGCGGTTGTACCAGACGGTTTCCGTGCCGCTGTAGTGGAAGGCGTCCTCGAAGCGGATGTAGGCGACGCGGGCGGGGATGGTCGGGCCATCGGGCGAGGATGTGACGGCGCCGGGGCCGGCTTTGATGCGTTCGTAGAGGTTGTCGCTGACTTCGTAGCGCTGGTCGCGGACCACGACGTCGGGAAGGCGGCTGGAGCGGTGCTGTTGCAGGAGGGCGAGGTTGGGATTGCCAGCGGCGTAGTCTTTCATCGCGCGGTCGAGGGCGGCGGCGATGCGGGCGTTTTCGGCGGCGATCATTTCGGCCTGGCGTGCCTTCAGCGCTTCCCACGCGGCCTGGGCTTCGGCGAGGGCGGCCTGGTAGGCCACGCGTTCGGCATCGAAGCGTTCCTGTGGCCACACCGCCTGGTTGCGCGCGAAGTTTGCCTCGCGCGTTCTCAGCGCGGCCTCCTTCGCATCGATGGCGGTTTTCATGGAGGTGAGTTCGGCGATCTGGGCGGGCGAGAGCGACATGCCCATGCTCTGCTCGATCTGGTCCATGTCGACGTAGAGCGTCATAGGACGGACGGTCTGGGCGGTGGCTGGCGCGAGCAGGGCACAGGCAAGCAGGGCAGTCGCGACGGCGCTGACGACACGTTTCATGGATAGTCCCCCCGGGGTAGGGGAGCACGTTAGACGCGGGCCGCCGCCACAGGAAGGCAAAATCAGCAGTTTCTGCTGCGCCAACCAGCCTCTTGGGATTGGGCGCGCATCGCGTTAGACCCGCGCGTCAAGAGAAGGTCTGCCATGCACGATATCCGCGCCATCCGAGAGAATCCCGAAGCCTACGCAGCCGCGCTGTCGCGCCGGCCGACGGTGGACGGGGCGTCGGAAGTGGCGGCGATCCTGAAGCTGGACGAGGTGGTGCGTGCGGCGATCCTCAAGAAGGGGGCGGCCGAGCAGGCGCGCAACGCCAAGTCGAAGGAGATCGGCAAGGCGAAGGCGTCGAAGGACGAGGCGCTGGCGGCGAGCCTGATGGCCGAGGTGGCGGCGGCGAAGGAGACGATCGAGAGCGCGGGCGCCGAAGAGGCGGAGGCGACGAAGGCGCGGGACGATCTGCTCGCGCGCTTGCCCAACGTTCCGCATGAGAGCGTGCCCAAGGGGGCGGACGAGACGGGGAACAAGGAGGTGCGCCGGCATGGCGAGCCTCGGAAGTTCAACTACGCGCCGAAGGATCACGCCGACATCGGCGAGAAGCTGGGCATGATGGACTTCGAGGCTGCGGCGCGAATGAGCGGCGCGCGCTTCGTGGTGCTGCGCGGGCAGCTGGCGCGGATGGAGCGGGCGCTGGCGGCGTTCATGCTGGACGTGCAGACGGGCGAGAACGGGTATGTGGAGCATGCTGCTCCCCTGATGGTGCGTGA
>Ga0209480_10001677_pt1 | contig 15961 bp, 14 predicted proteins | sample JI61114C2DNA_FD_187501 | JGI IMG/M metagenome (GOLD analysis project Ga0209480, IMG submission 187501) | Wastewater effluent complex algal communities from Wisconsin, to seasonally profile nutrient transformation and Carbon sequestration -... | ecosystem: Engineered > WWTP > Effluent > Algae...
AGGCGGCGATGAACGGCGCCGAGGCGGTGATGGTCGACTTCGACGACCTGCCGTCGGTGACCGACACGCTGCAGGCCATCCGCCCCGGCGCGCCGGTGCTGTGCGAGCAGGCGCCGGACAACATCGCGTCGGAGATGAAGCACGGCGACGCCGCGGCGGCCGATGCGGCGTTCCAGCGCGCGGCGCACGTGGTGTCGCTGGACATCGTCAACCAGCGCCTCGCGCCGGCGTCGATGGAGCCGCGCGTGGTGCTCGCCGAGCCCGATGCGGCCAGCGGGCGGCTCACTGTCACGCTGTCCAGCCAGATGCCCACGGCGGTGCGCGACGGCATCGCCGCCGCGCTGCCCGGCCTGGACAAGGAGCAGGTGCGCGTGCGCGTCGGCGATGTCGGCGGCGGCTTCGGCATGAAGACCGGCCTGTACCCGGAAGACATCGTCGTCGCCCACGCGGCGCGCACGCTGGGCCGGCCGGTGAAGTGGTGTGCGCAGCGGCTGGAGGAATTCAGTGCCTCGTCGCATGGCCGCGACCTGATCACCCAGGCCGAGCTCGCGCTCGACGCCAACGGCAAGGTGCTCGCGCTGCGCACGCGCTCCTATGCCAACGTCGGCGGCTACGCGATGACGGTGGGCGTGGTCATCCAGCTGCTCATCGGGCCGTGGGTGTCGACCAGCATCTACGACATCCCGACGATCTCGCTGCACCTCACCGCGGTGATGACCAACACCACGCCCACCGGCGCCTACCGAGGTGCCGGGCGGCCGGAGGCGATCTACGTCATCGAGCGGCTGATGGATGCCGCCGCGCGCGAGATGAAGATCGACGGCGCCGAGCTGCGCCGCCGCAACATGATCCGCCCCGCGCAGATGCCCTACAAGAACCCGATGGGGCAGACCTACGACGTGGGTCAGTTCGAGAAGATGCTCGACCAGGGCCTGGCGCTGGCCGACTGGAAGGGCTTCGAGGCGCGCCGTGCGGCGTCGAAGGCGAAGGGCCGCCTGCGCGGCCGCGGCATCGCCACCTTCCTCGAATGGACCGGCGGCAACGCGCTGTCGGAGGTGGTGACGGTGAACGTGCTGCCCGAGGGTTTCGTCGAGCTGACGGTGGCCACCATGCCGATGGGGCAGGGCATCAACACCAGCCTCGCGCAGCTGGCGGTCGACGTGTTCGGCGTGCCGCTCGAGCAGATCCGCGTCGTGCACGGCGACACCGACCGCGCCAACGGCTTCGGCAGCGCCGGTTCGCGCTCGCTGTTCACCGGCGGCGCGGCGGTGCAGGTGGCTTCGGAGCGCACCATCGAGCAGGCGAAGAACCTCGCCGGCGAGGCGCTCGAGGCCTCCTCGCGCGACATCGAGTACCGCGCCGGCCGCTTCACGATCGCCGGCACCGATCGCGGCATCGGCCTGTTCGAACTGGCCGCGAAGCAGCCCACGGCACGCATCACCGCCGACGGCGACGCCACCGCCGGTGCGCCGAGCTGGCCGAACGCCTGCCACATTTGCGAAGTCGAGGTCGACCCCGACACCGGCGCCGTGGAGGTCGCCGCCTATGCGTCGGTGAACGACATCGGCCGTGTCGTCAGCCCGACCATCGTGCGCGGGCAGATCGAGGGCGGCGCGGTGCAGGGCATCGGCCAGGCGCTGTGCGAGGCCGTGGCCTACGACCGCGACAGCGGCCAGCTGCTCACCGCCAGCTTCATGGACTACGCGCTGCCGCACGCCGACGGCTTCCGCGGCTTCAAGACGGTGTTCGACACCTCGGTGCCCTGCACCACCAACCTGCTGGGCGTGAAGGGCGTGGGCGAGCTCGGCACCATCGGCGCCACGCCGGCGGTGGTCAACGCGGTGGTCGATGCGCTGGCCGCTGCGGGCCTCGGGCGCGACGCCGAGAAGGTCCAGATGCCGCTGACGGCGCCGACGGTGTGGCGCGCGCTGCAGCGTGATTTCGATCGCCCGGACTGGGCTTGAACCGGTGCGCGCGGCGCTTCAGCGCCGCGCCACCATGTCGATCTCGATCAGCGCGCCCTTGGCCAGAGCCGTGACACCCACACAGGTGCGCGCCGGCCGTTTGCCAACCGGGAACCAGCTCGCGTAGGCGGTGTTCATCGCCGCGTAGTCCTGCTCGAAGCGCGTCAGGTAGATGCGCACCTGCAGCACATTCGCCAGCGTGAGGCCGCAGCCCTGCAGCACCGCCTGCAGGTTCCTCATCACCTGGTGCGTCTGCGCCTCGATGCCGTCCGGGTAGGGCTCGTCGACCGAGGTGCCGGCGAACGGCATCTGCCCGGTCACGTACACCCAGCCGTCGGCTTCGACCGCGTGGCTGAAGGGCGCCACCGGGTCGGGGGCGCCGGCGATCATGTGGAAGATGGGCCCTGTCGTCACGTCGAAATCCATTGGCAAGTGTCGGTTGCTCAGCGCCAGATCACCGTCGGTGCAAAGCGGCCGCTGCTGTCCGAAGTGAGCAGCAAGACGCGGTCGGCAAAGACGAGCGCCGGCGGGACAGTCGCCGAGATGCTGGTGCCCGGAACGCGAAAATGCATCGCCTCGGTCAGGGATGCGTTCGGCGTTGCTGCCGGCACGTTCAGTGCGCTGTACTCCACATAGCCCGCCGGGTACTTCTCGTCGGGCAATGCCAGCCCGTACCCAGACACGGCACCGAACAAGCCACCATCGGCCGCCCGGAACCCTGTCGGCCAGGAAGCGGAGGCCTCGGGGCTGAAAGGCCCGACGACGGCGCTGCGCAGCCCGTTCTCGTCCGGGGTGACTCCCTCGAGATTGCCGCTTGAATCGATGCGCACGGCGTGCGCAACAGGGCCGGCGCCCGAACCCGTGGGGCCACGCCACACCAGCCACCGCAGGCCATCGTCGGCCAGAGGCTTCAGCCCCTCGACGACATCCAGCGAGAGTACGGCGATCGAGCGGTGGTATTCGACCTGCCCGGCGGCCGTGATGCTCGCGTAGTGCACTCTGTTGTTGCTGGCCGCCGTCGTCTCGGTCCAGGTGGCCAGGACACCGCTGGTGTGCGCCGCGAGCCGCACCCCCGGGATGAACTGGGGCGATCCGACCGGGATGACGATCTCGGGTCGATCCGTGGAACCGTCCGCGCCAATGATCCGCAGGACCAATTGATAGGCCGTGGTCCCCGCCGACGGCACCGACACGGTGCGCTGAGATGCGATCCAGAAATGGTCTGCGCCCGGGTTCCCGTCCATGGCGAGCGGGTACTCGATCAAGGTCTCCGGGTCGGTGCTGCCCAGAGTGAAGCTCGCCAGTGCGCCGGTGCTGAGCGTCGCTCCGGAGTCGGACAAGGCGTACATCTGGTAGTTCGGCCACGAGCCCGTCAGCCAGCGAATGCCCGCGGACAGGCGCATCAGGCCCTGGTACTGTCCAGCGGGAGGAGCCTCGATCGACTGCACCTTGCCCCGACTGTCGACCCGGTGAAGGCTGGATGCGGTCGCGATCAATGCACCGTCGGGCAGGGCGAGCGCACTCATGGCGCCGGGGACCCACACAGACGACGAGCCCGGCACGACCGAGCTCTGAAGCTGCGCAGGCTGCGTCACGAACCCCCAGCCTTCCGTGATGCCATCCCAGCCGAGCAGCAGACTCTCCTCGTCGAAACTGCGGGAAGGGTCGGAGCTTGCAATGACCTGCCGGACCACGCCGATGCCCGAGGCATACCAGGTCGATACGCCCGAACTGGTGACCTGCGGTGCGCTCCGCGTGCTCGGATTGATGCGAGTGGTCACCACCGTGTCCACGCGAAGTGCCGTGAGGGCCTGGGTGCGATTCGGAAGCGTCACCGGCTCATTGCCGATGATTCGGCGATAGCTCGCGACGTCGACCGTGTCGAACTTGCCATCACCATCGATATCGATCGGCTGGTTGTCGAAGCGCTGTTCGATCAGGTTGTATTGATCCCCCTGTCTGACCGGTGAGCGCAGTTCCGGCCCGGCGATGATCACGGGTGTCCAGTTGGGCACCAGCTCGAGCGAAACCGAAAAGTTGACGGTGCCGCTGCCCGCTTCCACGGACAGCTCAGACGTGGCTTGCGGATCGCTGCTGTCGGTCTCCGTCACGCCGCCATTGGCGGCGGCAGTCTGCGAGACGACGGTCTCGACGAACTGGCCTTGTGTTCGATCATCGGTTCGATAGACCCATCGCGCTCCTGCGCGCAGAGGCCGTAGTGTCGCGGCCGTCGGGTACAGCGTGGCGCCCACCGCGGGTGCAGCCGGGATGAGGCTGCCTGAGGCGTTGGGAGAGCTCGGCGTGGTCGACGCGCCACCGCCTCCGCCGCAACCCGCTGCCACGGCGGCGAAAGCTGCGATGCCAAGTGCTGCAATTCGTCCGGGCAGGGATGCAGGGTCCAACTTGCTGGCACGCAGTTCCATTGCGGTGATCTCTTCCGGTTGACTGGCGACTCAGTCCGACTTGTCGACGAGCACGAAATGTTCCACCACCGGCGGCTGTGCGAAGAAAGGGCCGACGATGGCGCGCCACTGCGGGAACAGCGGGCCGCCGCGGAAGTCCACCGTGTGGTTCTCCAGCGTGTCCCAGAAGATCTGCAGGATGTAGCGCTCGGGCGATTCGATGCCCTTGTTGACCTTGTAGCCGCGGAAGCCCTTGGCCTGGCTGATCACGCTGGTGACGCCGTGCACGATGGCGGCGTCGAATTCGGCCTGCTTGCCGGGCGGGATGCGGATGTCGGCGAGTTCGAGGATCATGTTCTTTCCTTCGTGAAGTGGCGCGTTACACGCCGAGAGTTTGCGACAGCGCGGCGGTGTCGGCGGCGAGCGTGTCGCTCGCGCCGGCCAGCACGATGCGGCCCTTTTCCATCACCACCGCGCGGTCGGTGTGGGCGAGGACCTTGCGGTAGTCGCGGTCGACGATCAGCGTGCTGATGCCGGTGGCGCGGATCTGCCCGATGACGCGCCAGATCTCCGTCACGATCAGCGGCGCCAGGCCTTCGGTGGCCTCGTCGAGGATCAGCAGCGTAGGGTTGGTCATCAGCGCGCGGCCGATGGAAAGCATCTGCTGCTCGCCGCCGGAGAGCTGCTGCCCGCCGTGCCCCAGCCGCTCGGCCAGTCGCGGGAAGGTGGCGAGTACGCGCTCCTCGGTCCACTCGCGCTTGCCGTCGACGCCCGCGCGCGCGCTCATCAGCAGGTTCTCGCGCACCGAAAGATTCGGGAAGATGCCGCGGCCTTCGGGCACGTAGCCGATGCCCAGCCGCGCCATGCGCTCGGGCGCCCAGCCGGTGACCTCGCGGTTCTCCCAGCGCACGCTGCCCGAGGCGGGCCGCACATAACCCATCAGCGTGCGGATCAGCGTGGTCTTGCCCATGCCGTTGCGGCCGAGCAGTCCCAGCGCCGTGCCCGCAGGCAGCTCGAGGCCGGCGCCGCGCAGGATGTGCGCCTGGCCGTAGTAGGTGTTGAGGTCGTTGATCGACAGCACGCTCAATGCCCCTCGCCGAGATACGCCGTCTGCACGTCCCGGTTGGCGCGAATCGCCGCCGGTGCGTCGCTGGCGATCACCTCGCCGTTGACCATCACGGTGATGCGGTCGGCGATGCGGAACACGGCGTCCATGTCGTGCTCGACCAGCAGCACGGCATGGCTCTGCTTGAGCGCGCCCAGCAATGCGAGCATGCGTTCGGTCTCTTCGGCGCCCATGCCGGCCAGCGGCTCGTCGAGCAGCAGCACGCGCGGCTTCGTGGCCAGGCACATGGCGATCTCCAGCTGCCGCTTGCCGCCGTGGCTGAGCGTGCCGGCGCTGCGCTGCGCGTCGTCGGACAGGCCGGCGCGCTCCAGCGCCTCGCGCGCGGTCGCAAGGCTGGCTTCGCAGTGCTGCGCTGACTCCCACACCGCCCAGGCACGCGGCAGCGCGGCCTGCGCGCACAGGCGGCAGTTCTCCAGCACGCTGAACTCCGGGAAGATCGTCGTGCGCTGGTAGCTGCGGCCCAGGCCGGCGCGCGCGCGCTGCGGCTGCGGCCAGTCGGTGATGTCGTGGCCGTCGAAATGGATGCTGCCGCTCGTGGCCGGCATCTCGCCCGATAGCATGTTGATCAGTGTGGATTTGCCCGCGCCGTTGGTGCCGATCACCGCATGCACTTCGCCGACGTGGAAGCCGAGCGTCACGCCGTTCACCGCCGTCAGGCCGCCGAAGCGTCGCGTCAGCAGGTTGGAGCGCAGCAGCGGCTCGGTGGCGTCGGTCTTCGGATCACGCATGTGCGCCTCCGGACAGACGCGCCTTCAGGCCGATCAGCCCCTTGGGCAGCAGCGCGACGAAGGCGATGATGGTCAGGCCCAGCGTCAGCTGCCAGTGGGCGGCCAGCGGGCCGAGCAGCGCCTCGCTCTGGTAGAGCTCCTTGAGCAGCGTGAAGGCCACCGCGCCGATCACCGCGCCGCGCAGGCTGCCGATGCCGCCGAGGATGATCATCAGCAGCACCGCGCCCGATTCGTGCCAGGAGAGCAGTTCGGGGTTCACCGCGCCGTCCTTCACCGCGAGCAGGAAGCCGGCCAGCCCCGCCAGTGCGCCGGCGATCACGAAGGCGGCGAGTTTGTAGCCGTAGGTGGCGAAGCCGGCGGCGCGCATGCGCTGCTCATTGACACGGATGCCGGCCAGCGCATGGCCGAAGCGCGATCGGTTGATCAGCGCCAGCAGGGCATAGGTGCCGACCAGCGCGGCGAGCACGGTGTAGTAGAGGTCGGCCTTGCGGTCCAGGTCGAGCAGCACCGTCTTGCCGAACTGGATCACCGGCTTGCTGTAGAGAAAGATGCCGTCGCTGCCGCCGCCGAGCTTGGTGTCGTGGAAGACGAAGTAGGCCATCTGCGCGAAGGCCAGCGTCACCATGATGAAGTACACGCCCTTGGTGCGCAGGCTCAGCGCGCCGACGAAGATGGCGTAGAGCGCCGCCGCGCCCATCGCGGCGGGCAGCAGCCACAGCGCCGAAGCGGCGCCGCCGTCGCCGGTGGCCATCACGGTGACGTAGGCGCCGATGCCGAGGAACGCCGCGTGCCCGAGGCTCACCAACCCGGCCGCGCCGACCAGCAGTTCGAGGCTCAACGCGAAGACGGCGTAGATGGCGATCTTCACCACCAGGTCTTGCGTGTAGGGCGTCAGCACGGCGGGCAGCGCTGCGAGCAGCAGCGCGGCGATGACGGGCACGATCCACGGCCGCATCAGAAGCTCCGCTTCATCAGGCCCTCGGGGCGCCAGACGAGGATGACGGCCATCAGCAGGTACACGCCGATGCCGCTGTACTCGGCGAAGAACACCTTGCCGAAGGTGTCGACGAAGCCGACCAGCAGCGAGGCCACCAGCGCGCCGGTGATCGAGCCGATGCCGCCGATCACCACTACCACGAAGCAGATGATCAGCACGCTGCCGCCCATGCCCGGGTACACCGACGACAGCGGCGCGGCGATCATGCCTGCCAGCGCGGCCAGCGCCACGCCGCCGGCGAAGACGATGCGGTAAAGGCGCTGGATGTCGATGCCCAGGCCGCGCACCATGTCGCGGTTGCTCGCACCGGCGCGGATCATCATGCCCAGCCGCGTGCGATTGACCACCCAGTAGAGCGCCAGCGCCAGCACCACGCAGGCCACCGAGGCGAACACGCGGTACCAGGGGTAGCTCATCAGTTCGCCGAGCTTGAAGCCGCCGCCCAACCAGCTCGGCGCCTGCACGCCGTGCACGTCATTGCCCACCAGCATCGAGCGCAGCTCCTCGAAGACGAGGATCAGCGCATAGGTCATCAGCACCTGCTGCAGGTGCTCGCGCTGGTAGAGGAAGCTGAAGAAGGCCCACTCGAGCAGGTAGCCGAACACCGCCGCGAGCAGCACGCCCACCATCAGCTTGGTCAGGTACCAGTCGCCGAACCAGGGCGCCAGCACGAAGGCCAGGTAGGCGCCGATCATGTAGAAGCTGCCGTGCGCCAGGTTGATGACGCCCATGATCCCGAAGATCAGCGTCAGGCCGCTGGCCACGAGGAACAGCAGCAGGCCGTACTGCACGGCGTTCAGGCACTGGACGAGGAAGGTGGCGAAGTCCACGGAGCAAGGCGCATGAAAAAGGGCGGCTCGGTGCCGCCCTCGGGATCGGGACGCGAGCCTGACTTTACAACTTGCAGCCGCGTGCCGGATCGGCCAGCGCCTTCACGGCAACCGACCGGTACTCGTTGTTCGGGCCCTTGGCCTCGCGCAGGTACATGTCCTGCACCGGGTTGCCCGCGGCCGAGAGGGTGAACTTGCCGCGCGGGCTGTCGACCGTCGCCTTGCGCATCGCGCCGAGCATGGCATCGCGCTTGCCCATGTCGCCCTTGACCGCGTTCAGGCCGGCGGCCAGCAGTTGGGCCGCGTCGTAGCCCTGCACGGCGTAGACGTCGGCGTTCTGCTTGTAGGTCAGTGCGAAACTCTTGCGGAAGGCGTTGTTCTTCGGGATGTCCAGGCTGTCGGCGTAGTGCAGCGTGGTGAACAGGCCTTGCGCGGACGCGCCCTGCGCTTCCAGCGTGCCGTCGGTCAGGAAGCCCGAGCCGAACAGCGGCACGCTCTTCTTCAGGCCCGCCGCGTCGTAGTCCTTGACGAACTTCACCGCCCCGCCGCCGGCGAAGAAGGCGAACACCACGTCGGGCTTCTGTGCCGCGATCTCGGTGAGCAGCGCCTGGAACTCCACGCCCGGGAACGGCAGGCTGAGGTCCTTGATGACCTTGCCTCCACCCTTCTCGAAGGCCTCGGTGAAGCCCTTCACCGTCTCCAACCCGGCGGCGTAGTTCCAGGTGATGGTCATGGCGCGCTTGTAGCCCTTCTGCGCCGCCACCACGCCGGTCGAGTAGCCCGGCTGCCAGTTGCTGAAGCTGCTGCGCACGATGTTCGGCCCGCACATCGGCCCGGTGATCGCGTCGGCGCCGGCGTTGGGCACGATCAGCAGGGTGTTGCTCTCCTTGGCGGCCTTGGCCATCGCCAGCGCCACGCCGGAGTGCACGGTGCCCACCAGCACGTCGACCTGGTCGCGCTTGATCAGCTTGTTGACGTTGTCGGTGGCCTTGGACGGGTCGCTCTCGTCGTCGACGCGGAAGTACTGGATCTCGCGCCCGGCCAGCTTGCCGCCCTGCTCCTGCACGTGCAGCTTGAAGCCCTTCTCGATCATGTCGCCCAGGGCGGCGAAGGTGCCAGTGGCCGGCAGCATCAGGCCGACCTTGATCGGGCCGGCGGGCTGTGCCGCGGCCGGAAGGGCAAGGCTGGCGGCGCAGGCGGCGAGCAGGGCGAGGCGAGTCGGGATGTGCATTTTTCGGGCTCCGGATCGAGGGTGCGGGGATGCTATCGGCCCCCCGGCCGGCGGCCATCGGGGTTTGACACAAGATGTCATTTCTGGCTCGGTGCCCACGCGGGAAAACTCCCGCTACGGCCTTGGATTGCATCCAATCCGCGAAGTTGTGCACGCAAAGCGGTGGTGAAGCCGTGATATGTGCATCACCGCCTTGGGTGCGTCATGTATACATTCACGCTCATCTGTGACGAGACAACGCCATCCGGCGACACGGAGGTTCATCAGATGACGCATTCCAAGATTGCCCGCGCCTGCATCGGCGGCCTCGTGCTGGCGGCCACCCTGCCAGCCTGGGCCCAGGCGCCCGCTGCCGCGGCCGCGGCCGCCCCCATGTTCAACGGCGGCGACATCGCCTGGATGCTGATCTCCACCGTGCTCGTGCTGCTGATGACGATGCCAGGCATCATCCTTTTCTACAGCGGCATGCTGCGCACCAAGAACGCACTGTCCATCGTGGCGCACACGGTGGCGGCGGCCGCAGTCATCACGCTGTGCTGGGCGATGGTCGGCTATTCGCTGGCCTTCAGCCACGGTTCGCCCTTCTTCGGCGGGCTGGAGCGGGTCTTCGGCGAGGGCCTGATCGGCAAGAAGGTCGGCGCGCACATCGTGGCGCCGACGATTCCCGAGTCGGTCTTCTTCCTCTTCCAGCTTTCCTTCGCGATCATCACCTTCGCGCTCGTGCTCGGCGCCACAGCAGAACGCATGCGCCTGGGCGTGACGATCGTCTTCGCCGCGCTGTGGTCGACCCTGATCTACGCGCCGATCGCCCACTGGATCTGGCACCCGGAAGGCTGGCTCGCGCAGCAAGGCCACATGGACTTCGCCGGCGGCACCGTGGTGCACATTTCCGCGGGCGCCAGCGGCCTGGTGGCCGCCTGGGTGCTCGGGCCGCGGCGCGGCTTCGGCAAGGAGCCGATGGTGCCGCACAACCTGCTAATCACCGTGCTCGGCGCGGGCCTGCTGTGGGCTGGCTGGTTCGGCTTCAACGCGGGCTCGGCCTTCGAGGCCAGCGCCCGTGCCGGCGGCGCGCTGCTGGCCACGCAGGTGGCCGCCTGTGCCGGCGCCATGCTGTGGGGCTTCTGCGAGTTCATGCGCCGCGGGCAGTGGAGCGTGCTGGGCACGATGACCGGCGCCATCGCCGGCCTGATCGCCGTGACGCCCGCGTCGGGCTTCGTCGGCTTCAACGGCGCGATGATCATCGGCGCGGTCGCCGGTGTGATCTGCTTCTTCTCGGTGGTGGGCTTCAAGGCGCTCACCGGCATCGACGACTCGCTGGATGTCTTCGCGCTGCACGGCGTGGGCGGCATCGTCGGCACGGTGCTGACGCCGGTGTTCGCCACCGCCGCCATCGCGCCGGTCACGGCCACCGTGCTCACCAACACCATCGGCGCTGCCGCCGTGATGGCCTATGCCGGCGCGGGCACCTGGATCATCCTGCGCGTCATCGGCCTGGTCGTGCCGCTGCGTGTCGACGCCGAACAGGAGAAGGTCGGCCTCGACATCGCGCAGCACGGAGAGATGCTCGCCCCCAACGCCTGAACCTGCGCGACTGACTCACACATCGGAGGGCGCAGGCCATGGGAGCCGAAGAACAAGACGGCCAGTTGATGAACTACCTCGTGCGCATGGTCGTGCCATTGCGCCGGGAGTTCGGCCGCAACCTGAACGTCGGGCAGTTCCTGCACGACTTCAGCTATGCGCGCGAGGTGCTCGACGAGGCCAAGAAGAGCCAGGACCCGCGCCTGCTGGAGTACGCGCACTACGTGGAGAAGCGGCTGCACGGTCCACGCATTGCCGACACGCCGGCGCCGCCGCCGGCGCGCGACCGGGCCGCGCCGGACACCCGCATCGACGCGCCGCCCGCGGCCGCGCCGGCGACTCCGACCGAAGAAGAGCTTCGCGCGCGCGTGCTCAAGAAATACACCGGCGGGCTGCGGTAGTCTCGGGGCCTGCGCGCCGTCATCGGTGCGCCGCCCCAGGAGCCCTGCCATGAAGATCCTCGTCCCCGTCGACGGCTCGACCGAGTCGCTCGATGCCGTGCGCCATGCGCTCGCCCTCGTGCGCGACGGGCTGCGCGCCAGCCTGGTGCTGGCCAACGTCCAGGCGCCGGCCAGCCTGTACGAACTGCTGCGCGTGCACGATGCGCAGGCGATCGAGGCGATCGCCCGCGGCGCCGGTGAACACCTGCTGCAGGAGGCCAGCGCGCTGTGCAGCGCAGCCGGGGTCGAGTACGACCAGGAGATCGCCAGCGGCGAACCGGTACACAAGCTGCTCGACATCGCCGAAGAAGAGGGCTGCGGCCTGATCGTGATGGGAGCGCGCGGCAAGGGAGACACCTCGGGCACGCGGCTCGGCTCGGTGGCCCATGCGCTGCTGCACGACGCGCATCTGCCGGTGACCATCGTGCGCCACGCCTGAGCCTGGCGGCGGCGCACGGTGCCGCTCAGGCCACAGCGAAGGCCCTGCGAAGCTGGCCAGCGTCGGCCTGAGTTTGAGCCGCCTGCGCTGCTCACTTGCAGAGGCGCTTCGCTTCGGCGGCTCAGGCCACAGCGAAGGCCCTGCGAAGCTGGCCAGCGTCGGCCTGAGGTGAGCCGCCTGCGCTGCGCACTTTCAGAGGCGCTTCGCTTCGGCGGCTCAGTGCGACATCAGCACCGGCAACGTCATCGACTCGATGACCGTTCGCGACACGCCGCCCAGCGCCCATTCGCGCGCGCGGCCATGGCCGTAGCAGCCCATCACCAGCAGGTCCGACTGTTCGTCGGCGGCCAGCGACAGCAGCTGCGCGCCGACGTCGTGCGCCTGCGCCACCTCGCGGCGGAAGTCGGCCTGCACGCCATGCTGGTGCAGGTAGCCGATGATGCCGGCCTCGGTGGCAGCGACGTCGCCTTCGTCGAAAGCCACCACCGTGACCTTGCTGGCCTGCAGCAGCAGCGGCAGCGCGCCTGTCACCGCCCGTGCCGATTCGGGCGTCGGTTTCCAGGCGACCAGGACGCGGTCGAGCTTGGTCGGCGCCGTGGCGATGTGCGGCACCACCAGCGCCGGCCGGCCGCTGCCGATGATCACCGAGGAAACGAAATCCGACGGCACGTCGACATCGCGCGTGTCGTCGACCGCGCGCTGGCCGAGTACCACCAGGTCGGCGTACAGGGCCTGGACCGCCACATCGATCAGCGGCTGGCCGCTGACCTCGCACCAGCCCATGCGCTGGCGGTCTACGCTGCGTGCGAACAGGGACCGTGCCGCCTCGACGCGCTGGGTGTCGACCTGCGCGAGCATCGGCGCCATGTCGGCGCCGGCGGCCATCGCCATCGGATACCGCAGCAGCGCCGTGGTGACGGCGTACATCGCCGTGGCCTGCGCGCCGTGGGCCAGCGCGAGCTGCTCAGCCAGGCGCAGGCGCACCGCGGATTGTGCCGACGAGTCGACATGGACGAGGATGGACTTGAGCGTGCTCATGGCGTGCCTCCGGGGCGGGTCGGGCCATCACGCTAAGTCGCTGACAGCCCTGCTGCGTTGACGCTGCTCAAGTGCGGCGCCCGGGACGACCCGCTCAGGCCGGCTCCAGCCGGGCCTGCACCAGCCGCTGCAGCAGCGCACTGCGTTCGCGCTTCTGCGCCGCCGTGCCCTGCGTGGACAGCAGCGATTCGGCCACCTCGTAGGCATAGAGGATGAAAGCACGAGCGCGCGCCTCGGCGATCGGGAAACCCAGCGCCGAGAAACACTGCGAGATGTACGACAGGCGCCGCGCGTCGACCTCGTCGACTGCCTGGCGTGCCAGCGCATCGCGGCGCGCCCAGGCGCGGATCGCCAGCTCGACACGGGCCGCACGTTCGGCGGCGCGGCCGCGGAACGGCAGCGAGATCAGTTCGCCGATCAGCACCGACGGGTCGGCCTGCTGGCCTTCGAAGCGGTGGATGACCTGCTCGGTGGCGGCGTCGCGCCAGGCGTTCAGCACCGCGGTGAGCAGCGCCTCGCGGTCCTTGAAGTGCCAGTAGAAGCTGCCCCGCGTGACCGCCAGCGTCTTGGCCAGCACGTCCACGCGCACCGCATCGATGCCCTGGTCGATCAGCACCTCGGTGGCGGCGCCGATCCAGGTCTCGGGCGTCAGCGTGCTGCGTGCCGGTTCGTCGGTGGCGGCGCGGCGGCGCGCCGGGCGGAGGGTGGTTCGGGGCATCGTGGCGCCGATGATGCCATACAGCACTGTACGGAACCGCGGGCAATCCCTGAGTGCAATATCTTGCACGAAGCCTAACATTCTCTCCATACATCAGTGTATGGAGCGTTCCATGGCCCACAGCTTCTTCGACGACCCCACGATGCTGGCGCCGCCGCGCACGGTGCAGGTGCGCTTCGATGGCGGCGCCTACGTGCTGCGCTCGCCGGAGCCGCTCAAGCCCTACGCACGCTGCATCGGCGAGTGGCTGGAGCACTGGGCCGTGGCCACGCCCGACACCGTGGCGCTGGCCGAGCGCGACGCCGCCGGCGGCTGGCGCAAGCTGACGTATGCGCAGCTGCGCGAGGCGGTGGGCCGCATCGCCCAGAGCCTGATCGGCCTGCACCTGCCCCCGGGGCGGCCGGTGGTCGTGCTGTCGGACAACTCGGTGGACCATGCGCTGCTGATGCTCGCGTCCATGCACGTGGGCCGGCCGGTGTGCACTGTCTCCAGCGCCTACTGCCGGCTGACCAAGGACTACACCAAGATCCAGGGCATCCTGCATACGCTGGGGCCGGCGCTGGTCTATGCGTCCGATGCCACGGTGTACGGGCCGCCGCTGGCCAGCGCGGCGCTCGGCGTGGTCACCGTGTTCAGCCAGGGCGCCGACGCGCACCCCGGCGCACTGAGCTTCGACAGCCTGACGCGCACCGCCGAGAGCCCGGCGGTGAAACAGGCCTTCGACGCCATCCAGCCCGACGACCACGCCAAGTACCTGCTGACTTCCGGCTCCACCGGCCACCCCAAGGTGGTGATCAACACGCACCGCATGCTGTGCGCCAACCAGCAGATGATCGCGCAGGCCTGGCGCTTCCTCGAGCACGAGAAGCCGGTGGTGCTCGACTGGCTGCCCTGGAGCCACACCTTCGGCGGCAACCACAACCTCAACCTGGTGCTGCGCAACGGCGGCACGCTTTACATCGACGAGGGCCGGCCGGCGCCGGGGCTGGTCGAGAAGTCGGTGAAGAACCTGCTCGAGGTGAAGCCGACGCTGTACTTCAACGTGCCGCGCGGCTTCGACATGCTGCTGCCCTACCTCGAGCAGGACGAGGCGCTGGCGCGCGAGTTCTTCGCCCGGCTGCGCATGGTCTTCTACGCCGGTGCCGCGCTGGCGCAGTCGAGCTGGGAGCGGCTCGAGGCCGTGGCTCGCCGCGTGCGCGACGAGCCGGTGTGGTTCACCACCTCCTGGGGTTCGACCGAGACCTCGCCGGCCATCACCAGCGCGCACTGGAAGCTCGAGCGCGCCGGCTGCATCGGCCTGCCGCTGCCCGGCATGGAGCTGAAGTTCATCCCCAACGGCGAGAAGCTGGAGCTGCGTGTGCGCGGCGTCTCCGTGTTCCCCGGCTACCGCAACGCGCCGGCGCTGACCACGCAGGCTTTCGACGAAGAGGGCTACTACCGCATCGGCGACGCCGGCTTCCTGGTCGACGAGGCGCGGCCCGAGCGTGGTGTGGCCTTCAACGGCCGCGTGGCGGAAGACTTCAAGCTCTCGTCGGGCACCTGGGTGTCGGTGGGAACCTTGCGCCTGCGTGTCGTGTCGGCGCTCGCGCCTCTGGTGCAGGACGCGGTGATCGCAGGCCACGACCGCGGCGAGGTCGGCGTGCTGCTGTTCGCCAGCCCTGCCGCGAAGGACCTGCCGCCGGCCGAGCTCGCCGAGCGCACCCGTGCCGCGCTCGCGGCCCTGCGCGGCGAAGGCGGCGGCTCCTCGCAGACGCCCACGCGTGCGCTGTGGCTGGCCGAGCCGCCCAGCGCCGACGCCGGCGAGATCACCGACAAGGGCTACATCAACCAGGGCGCCGTGCTGCGCCGCCGCGCGGCCGAGGTCGAGGCGCTGTATGCCGCCTCGCCGGACACCCGCGTGATCCGCGCCTGAGGCGCCACCGAACCGGAGCAACCCCATGGCCCGCGGCCTCTTCCAATCCTTCGACGACACCTGGATCCTCGGCGGCGTGCGCACGCCGATGGTCGACTACTGCGGCGCCTTCGCCGATGCCAACCCGATCGACCTGGGCATCAAGGTGGCGCGCGAGATCCTGCAGCGCACCGGCGTGAAAGCCGAGGCTGTCGACTCGGTGCTGGCCGGCAACATGGCGCCCGGCGGGTTCGACCAGTTCTACGTGCCGCGCCACATCGGCCTGTATGCCGGCGTGCCCTGCGAGATCCCGGCGATCATGGTGCAGCGCATCTGCGGCACCGGCTTCGAGCTGTTTCGCCAGGCCGGCGAGCAGATCGCCACCGGCGCGGCGAGCCTGGCACTGGTCGTCGGCACCGAGTCGATGACGCGCAACCCGATCGCTGCCTTCGAGCACCGCCAGGGGTTCAAGCTCGGCATGCCGCCCGCGTTCAAGGACTACATGTGGGAGGCGCTGACCGATCCGGCGCCGGCGATCTCGATGATCCAGACCGCCGAGAACCTGGCCAGGCAGTA
>Ga0209480_10001678_pt1 | contig 15958 bp, 15 predicted proteins | sample JI61114C2DNA_FD_187501 | JGI IMG/M metagenome (GOLD analysis project Ga0209480, IMG submission 187501) | Wastewater effluent complex algal communities from Wisconsin, to seasonally profile nutrient transformation and Carbon sequestration -... | ecosystem: Engineered > WWTP > Effluent > Algae...
TATTTATTTTTTTTCCGCCTGAGTTTGCTTAGTACCAGCCGGCCTTCTTTTTCCCCCGGACGTTCACTGTGTATCAGGGTAGCCTCCCATTGTCCGTTGGACTGACTGACCTGGTATTGTCGGGTGCCGTCTCGTGAGTACCAATGCCCGTTGATGGATTGTGTATTACCCATTAAACCCGTCAGCAGCAGGGTGGCTATGATGAAGTGTATTTTTTTCATAATCATTTTACAGTAGGACAGTCAAATAAACCTTGAGTAACTCCGGATTTGCTGAAACGGGCAGAGATGCACCTGAACCGGACTTTTGCCGGTTAATAATAACGCCCGAATTTTTTTGTGCCGATCCAGATGTCTTTTACTGTAATACCGAAAATGAACTGAGTATAATTTTCCTTAATAAGCCCCAGCCGGGTTTCCCCTTTTTTGCCGAGTTCCACTCCGCCATAAAGTGATATTGTGCGGGCCGGACTGACACCTGCGCCAAATGAAACAGAAAGATCACGGAGCCGCTTTCCATTGATACGCATATACGATTCTTCCGCATGAAGGCCCCATCCCACAAAGGCTTTTTCAAAGTTGCCGTTCATGGTTTTGATTTTTGAAGCGTATTCCATGCCGGCAGATAACCGGAAAGCGGGTGCTGTATAGGAGTTTTTATAGTCCAGGTCCTGGTATTTCCAGTGCGCATAGCCGGCATCAGCAGCGAAAGTCAATTGATCTTTAAAGGTGGCTGAATACCCGATATTTCCCTGCAGCGGCAGGGAGAAATGCCGGCCATTGGTTACTTTTTTTATCAATGCCGTACTGTTTTCCGTGTAGGTGCTGGTCAGCTGACCATTCAGCCCGGTGTTGATGGTGCCGGTCAGGCCCACCGTATGTTTCCATTTGCGCTTACTGCTGGCTGTTGTATAGTATTGCAATCCGCCTTTTATCTGCCCGCCGGTATAGAAGTCCCGGTCTTCTTTCACCATATTCATGGACAACGCCTCGCTGTAATAAGTGGTGTTTCGTTGCAGGGAGCCAAACAGCCAGGACGTCGTGATGCCGGCCGACAGATGTTTGCCAAAACTCCGGCCCAGCGAAAAGAAGAACTGGTTGATTCCTCCACTTCCTTCGGTGATTTTGGTATAGGCGTCATTTCCGTCGGAAATATTCGCCGTTTCCGCATACAGGTAATTGACTGTACTGAAGGGCTGAATACCGAAAGCAAGCCCGGTTTTCTGATTGACCTTAAAGGCCAGTGTGCCACGTTTAAAGGTAAAGTCCTTGCTGATATCCGTCCGTTCGCCAGTTGAAGGCAAAGTGTATACACTGCTGCGGCCGCGTAAGGACAGATCAAAATGCATGGTTTTAAACGGCAATACACTCAGGGAAGCGGGGTTGCCGGGGTTATAAGCGGCTTCATCACGCCGGGCAACAGATGTATTTCCGGTGATGAAATACCGGCTGAACGATTTTGTTTCCAGATCCCCGATCCCCAATATCGAATACGGGGAGGTAACAGTCTGTGCCCCGGTCCTGCAGAGCAGTAGAAATCCAAGCAGGGTGAATATAATTTTTTTCATGTTCTTTTTTTATAAGCCCAGTACATGGAGTTTTAATTGTATCCCTTTATTCAGGGTCTGGTCATTAATCACCAGCCGTTCCAGCGTGGTTTCCGTGGTACCTGAGGCCGGTGTCATCATGATGGCCGCTTTGGAGAATTCCCCTTCACTGATAGCGGATGTGATAAAGGAGGTGATATCAAAACTATAATACGTGTTTTCTCCGTACAGCAGATCCACATTCAGGTTTCCGGTAAGTGCATAAGTCCCGTCTGTCAATTGCTCATTCAGTCCGTTTCCGTCATCGGTAGAATAGAGACTGAGTGTGGAAGGCAGGGAATAAGGATAATTGTATGTACCAGGTGCGGGCCGTACAATCAGTTCGGCCTTCATCACTTTTACATAGGGATGCAGTTCTTTCAGCGAAAGCAGGTCAGGAATGCCGATTTTGATCATCGTCCCCGAATTGGTATGGAGAAAGGCTTTATGGGCTGTTAACGCGGACGCCTTTAATTGTTTTTTAAATTGGGTAAATACGGATAGGGGACTGAACGGCCGGTCTGGAAGTATATAGTTGTATTGCAGCGATGAGTTCACTTTGAAATTCAGCGTCTTTTCCTGGTATGTGGTGCCATTGAGCCGGTAATGCAGCTGAACAAGCGTACTGTCGGCCGGTATACTGAAATAGTACATTGTATTGGTCAGACTGCTGTCCACTCCGATCCGGAACCCTTTGATATACTTAACAAATTCTGACTGGCTTTGCACCGCGGTGGCATTCACCCGGAGTTTCTGCAGCAAATCCTGCCCGAGTGCATCACTCAGTCTGATCCTGACCAGCGAATCCCGGCCAGGCCTGACTGTTACAGTTCTTGTGCCCAGCGGAGTATTGTTATATGGAAACGTGCGGGCATTGTAATAACGGGTGTCTTCATTGTCATTTGAAACAGGCTGTATCAGTTCATTGACCTGAAATGTAACCGGCTGGCTGCTGTCTCCATAGTAACTGCCGTTGGGGTGGAGTACCAGCACCAGTGAATCGAATATAACGGATTGGCTTTTTACCGGGTTTTCATCAGGCAGCAGGAGTCCGGCATAACCAGCCGCTTCCAAATTGCCGAAAAAGGCATCCCGGTGATACCCGATGCTGAACGTACTATGTCCGGATGTGATAAAGGAATCCAGCTGGTATGTAGACAGATTCACCGGGTAATTATCGTAATAGGTAATGTCCGGATCCTCACTGTCACCATCCGTGGCGAAATCCACATTGGTTTTTGTACAACTGGTTATCAGCAGCAGCGACAGGGTCAGCAGCGAACAGATTTTTGGAATAAACATATTTGTAAGATGAGTAATGAAAGAAAAGGCCGTATCCAACCGCAGCCAGTAACAATCGGGATGGTTGTACCGGTTAACGGCGGATACGGTCTGTTGTGCAAGGCAGAAACGGGATCATCTGACTGATTACCCGTCGCTGCATCGTGTATCTATGTACCGGTTGGTTAACCCTGACCAATAAGATGAGTCTGCATACATCTTTTACCGGTACGGAACAGGCCCTCCTTTGCCTGGTGTAATGCGTCAGTTGTCGTCATCATCCTGTTCAGCGGTGGGATAAAATTCCCAGAGATCATCAAAGCGGTAGCTGCTGTTATTACCGGTAACCACATAGCCTCTTCCGTCGATGGTAAATGAGAGCAGACCTTCACGGGCCGTTCCTTCAAAGCCGGTTTTTTCAGTCCATAGATCATTGGCGAAATCATATTCCCAGGTACTGGCGATCACCCCGCTGCGGCTGCCGGAATTCAGGTAGGCTTTGCTGCCCATTACAAATACCGTGGCATTGCTGCGTTTGATATTATCATCATAATCGTCATCATAACTGTCGTCACTGACCTCATTGATTTTTCTTTTTTCCGTCCAGGTATTGGTGGCCGGATCATAGGCCCAGAAATCATTCAGGTAGGAGCCATTATTCAGTCCGGTTGTTATATACGCCGTATTGTTATAGACAAAAGCCACCGCTTCACTCCGTTTGGAACCGGTCAGGCTCGCCACCTGTGTCCAGGTATTAGTACCTGGTTCATACTTCCACATATCTTTGAGGTAATTGCCATCATACCCCGTACCTACATAGCCTTTATTATCAATGGCAAAAGCCACGGCATTATACCGGGCGGTACCACCGAAATCGGCAATCCTTATCCAGGCGTTGGTGGTTGGGTTGTATTCCCAGAAATCTTTCAGTTTATTATCATTTTCATCATAGCCGGTACCCACATAGCCCTTACCGTCGGCGGCAAAGGCCACTGCAGAATTTCTTGCTGTACCGGGGAAGTCGGCAATCCGCAGCCAGGTACCGGTTGTCTGGTCAAAAGACCAGTAATCATTCAGCCGGTCGGTACCATCAAAACCTCCACCCACATACACTTTCGAACCAATGGTAAAGCTTACCGCTTCTGTCCGTCCCACCCCTTCAAATTCAGACCGCCGGGCCCAGTTGCCCACCAGGTCATCATCAGAAGAAGTGTCTTTTTCACAGGCCGATAAACCGGTCAGCAACAAACTGCCCATTATTACCGGTGTAAACATTTTTCTGTTCAGGAAACGCAGCGTAGTCTTCAATCTCATATACATTTTTTAAAGGGTTATTTTGTTTGTGACTGCAATCTGCACCGGGAATGAAAAAAAGAAATGTTAATGGGGGTGGTGAGGGCAATTTGAAGGCTGAAGCGGACGGATGTGAGTTTGGAGTCGGGAGTGGGGAGTGGGGAATGGTGAGTGGTGAGTGGTGAGTGGTGAGTGGTGAGTGGTGAGTGGTGAGTGGTGAGTGGTGAGTGGTGAGTGGGGCCTACGTAGAAACCACTTGTAAGACCGATGAGAATTTTTCTTAAGCCGGAACTTCTCAGGAGGAGTTTGAGATTTGTATTTTGGTGCTTCTTTGGCTTCTTGTTTCTTCGGTTCTTGTGGTTTACGAAAATAGCCAGGCAAAGCCTGGCTATTTTCGTTGTGATCCCGCTGGGACTCGAACCCAGGGCCCTAACATTAAAAGTGTTATGCTCTACCAACTGAGCTACGAGATCGACCTGTTTCCCATCCCGTTTTACCGTTTTGGGAGTGCAAAAATAATGGCTAAAAGGTTTACAGCCAAAAGTTTTTCAATTAATTATCAACAGTTTTTAGCGGCTGTGGATTGTTTTTTTCCTCCGGATTCTCAAGGGGTTGGGGAGCCGGCTCTTTTTCCTTTTGCAAAAACAAGAGCAGGTGCTCAAACATTTCCCTGTATTTGTCGACTTTCCCGTGTTCGGTTTCAATATTGATATAGCGGATGCCTTTTTCCCCGCAGTAAACACTCAGGGAACCGTCTTTTTTTGCTTTTACATTGTCCTGCCAGATGCTGTTGTATCCCGCATCGGCCATGGCCTGGTAAATCAGGCTGTCGGTACTCAGGCAGATATCGTCCACGTCTTCCGCTTCATTATAAAAGACCGCCTTCGCGTCTTTCTGGCGGATGCCTCCCGGGATATAGCTTTTTATCGAAAACAGGTCATTGGTATTGTTGTGCAGGGCAATCACACACTGCGCTGTATCTGGTATCAGGGAAAGCAGTTTCTGCCCGAATTTTTCAATTTCCACGAGAGCCGTTTTGCTGCTGCGTTTATTGTCCCGCATGGTTTGTTCGATTCCGATCCGGGCAAAAATCCGGTTCGGGTCAAAGGCATACACAATATTGTTGAAACGGAATTTTATCTGGCGTTGTTTGAAGTTTTCCACCCGGATCAGGGTGCCACCTGTCATTTCCAGCACTGGTATGGCGCCGGAAACTGCGGTGCCCTCATTATCATGCATATTGATACAATAGACCCCGTTCGGGTCGCCATATTGCATCACCGTTATAATCACAGTCCGGTTGCCAATCGTGTGGGCAAGGGTACGGGTTATGGGAGTGTATACGGCTTTTGTTACGGGATTTACCTGTTCACCCGGTTGGGCAGAAAGAATCCCAACGAATAAAAAGGCTATAAAAAGAAGGGCAGAATTTTTCAAGCTTCGAATTTGTTTAAAGATAACGTGCCGTCAGCCGGAATCTTATACCCTGAAACAGGTATTTTTCACTGCACATTAGCTAATTAGCTAATGTGCTAATTTGCTAATTCCTCCTTCATCTTCTTCATCACGTCCTTCTCAATCATCTGTTGGGCCAGGTGAATCATATTCATGAAAGCGGTGGCACCGGAGATGCCATGACCGATAATTACGGGTTTAGCCACACCCAGAACCGGAGTACCGCCATAGATTTCAAAGTTGAAGCGGTCGAAATAAGGATTTTGCAGGTTTTGCGCCTGGGCGATTTCAAAAAGTGATTCGGCCAGTTTGAGAATGATATTGCCGGTGAAACCTTCACAAACCATTACATCGGCTTTGTCGGTTAACACATCACGGCCCTCAATATTTCCAATGAAATGGATATGTTTATTTTCTTTCAGCAGGGGGTAAGTGGCCTGGGCGAGCAGATTGCCTTTGCCTTCTTCTTCGCCTACGTTCATCAGACCAACTTTGGGCTTTTCAATCCCCAGGATCAGCTGGGCATATACAGATCCCATAATAGCAAACTGGTTCAGCTGTTCCGGTTTGCAATCGGCATTCAGTCCCACATCCAGTAATAAGCCGGTGCCGCCATTCATCCGGGGGATGATGGTGGATATAGTCGGACGGATCACGCCTTCAATGGCTTTGATACTGAACAGGGCGCCTACCAGCATGGCACCGGTATTGCCGGCACTGATAAAGGCATCCATTTTGCCGGAAGCCAGCAGGTGGAAACCGATCGCGATCGAGGATTTTTGTTTTTCCTTTAAGGCCTTGGTGGGATGCTCATGCATGTCAATAACCTGTTCGGCATGCACAATTTTCAGGTGACTGCCGTCTACCTGATGTTCCGCCAGCAAAGCTTCCAGTTGCGGCTGATCGCCCAGGAGCAGGAGCGTGGCGGGTGTTTCGTTATTGGCGAAATACAGGGACAGTCCCTTCACTGCTTCCAGCGGGGCATAATCGCCGCCCATCATGTCGATACCGATAATCATAACAGGAAATTACGAACAGGTATGGTCAAAAAATAATAAAAATGACAAATTCCAAATGCCATCCCGGCCATCAGCCTGAACGGATTTGGAATTACGCATGTAAGGGCAATAAATTATTGCGCCCTGAGCGGTGCTTTTTCAGCTACTACTTTTCCTTTGTAGTACAACTTGCCTTCACTCACATGAGCCCGGTGACGGGGGTGTGTTTCCCCTGTTGTAGAATCAATAGAGAGTGTGGCAGATGTTGCTTTATAGTGCGTTCTGCGTTTGGCGCTTCTTTGCTGACTATGTCTGCGTTTCGGATTTGGCATATCTCAAATATTAAACGTTAATCTAAATCTTTAAATTTTTCCAGGCCTTTCCAGATTGGATTGTCCTTATTTTCTTCTTTTACTTCTTCAGCTTCCAGCTTTTTCAGTATTTCCAGTGCGGTTTTATTGCAATGCGGCCCGTCCATTTTTTCAAAGGCGCAGGTTTTCTGCATTGGAATACTGAGATTAATGAACTCATAGATCCAGGCGGCCACATCCAGATGACTTTCGCCACGGCTGATATAATACACGTCCGGATCTTCTTCCTGTTCATTCATCAGTTCAGGCTCTTCCACCATCTTCACCGTAATCGTGAACTCATCCCATAATTCAAGGGGAAGTTCATTGTTACAACGGTCACAGGTTACTTCCAGGTTGCCCCCGATTTCAAAACGGAGCAGCATAAAACTGCTTTTCTTGTCGAGGTGCAGTTTTACCCTTGCTTTACAGTTACGGAAGTCCTGTTGCTGAAATGCTTCAAAGAACCGGTCATCAATCTCATAGTTGTACTCATGAACTCCGGGCTTTAACCCCACAAAAGCTATCTCGAACTCCCGGCGGCGGCTCATTGGTCAACTTTTTAAAAGAGTGTGCAAAGGTAGGGGATTTTTTGGAAACATAGTGGCTGTTTTTCGATTATTTTTGCCCTTTCCAAAGAGGGTAAACCCCTGATTTTGAAAGTACTTAAATTTTTTGTCCTTGCAAAAGCTGCTGACCAGATTATTTACACGGCTGATGAAAAGCTGGAGCTGGGTGCTCCTGATCCTGCTGACCATTGGAATCAAATGGGCTTCCTGGTACCCGGATTGGGTGGAACGGAATTACAGCCTTGGCCTATATCCCTGGATATCAAAGATTCAGCGTTATCTGTTTGGGTGGATCCCTTTCAGTGTCGGCGACCTGTTTTATGCCTTCCTGGTATTGGTTGTCCTGTTCCAGACCTGGAAGTTTTTCCGGCTCCTGTTCCGGCGCAAACTCACCCGCCCGATGTTTGTGGAGGCTTTACAACAGGGCATTTTCTTTCTCCTGTTTATTTATGTGTTCTTCAATCTGCTCTGGGGACTGAATTATAACCGCAAAGGCATTGCCGATCAGTTGTCGCTGGAAGTAAAGCCTTACAGCCTGCCGGATCTGGATACACTGACCAATGGCCTGCAACAACAATTGAATCTCTATGCACCGTTGGTGACGGTGGCGCAGCGGGATTCTTTTAATAAGAAAAGCCGTCTTTTTGACGGAGCTAAAGCCGCATATAAAGCTGCTGAAGCCAGATATCCCTTTCTTGTTTATACACCGGCTTCAGTGAAACCTTCTATTTACAGTTATCTCGGTAATTACCTCGGATTCCAGGGATATTATAATCCTTTTTCAGGAGAAGGGCAGGTCAATACCACGATTCCCCGCTTCCTGGAGCCATTTGTGACCGCCCATGAAATTGCCCACCAGGTCGGTTATGCCCGTGAGAACGAAGCCAATTTTGTGGCTTACCTGGCCTGCCGGGAGTATGAATCTCCGGCATTCCGCTATTCATTATACCTGGATATGTATGGGTATGCGCTTGGAGAAGTGTACCGCAGGGATACCGCAATGGCCCGCCGTTTCCAGGAAAAAGTTCATCCACAGGTAAAAAAAGACCAGCAGGAATACCGCCGTTTTCTTCTATCGCATCAGAATCCGGTGGAAGAAGTGGTGATGTGGGGATATGGCCATTTTCTCCGGGCTAATAATCAGCCGGCTGGTAAAAGAAGTTACAATGAAGTGGTGGCCTGGCTGGTGGCGTATTATAAGAAGTTTGGGGTGGGGGAGTTGTGAAGGGAAGTTGAGAGGCTGAGATGTTTAGTTGTTTAGATGTTTAGTTGTTTAGATGTTTAGTTGTTTAGGTGTTTAGTTGTTTAGGTGTTTAGTCGTTTAGGTGTTTAAGGTATCGTTGCCGGAGACCCAGGCGAGTACGAGGTGATCAAAGATTCGGTAATGAATCAGGAAAGGGGCACCGGTAAGGGTGAGCAGCCCCGTTATATTTTCGGCCGGTTTATTCCACTGCTGCAATTTTATATGTTTTCTGAAATCCACCTGTCCTTTTCCATACCATTTAAAAACGGCCTCTTTTGCAGACCAGGCGGTAGTAAGTGCCTGTAAATCCGGTATGGCCTGATTGGGTATAAATAATGACTGTTCATCCGGTGTGAGAAATTTATCCTTTATGGAAAAAATTTTCTCCGACACCCTCTCCACATCCACTCCCACCTGCTTATCCCGGCTGACAAGAGTTGCTGCAAAATCCCCGCAATGTGAAATGGAAAAATGATAACGTTCATCTGGTAAAAAAGGCTTCCGGGTATCCGCGATCCGAATCAGCGAATATGGGAAATCGGGGTACAAATATTGAAGCAAAAAACGACCGGCCAGGTGCTGTAATCTCTTTTTGGGATGGGTTACATCCCGGTGTACAGGCACATTACCCCTGAAGAAATCCTCGGATTCCTCAATTTTCCAGACCCCGAGCCGGGTGGATTCGTTGATTTGTTGTTGAAAAAAAAGCGGCATCCTTAGTTCATTCCTGTTTACTTTGCTGTCCGAATAAAAACGAAGATATATGATACTTTCTGATACCCGCATACTGGAAGAAATGGAAAAAGGCACGATTAAGGTTACGCCCTACAACCGGGACTGCCTGGGCAGCAACTCATATGATGTGCATCTGGGCAAGACCCTGGCTACTTACAAGGAGCATATGATCGATGCGAAAAAGCACAATGAGATCGATTATTTTGAAATCCCGGATGAAGGGATCGTGCTGTATCCCCATATATTTTACCTGGGTGTTACCGAAGAATATACAGAAACCCATGCACATGTTCCCTTCCTTGAGGGAAAATCATCCACCGGTCGCCTGGGTATAGATATCCATGCCACGGCGGGAAAAGGCGATGTGGGCTTCTGCGGCAACTGGACCCTGGAAATTTCTGTAAAACAACCGGTAAAAGTGTATAAAGGCATGCCGATAGGGCAACTGATTTATTTCCCGGTGGAAGGGCCGATTGAAATTGCCTATAACCAAAAGAAAAATTCCAAATACAGCAATCAGCCGGATAAACCGGTGGAGAGTATGATGTGGAAGAATAAGTTTTGATGAGGAAGGTTGAGGTGTTTAGATGTTTAGGCGTTTAGATGTTTAGGCGTTTATTAATTGAGTTTCCAGATAGTGCCATTTAAAATAGTGGCAAAACTGACCCAGCTGATATAGGGAACCAATAACCAGGCCGCTGTTTTATTGACTTGTCCGAAAGCGAAAATACAAGCCAGGATGGCTGTCCAAAGCACAAGTATCTCAGCAAAAGCCCAACCGGGTTGCTCCAGTTTGAAAAATATAAAGGACCAGAAAAAATTCAGGAGTAATTGTACGCCGAACAGTATAAATGCTATGGCTTTGAGTTCACGGCTGGTATCTTCTTTCCAAACCAGGAACAGGGCAATTCCCATCATGACATATAAGGTTGTCCATACTGGCCCAAAAACCCAATTGGGCGGGTTCCAGGTCGGTTTTTGTATAGTGAGATACCAGCTTTCTACCCCCGTTACTGTAAAGTATCCGCTGATGCCACCCACCACCAGGGGAATGGCAACGGCAATAATGAGTTTAATGATCGAAGACATAAATTTATAACAAGAAAACCTGAATTTGGTTCAGCAACAGCAAACCTGATATAAACCTTATATACTCCCGGACTCATCGTTGTCTCAACGCCTAAACGCCTAAACAACTAAACGCCTAAACAACTAAACGCCTAAACACCTAAACGCCTAAACGCCTAAACAACTAAACTTCTCAACCTTCCCCCTAATCCAACACCAAATCATCATTCCCATCCCCCAATAAATTCAAATCCACATCAGTACCCGAAATGCCTTCGATCGATCCGCGGATATGCGTGGCATTCAGCATCACTTTTTCCAGTTGTTTTTCCCGGGCTTTCCATAGTTTCTCCATAGCATCGCGTTCTTTCTGGATGGAAAGTTTCATACTCATAAATCCTTCCCGGATGGCCTGCCACTGATCGGAAAATTCACGGCTGGTCAGGTAATTATACAGTAAGGTCATCTTATCGCCCTTGTTTTCCTGGCTGCGAGCCGCATTGGCTACATTGATAATACCATGACGGAGCATTTGCACCACCGCTTTTACTTCTATGAAATTGCAGATCCATATTCCATCCCGGTCGCCGAAACGATCCATGTCTTTGGGAAAGGCCTGGGTGACCAGCACTGCCACATCGGCTCCCTGGCTGCGCATGTCGGCTTTCAGTTTCTCGATCCAGTCATTGGCAAAGTCCTTGGTGCGTTTGCTTTCAAAAATAATTTTACCACATTCCTGTCCGAAACTATTGCGCACCGTCTGGATACAATCGGCTCCCCGCACCCCTTTGCCAACTTCAGACACCAGATCAAACGGGAAGGCGGTACGGAGCAGTTCTTCCAGCAGAAGTTCCTGCACTTCACCCTGTGTCTGCATGCTGCCCTGTTCGGCTTTGCGGCGCATTTCCTCTGCCAGTTTTTTCTGGTCTTCCAGTTGTTTCTGCAATTCTTTTACCTGCAGCTGAAACTCGGTCTCCTTGGCACTCATCCGTTGTTCTTCCAGTTTTCGGATTTCCGCCGAAAGTTTTTCCCGCTCCACCTGCAGCTTCTGTTGTACCGACAGTTCCAGTTCGGCTTCCCTGTTTTTCAGTTCCTGTTCCTTCTTCAGGAATTCCAGCTGCTGCTGCCGGGCCAGTTTCAGTTTTTCCTCATAGTCTTTATTATTCTGTTCCGCCATCTTCAGCTGGGTTTCGAAATCAGCGGTAATGGTTTTGCGCAGGTTGCTCTCCAGGCTTTCCTGCAGACGTTTCTTTTCTTCTTCCATTTTTAACTGGAATTCCTCATTCTTCTTTTTCTGCCAGTCAGCTGCTTTACTGCGGAGTTCTTTTTCCACCTGTTCGCGGATCGCGTCATTGGGTTCAAAAGTATGACCGCAATTGGGACATTTTATTTCGGTTGACATCTGGTTGCCTGTTTTGATCAAAGCTACAAAGAAGAATGATAAGGAACAGAAGAAGGCCGGATGGCCCGGATAAGTAATACAACGTAGGGATTATTTTAAGCACAAATTATATTAATTTTACCCCACTTATCCCGTCATCATGCAGTTGAAGATCCTTCTGTTTTTTTTCCTGTTTTATTACTCCATAACCGGGTTTTCACAGCCGGATGCGGTCTACTCCTTCCCGTTGGAAGATACGGTACTGCGGAATCAGTTGTATAAAGCGGCACTGGAAAAAAAAGAAGCCATGATCGCTGGGCTTTCCGGTGAATTTAAAAAGGAATTTAAGGAAGTATATGAAAGCCGCTTTGACCTGATTGCATCGCTGATGAAAAGCAGCCGGCTGGTGGCTGAACCGGATGCTCATCAATACCTGCAGCAGATGCTGACAAGGATTGTATCGGTCAATGATGAACTGAAAGCCCTGCCGGTGAGGCTGCTGTTCTCCCGGGACAGCTGGCCCAATGCCTATAGCATCGGTGAGGGTACCCTGGTAGTGAATGCGGGGCTGCTGTTGCGGATAAAGAATGAAGCCGAACTTGTTTTCGTGCTATGTCATGAACTGGCCCACTATTATCTTGATCACTCAGAGAAGAGAATACTAAAGAGCATCCGTACCATCAACAGCGAATCCGTACGATCGGAATTGAAGAAACTGTCCACACAGGAATACGGAACCGATGCCGCTTATGACAAACTGCTGATGTCGCTGGCGTATGATGCCCGGCGGCATAGCCGTGAACATGAATCGGAAGCGGACAAGTATGCCATCCGGTTTATGAGTAAAACGGGGTACAGTACACAAGGGGCCATCAGTTGTCTGCAAATGCTGGATAGAGTGGATGATACCACGTTATATGCAAAGCTGCAGCTCAAACCTTTTTTCCATTTTCAGGAGTATGCGTTCAAAAACCGCTGGGTACAGGAAGAGACCAGCATCTTCAGTCAGATGAAAGGAGATACAGGTGGCCTTACGGAAGCGGAACGGGATTCTCTCAGCACCCACCCGGATTGCCCGCAACGGATGGCGGCACTTGATCCGGTCATACGCACTCATCCGGCGGGCCGGTTTTTTTTAGTGGATTCGGCCCTGTTTCAACGGTTGAAAGACCGTTTTTCCGCTGAAATTATTGAAGAACTTTACCAGGAAAAACGGTATGCTCTGTCATTGTATTTTTCCATTGGACTGCTGCAGAGCGGTCAGCAAAAAACATTTGCCGTTTATTCAGTCGCCCGTTTACTCAATGAAATTTATGAGGCCCAGCTTCAGCACCGTCTTGGACTGGTAGTAGAAAAGGAAAACCGGAGGTATATGCCCGATTATAATCAGTTGCTCCGTTTACTGGACAGGGTCAGACTGGATGAGCTGGCCGATCTGAATTATTATTTTTGCCTGCAATACAGCAGGGAGATGGCCGGTTATCCGGCGTTTGAAGAGGAATGGAGAAAAGCAAAACAACATAAAGAAAAGTATACTCACTAAACAAACCACATATGAAGCAGCTATGCCTGGCCCTGTTATTTCTGTTTACAGCCGCCACATCCTTTGCGCAGAAAATCAGTATTGATAATGTCCGTAAAACGGCCCTGCGTACATCCGACGCGATCCGTCAGGGTGCCGATGTAAAGGGATACTATTTTTTCTATGTCAGCGATAAAATAGATAAAAAGACCAATCAGTATACTCTCCGCATTTTTGATAATGGGCTGAACCTGCTTAAAGATATCAAGTTCGAGGATTCCAAACATGTGACCGTACTGGAGTCTTCTTTCAACGGGACCGACCTGATCTTCCTGTTTTATAATGAAGATGAGTTAACCTTCGAATACCAGGTGTATGGGGCAGACGGAAAGAAAAAACCGTATGTGTACAACCGCCAGCTAACCAAAAAAGAAAAGCGTTATCTCGAAAGCACTTACCTGCTGCGGAATGATGATGAGGATACCTATAAAGGACTTTATCCGGTGGATGGGAAGGGTTTTATTTCCAATATGCCCAGCCGGGAAGACAAGGATTATACATTCCAGATTGATTATTTCAGTACGGAAAAGAGAAAACAATGGTCATACACACCCACGGAGGATGCCAAAAAAACAGCCGGTGATTACCTGGGTACGCATAACGGGGTTGTCTATTTTGAAGTGTTGAAATTTAAAAGCATGATGGATCAGAAGCCGGATTCCTATATCCTGGGACTTGATCTGGAAACGGGCCGGAAGCTGTTTGAAAAGCAGACTGACAGTAAATTCCGTTTTTATCCGGCCACCCTGGCGGTACTGAATGGGAGCGCCTACCTCTATGGCGAGTATTTTGATGTGGATGCGAATATCATGAAAGATAAATCCCAGGGTTTTGCATTCTGGGGTATTGATGAAAAAGGGAAAGTGACATCCGAGAAATATAATTCATGGGAACTGCAACTGGGTAAATACATGAATGTAAGTTCCAGTGGTAAGATTGAGGATTTCGGATTCATGTACCTGCATCAGATTGTGCAAACGGCAGACGGGAATATTTATGCGGTAGGGGAAGGGTATAAAAAAGCCGCCAGTGCCCTGGGGATTGCCAGTAAAATTCTGTCTGGCGGGCGGAGTACCGGTATCAGTACCGTGAAGATCAAAGTGACCGATATGGCGATGATCCAGTTTGATAAAGAATTTAATGTAAAGGGTATGAAGATTTACCCCAAAAACGCCAACAGTGTGGAACTGGATGGCGGAATGGAATTTGTCAGCACTCCCTTACTGGGAAAAATGATCAAGTACCATTATGGTGGTTTTGATTACCGTTATATTCAGACCAATGCCGATATGTCTTCCTTCAGTGTTTGTTACAGTGATTATGAGCGGTCAAAAGAATATAAAGGAGGTGTGTTTAAGTCCATTACCTATAATGAAGGAAAAGTAACCGAGGACCGCATCAATACCAAGTCCGATGCCACGATCAGCTGGGTATTGCCCGGTAAACAGGGACAGGTATTGCTGATTGATTATTACCGGAAGGATAAGCGCCTGGAAGCGCATTTTGAAAAACTGAACTAACCATTTTCTTTTTACTGAACAGGCCTGTTGGTACGAATAATCCGTACTTGCGGGCCTGTTTGTTTTTAATCATAGGATTGTAGGATCGCGAACCGTTACATTTCCAACCGGCAGCAACTTATCAATAATATCTATCAATGATTATATTTATTTATATAGAAAAAAACAATGAAAAGTAAAATTATATATTCAATTCATTAAATATCAAATATATGCGTGATAAATATGTAGGTGCTATCGGCTATTTCTCAGGCGGGTATAAAAATCCTGCCGTCGATGTCCTTTTTGTTTTTCCCGCATTCCTGTAACATTGCGTATAACCTGTAATTCTTAAAAAATGGAAAATAACACAGCACAAAACGGTGCATCCGGCAAATGTCCTTTTACCGGTCATACCGGAAAAAAAACAGCGGGTGGCGGTACCACAAACCGTGAATGGTGGCCCAATCAACTGAAATTAAATATTCTTCGTCAGCAGTCTTCTTTATCGGATCCGATGGAACCGGGATTTGATTATGCGGCGGCTTTCAACTCGCTTGACCTGGATGAGGTAAAGAAAGATATCGTGGAAGGGATGACAACGTCACAGGACTGGTGGCCGGCCGATTATGGCCATTACGGTCCCTTCTTTATACGTATGGCCTGGCATAGCGCCGGTACATATCGTATTCAGGATGGACGAGGTGGCGCAGGTTCAGGTACCCAGCGTTTTGCCCCGCTCAACAGCTGGCCCGATAATGCCAACCTGGATAAAGCCCGTTTGTTGTTGTGGCCGGTAAAACAGAAGTACGGTAAAAAACTTTCCTGGGCCGACCTTATGATCCTGGCAGGTAATTGTGCCCTCGAGTCAATGGGTTTTAAAACCTTTGGTTTTGGTGGCGGACGTGAAGATGTATGG
>Ga0209480_10001679_pt1 | contig 15957 bp, 8 predicted proteins | sample JI61114C2DNA_FD_187501 | JGI IMG/M metagenome (GOLD analysis project Ga0209480, IMG submission 187501) | Wastewater effluent complex algal communities from Wisconsin, to seasonally profile nutrient transformation and Carbon sequestration -... | ecosystem: Engineered > WWTP > Effluent > Algae...
AACGGCTACTGAAACCATTGGCCATCGGTTAACTGGTTCAGCTAATGGAAAAAAGGCAGAAACTTTTGCTTATAATTTATTGAAGTCGTATGGCTTTAAAGATGTGAAATACCAACCATTTGAAGTAGAGAGTTGGAGCAGAGGAACACTATCTGTAAAAATTGGAACCGACCTCAATAACTTACAAACCGTGAAGTCGGTGTCATTGGCACATGCTCCTGTAAAAGCCAATGTAAAGTTAGAGTTGGTAGACATGGGGAATGGATTGGAAGAAGATTATATCAATAATCCTGGGAAAGTTACTGGTAAAATTGCAGTAGTGTATTTGGGTATATTGCCAGGGTCTAAAGCTGGTTTAAAAAATTTACATCGTTCTGAAAAAACGGCTTTATCTACTAAGTATGGTGCAAAAGGAATCATTATAATCAATACTGCAACCGGGGGTATTTTATTGACAGGTACTGCATCTGTAACGGGCAAATTAATTCCTGATCCTGCTGTTTGTATTGGTAAGGAAGATGGCTTGAAGTTAAAAGAAGACATGCAAAAAGCAACGCATTATGCTTCTATTGATATGATCAATCAATCTGGTTTAATTAAAGCTAGAAATGTGATTGCTACTATTAAGGGTAAAACAATGCCGAAAGAAAAAGTAATTGTTGGTGGTCACTTGGATAGTTGGGATCTAGCTACTGGAGCAATTGACAATGGAATTGGTTCATTCGCAGTCATTGACATGGCTAGAACTTATATGGCATTAAAATTACAACCTGAACGCACGGTTGAGTTTGTACTATTCATGGGTGAAGAAGAAGGATTATTGGGGTCAAGGGCTTATGTTGATCAAGCAATGAAGAACAACACTCTAGATCAAGTGCGTTATATGCTTAACTACGATATGACCAATGATCCGAAAGGATTTTCAACCACTATTGCTGAGAGCAAAGATTTGTTTGTAGGTATTGGTGCTATTGCTCAAACTTTTGATACCAGCTATAAGAATTTATTTAACAATGGAGCTGGTTTGCACAGCGATCACCAACCATTCATGCTTCAAGGCATTCCTACGGGAGGCGGAGCTGGTGGTAGATTACCCAATAATGCAGGCCCTTGCTATCATGCAGACTGCGATGATTTTAAATTGGTGGACGAAAAGGGATTAAAGAATACTGTTCGTAATGGTGCCATGTTATTGTATGGCATTGCTGATTCCAAAGAATTAAAGTCTAGAAGGTTCACCGATACGGAAGTGCGCGACTTCATGATTAAAAATAATTTGAAAGAAGCATTAGAAATTGCAGGCGAATGGAGATGGAAATAATTACCTATCCCATTTTTTATTAAAAACATTTTGAATTTGTAAAGACAAGTACACCGTGATGCAGGCGCAGATAATTCCTGCGCCTACATCTAGTGGAAAATGTTGTGCCAAATAAACACGGGAATAACCTGCTAATAATGCTGCAGTGAATCCAATCAACCAAAAATAACGATAGGGTAGTAGCAAACAACCCAATAAGAATAAACTAAATGCAGTAGTAGTATGTCCTGAAGGGAAGCTATTGTTGGTATGTACGGTTACTCCTTTTACAGTATGTATGGTATTTTGTTCAGTTGATTCTATTGCTGCAGTTGGTCTAGCTTCATTGGGGTAAATGATTTTTTTTCCTGTCTGCACCAATAAAGTTGATAGAATAATGGCACTTAATACAAGCGGCAATAATTTTCTTTTATATAAGATAAAATATAGCGCTAATGGAACCCAGAAAATACCATCCCCAGCATGCGTAAAATATTGAAAGAAAAAATCAGCAACTGATCCTAAGTCTTGGTTCAATAATAAAAACAAATCTTCCTTGCCTCCTAAGAATGAAAACAAAATCAAGCTAATACCTGTTGCAATGCTAAGGGTGGCCGCTGTTTTAAAAGCCGATATATTCATAAGTAAATATATTAAATAACTCCCGCTAGCTCAAGGCTTCTTTTTTTTAGGTGCACAATATCCAAATCGTCTATAATGGCATCTGGCGTTAAAACCAATGATGTGTTATTTTGCTTCCACCAACTATTATTGATGAGTTTATTACAATGTAGTACGCCAATTAAATATTTTCTCTCTGCTTGTGCATGCCATTCTTCTATCCATTCAAAATCTTCTCTGGGTATATATTTCCAATCATCAAAACTGACATATACTTTCAAATAATAGTCATTAGATAACTCATGTGGTTGATGGTGGTATAATTTTTTATACTCGTATTTGTAATTATAGCGCAATGCAGCAATATCACTTAATACGGCAGATGCGGTGGGAAAACTTCCGGCTCCTTTTCCATAGAAAAACTGTTTATCTGCAAACCCTGATTCAATCACCACCCCATTGTATTCATTTTTTACGAAAGACAGTGGATCGCTTGTAGGTACAAATTGAGGTAATACAAATGCGGCTACTTTTCCATTCTTTAATTTTTTGGCTTGTCCTATTAACTTGATGTCAAATCCTTTTTCTTTTGCCACCACTGCATCGGATCCCTGTACATTTTGGATACCGGTAAATAAAATTTCAGTAGGCGCACTTACAATACCATATGCATGGTTTAATAAAATGGTCCATTTGTTTAATGCATCGTATCCCTCCACGTCTAGCTTGGGGTTGCTTTCAGCAAACCCCAGTTGCTGTGCCAGCAACAGCGCTTCTGAAAAATCCAGTTTTTCTTCAAACATTTTGGTCAAGATAAAATTGGTTGACCCATTCACAATTGCCTTAATTGAATGCAATAAGTCGTTGTCATAATACTCTTCTAAGTTTCTTATTACTGGAATAGAAGCGCAAGCTGCCGCTTCGTATAAGAATGGCAGGTCTGTTTCTTTTTGTAAGGCCAATAAAGCAGGCAAATTGTCTGCGATCATTTTTTTACTTGCACTTACCACCGACTTGCCGTTTTTTAGTGCAGTGGATACTATATCGAAAGCAGCCACCGAATCGTCAATTACTTCAACAATTACATTGATTGTTGGATCTTGTAATAATTCGTTTTTATCTGAAGTGAAGAGCGCTTCTGGCGCATTTCTTTTTTTAGCTGCATTCTTAATACAGACTTTTTTTATACTCGCTTTTAATGAAGGTGTTTGTTGCAACACTTTGTACAATCCTTCTCCTACTACTCCAAATCCAAATAATCCGATTGTCAACTGTTTGTGGGTTTCCATTTTATTTTTTATTTATTTTAATTGAATCTAAAACCCTTGCTAAATCTGCAATTAAATCTTCCGCTTCCTCCAATCCAATTGACAAGCGTATCAAACTATCTTTAACCCCAGCCGCCCTTCTTTTTTCTACTGGAATAGATTTATGGGTCATATTCGCAGGATGCGATATCAAGCTTTTAATTCCACCCAAGCTTTCTGCCAGCTTAAATAGTTGCGTATTACTTACAATTTCAACAGCAGCATCATTGATATCGTTCACCAAACTGAAAGAAATAATTCCTCCACCTGTTTTAGATTGCGTAAGTGCTATTGCTTGATTGGAATGAGTCAAAAGACCTGGATAATAAACATCCGCCACAGCGGGATGTGTGGTTAAGTACTGCGCTACTTTTAAAGCAGTTCTGCTATGGTGTTTCATGCGAAGATGCAAGGTTTCAATTCCTCTAATCACCAACCAACTATCAAAGGGGGCCAACACTGCCCCACAAGCATTTTGAAAAAACTTTAGTCTTGCTCCAACTTGTTCATCCTTAGCTACCAATATGCCTGCAATCAAATCACTGTGTCCGCCCAAGTATTTGGTGGCACTATGTATCACAATATCTGCGCCTAACAATAAAGGTTGTTGCAATACCGGTGTTGCAAAAGTATTGTCTACACAAAGCAAGCAGTTGTTGGCTTTGGCAATTTTTGCAATTGCTGAAATATCAGATATTTTCAACGTTGGGTTGGTGGGGGTTTCTAGCCAAATCAGTTTGGTGTTTGGGGTAATAGCTGCAGCTACTTTTTCTAGATCACTGGTATCTTCAAAATGTACTTTAATGCCATACTGCTCATACACTGCGGTAAACAAGCGATAAGCTCCTCCGTAAATATCGTCTACTGCTACAATTTCGTCTCCTGATTTTAAGAGTTTTACTACTGCATCAATGGCAGCCAATCCGCTGGCAAATGCCAATCCTGTTGCACCAAATTCTAGTTTAGCCATTAGCTCTTCTAGTGTTGCCCTGGTTGGATTATTTGATCTTGAATAATCATAGCCCTTGTTTACGCCGGGGGCTTCTTGCACAAATGTGCTGGTTTGATAAATGGGAACTGAAATAGCTCCTGTAAGCGGATCTACCGGGATGCTGTGAATGAGTTGTGTTGCACTGAGCATGATACGATGTTTTTTTGTTAAAAAATATCGTTCTTGTTAATCTCAAGGTGTGGTTAGTCGCTTGGTTTACACCAAATAAAAAACCCACCTGATAAAATCAGATGGGCATATATAATTTTCCTTGCGGTAATAATAAAAGCTTGACTCTGACTTATCTTCCCCGTTGCTGTTTAGTGCAATCAGGATGGAATTGGCACCTTCATACTACAGAGTGAACGTAATATGGGTTGCCAAGGCTTCACAGGGCCAAAACCCTCCGCCTTTCTTGATAAGATTATTAAAGAACTACTGCAAAGATAGTGCAGCGGATTTAATCCACCAAATTAAAAGTCTACTAATTCAGTAGAGTAATATTATTTTTCCTTTTTTATCCATTTGCAAACATTGAAGGGCTTCCCTTGTTTGTATCTTTAACTTCCATTATGGCAAAGAAAGAAATAGGCAAGCAACCCATCCTTGAGAACGACCAGGATTATATTCAGGTTTTTGGTGCTAAGGAACATAATTTAAAAAATATTGATATCTCTATTCCTAAAAACAAATTAGTTGTTTTTACAGGGGTGAGTGGAAGCGGTAAATCTTCTTTGGCTTTTGATACCATTTACAATGAAGGTCAACGCCGATATATGGAAAGCTTTGGTGCCTATGCCAGACAATTCATGGGCGATATGGAAAGACCTGATGTAGATAAAATTACGGGTTTATCTCCGGTGATTTCTATTGAACAAAAAACGACCAATAAAAATCCTAGATCAACTGTTGGAACGGTTACCGAAGTCTACGATTTTCTAAGATTATTGTATGCAAGAATTGGAGAAGCATACAGTTATGAGACCGGTAAAAAAATGGTGAAGTTTAGTGAAGAGGAAATTGTAGAAAATATTTATGCTCGTTTCAAAAATAAGAAAGTGAGTTTATTGGCTCCTTTAATTAGAGGTAGAAAAGGGCATTATAGAGAACTGTTCGAAGAGATTCGTAAAAAAGGTTTTTTAAAAGTAAGAGTGGATGGTGAAATTTTAGACCTCACGCCTAAGTTGCAAGTAGATCGGTATAAAATTCACGATATTGAAGTAGTCATCGATCGATTACCGGTTACAGATGATATGCGCGTTCGCGTAAGTCAAAGTGTGCAACAATCCCTCAAAATGGGTAAAGATTTATTGTTTCTTTTATTGAATGATACCAATAAAACAATTCAATACTCAAAACAATTGATGTGCGAAGACACGGGCATCAGCTATGAAGAGCCTTCTCCCAATGCGTTCTCCTTTAACTCTCCTTATGGTGCTTGCCCTACCTGCAAAGGCTTGGGGAATATTTACTCTATCGACATGTCGGCTGTTATTCCCGACAATACATTAAGTATTAAAGAGGGGGGTATTGCCCCACTGGGTGTGCAGCGGGATGCCTATATGTTTAGGAATGTAGAACAGTTGGCAAAGAAAAATAAAATCAATTTAGATAAGCCTATTAAAGACTTGCCCATTGCTGGGTTAAATATTTTATTATATGGCAATTCAGAGGGAGATAGTTTAGAAATTGATAACCCCGAAGAAGTCGCCGGCATTGATCCATATAGTGGTGATTTTGAAGGGATCATTCCGATGCTGAAACGTTGGTTCACTGGCGTTAAAAGCGATGGAATGCGCGAGTGGGTTGAGCAGTATATGGAATTAAAGTCTTGTACCAGTTGTCAGGGAAATCGGTTGAAAAAAGAGAGTTTATGGTTCAAGATTGATGAAAAAAATATTGCTGAATTAAGTACGCTGAATTTAGATAAACTACATCATTGGTTTGTTGGCTTAGAAGAAAGATTAAATAAAAAACAAAACCTGATTGCCAAAGATATTTTGAAAGAGATACGGGAACGTTTACAGTTTTTGTTAGATGTGGGGTTAACCTATCTTTCTTTAAGCAGATCTTCTAGAACCCTTAGTGGCGGTGAATCTCAGCGGATTAGATTGGCAACACAAATTGGCTCTCAATTGCAAGGGATCACCTATATTTTAGATGAGCCTTCCATTGGTTTACACCAACGTGATAATCATCAACTCATTCATGCATTAAAAAATCTGCGTGATATTGGCAATAGTGTATTAGTGGTAGAGCACGATAAAGACATCATGCTCGCTTCTGATTACTTAGTAGACATTGGTCCAAGAGCAGGCAAGTTTGGAGGCAATATTGTTGCTGAAGGAACTCCTGCGGAAGTATTGGCTTCTAATTCTGATACCGCTCAATACTTAAATGGACAAAAATCAATTGCAGTTCCTTCGGAAAGAAGAATTGGAAATGGAAAAGAATTGATTTTAAAAGGCGCTTCTGGAAATAATTTAAAGAATGTTACGGTACATTTTCCCTTGGGTAAATTAATTGTGGTGAGTGGGGTGAGTGGTAGTGGTAAAAGCACTTTAATTAATGAAACCTTATATCCGCTTTTATCTAAGCATTGTTACAATAGTAAAGTGCATCCAATGCCTTTTGTTTCGGTAAAAGGGTTGGAACATATTGATAAAGTGATTGAGATAGATCAATCACCCATTGGAAGAACACCTAGAAGTAATCCAGCAACTTATTGTGGTTTCTTCACTGAAATTAGAACCTTATTTGCTGCTGTGCCCGAAGCTAAAATTAGGGGCTATGCAGCTGGCCGTTTTTCATTTAATGTAAAAGGTGGTCGTTGCGATGTTTGTGAAGGAGGTGGTATGAAAGTAATTGAAATGAATTTTCTTCCGGATGTATATGTGAATTGTGAGAAGTGTAATGGCAAAAGATACAATCGCGAAACATTGGAAATTCGTTATAAGGGAAAATCAATCAGTGATGTATTGAATATGACGGTAGATGAAGCTTGTGATTTTTTTCAGCCTGTTCCTTATTTGTATCGCAAGATTAAAGTACTGCAAGATGTGGGCTTGGGTTATGTTACATTGGGTCAGTCTGCTGTAACATTGAGTGGGGGTGAAGCTCAGCGTGTGAAACTTGCCACTGAATTGGGTAAAAAAGATACGGGTAAAACTTTTTATATTTTGGATGAGCCTACAACCGGATTGCATTTTCAAGACATCAGCCATTTATTGGATGTACTGAATAAATTGGTTGACCGCGGTAATTCGGTCTTGGTGATTGAGCACAATTTAGATGTTGTTAAAATGGCCGACCATGTTATTGATTTGGGGCCAGAAGGGGGCGATGGAGGTGGTCAAATTTTATTTGAAGGAACGCCTGAGAAAATGCTCTTGCACAAAACCAGTCATACTGCTCGCTTTTTAAAAGCAGAAATGAATTAACTTCAATGCATGAATTTAAATGATTTAAACTTTTTGCCTGAATGGGATGAAAGTAGGTATAAAGTAGGACCAGGTGATGCTGCGGAAGAATGGCGCAGAGGTCCAGCTAGGGCTATTGCCAAAGCGATGTACAATCAGTGGAGAGAGGTATTTGGGTTGGTGATTGCTTTTGCAGAAAATTTGGCAGATGATGGTGAAGAAACGCATCCTGCTTCTACAAAAGCATTAATATATGAGAACGTAATGATTGTTGCACCTAAAATTATAGGGGCCATCAGTATGGATTTATATGTGCTTAAAATGGAAAACGCTTCTAATATTCGTACCAATGCTAAGCAAATGATGGAGCAGATTGGTTTTGCAGTATTAATGGGTTGGGCCGATGAATCTCACAAACAAGTCATTGAAGAAGCGCTGTATAAATTTAGAGAGCTTTACAAACAATGGGTCAGCACATTTCAAAAAGATGCTTACGAAGATGAATGGGGCTTATTTGTTTAGTAGTCTGATTTCTTGGTATGCAATGGTTTCCAAATTAAATAATAGTAGCCGAGAATCAATATTCCGATGGTAAAAGGAATAATGGCTAAGTGTTTAAAAGTATAAGTTCCCCAAATGATGTGATGGTCAAATCCAAAAAATTCACTGACCATCCAATAGGAATTAGCAGAAATCCAAACGGTAATGGCCAAGTTATGGCATAGCTCTGAAACGTATTGTCTGGTTCTATATGCAATAACGATGGAAATGATCAGGGTAGGTATAATCATTACAGTTCCCAACCATTTTAATCCTAAGCACCAAGCTACGTCTTTAAATAGCCAGAAAACGATATGCAGGTTTTCCATCTTTCTGTACTTCAATGGAATATTATATTGGTTGTTGTGTACGGTGGGGGCTTGCTCCATGCCTAATTCATTTGAGGCACAATATTAATTTTTTGTAATCAATTAGCGGCTTAAAATATTTTTGAACCGTTGAACATCCGCCAATGGGTGTATAGGTTCACCATTCACAATATGTTGAGTAAGCTGATATGCAAAATAGGGTGCTAAGCTACAGCCCTTTGTACCAGTGCCATTAAATACGCCTATATTTTTTTGAATAGGATGGAAGCCCACAAAAGGTCTGCGTTCTACATTGGCTGGTCTTTCAGATGCAATATGGTTGACTATTTCAAAAGGGAGCTTTAACCAATTTTGTAACTGCTGTGTTGTTTTGTCTAAAAATGATTGGGTTGGGTTGAGGTCTTCATATTTCCATTCATAGGTAGATCCCACCCAAAACAAGTTGTCCTTCCAAGGAACCACACTGATTCCTTGTTTGTATATATTGTTTCTAGGAAGGTCAGGAATAGAAACAATCAGCGCTTCTCCTTTATTGCTTGCATAGGGTAGTAACTCAAAATAGGGATTGGTAATTCCTGCAGTTCCCTCACAAAAAATAATTTGATTGGCTTTAATTCCTTTCCATTCAACCCCATTAGGCTGAATGATACAATCTTCCCATTGAAATCTTTCTTCTATCAGTGCATTTTGCTGAGTTAATTTTTCTCTAAATGCATTCAGCATTTCTTGTAATTGAATTAACCAACATGGATGAATTTCTCCAACTCCAAACAACAAATGAAAATAAGGCTCCCATGTTTTTTCATCTACTTCACTTAAGTATGTTGTTTCTTTGGGTAGTCTCTCTGAGAAAGCAATCTTGTTTTGTGGCGTGGAATGAAAATCAAGAATATTGCATTGATCAATTAAATGGACACCCAATTCTTTTCCCAACTCGGTATAAGCATTCACTGCAAATGGCATGAACAATTCAATCTCCCAAGTGCGAACGATTCTTCTTCCGGTTACTGGATTAATCACGCCGCTGGCTACTTTGGTTGCACTAAAGGGTTTGGATTCATCTATCACCATTACCTGCTGTCCTGCTTTCATTAAATGCCAACTCAGCATGGTGCCACATAATCCCTGTCCTATTATAATCGTATCAACCTGCATAGCTTTATTGTTCTATTCTTAATTTTATTGAATTGGAGTGTGAATTGAATGCTGGCGCATACATACTCTGAATACTTGCAAAACCAGCCGTGTATAATCCTTTATGTGTTGCTCTAATGGTATAGGTAAATTGGTAATTTCCCTTGGGCAAATAGTTAAAGAAAAAATTATTACTTACATCTTTGGTGCTTTGGTAATAAAATAAATTTTCTTGAAAACGATACCCACTCAATTGGCTACTAGGTTCTGTTGCAGAAGGTCTTAAATCTTTTAAGTGAACATAATCCATGTCTCTATCTGCTTTAATAGATAATACTACTGTAATCAATTCCCCAATTTTTACTGGTTCATTTTCATTCAATTCTACCCAAGTCTTATTTCGTTCAACCAATAATTTCTTATTAATCTGCATAGGTCCTGAACTGGCAGTAATTTCATCCATATTGGCTAGGTATTGCCAATATATGCTTCCAAAGGAGGGTTGACCAGACACGCTGTTTTGCGTTGCAATGGCGATGTTTATATTCCCCATTTCGGGTTTTACTTTTTCTCCCTCCATTCTCTTTTTAAAATAGCCTGACCCCTCCATGGTTTTTTCTGTTGCAGTACCAAGGATTGTTTTGCCTAATTCTATTCGTACGGCTCTTTTATTATTCATCCATTGTTGTCCATTGGCTACCAAGCTGTATACCGCATCTGCAGTTGCAATGCCTGTTCCCCAATGATTGGTTTCTTTATTTAATATTAACCAAGTGAGCATTGCATTAATTTGCTTTTTGTAAGGTTGAGCAGGTAATTGGCTATTGATTTCGCTGAAGCAATCAATCATCATGCTTTGATGTACTATTGGCATAGCATACCATCTTGAGGTTAGTCGATTTTTCCAATACAATCCCTTTTGTGCATCCGTAATCGTATTTTCTAATAGGGCTTTTACTATTTTATTGGCCAAATTGGTTTCATTGTTTCTTTGAGCAATGGTTGCAATCATTGCTTGGCCATATTGATTTTGTTTGTTCCAGCTATTTTGAGCTATTTGCCAGTAGAATTGATATGCGCTATCGTTTTGAATATTATTTTCTCTATAAAAGCTTCTCATGAATAAATAGTCTAATTGATAGCTGCTTATTTGTATTGTTTTACTTTTTTTGTATTCGTATTGAATGGCATCATCTGTAAATGCCAAAGCCTTAATTAGTATGTGTCTTAACCTCGCAGATACAGCGGGATTAATTGCGCCTATTCTTTTTAATTTTCCTATGCCAGTTAGTATATAGCGGGTGATGTATTCATCTGAACGACCACCCTCAAACCAACTAAAGCTACCATCTGGTAATTGTAATTTTTCAAGTTGTAAAAGCCAAGATTCATTTTCTTTTGTGATGGATTGGATGTCCATTTGATTGGCTAATTCTTTCAATAAAACAGTACCTGTTTTGGCGTCTATTACCCAAGGTGTTTCTTGGAGTAATATTTGTTTTAATTCCGCATTATTTTCTAGTGGATGATTGATTGCAGTGGAGTCTTTTTTCCATCCGGCTAATACTTTAGCAATCATTGGAAATTTGTTGAGCAGATGTAAAGCCATTAGGTTGGCATAAATGCGGTTGAACTGATGAATGGCTGAACGTTCTGGGTCTGTTTTTAAATAGCCCAGTGCTTGTATGGCATTCCATATGGGTTGTGTGGTATACTCCACCGTTAAACCTTGTGTACTAATTCCTTCACTTTGATTGTTCAATAATTTTTCAAATCGAAAAGATTGAATCGTGTCTTTTTGTAAATAAATCGGTAGGGTTTCTGTAATCAATTGCCTATTACTTAATACAGCAAGGGTATTTTCTTCTCCATCGCTTAGTTCATTGGTTCTTGCAACTATTCGATAAGTAAGTGGTTTATTATAGCTAAAAGGAACTTGAATAGGGAATTGTGCTATACTAGACTTTCCTGCTTCTGCTGTAAAATATTGTTGCGGAAAAACATTTTGAAACCAACCGTCTACAGATCGATTGGTGGTGGCGTCTATCAATTCTAAAACAATGGTTCCCGTTAATTCTTTGTTGGTAAGATTTGCAATTTTTACACTTAATTCCATTTGGTCACCCTCTCTTAAAAAGCGAGGAATATTGGGTTGAACCATCAAGCTTTTTTGCGTAACCAATTTCTGCTCGGCATAACCCGTTGCTAAATCTTTTGTATGTGCAAAGCTCATCCATTTCCATTGGGTTACTGCATCTGGAAACTGAAAACTGAATTGGTACTTTCCTGAACTATCTGCATACAATTGCGGGAAAAAGAAAGCGGTTTCGTTGAAGTTTGTTCTGATTTGAGCAAGTTCTTGGCTTGGTTTATTGCCAGGTATGAATGTTCCGTTTCGAATGATATCTCCTGTAATGGGGTCTACTATTTCTACTTCAGTATATACTTTGTCGTAACTCTCTTCTTCTATAGAATTATTCCCTCTGATCATTACCTTGGTACCTGCAACTTTACCTAGTATTGGTGCCGCTGCCAATTCTTTTTTGGAAGCAGTCGCCATTGTTTCATACAACATTTGCTCTCTTATTCTCCAAGGAAGATTAATAGATGCCATTAAACTAGGACGCTCGTAGGGTTTTGCTTCACAAAAACATTCATTGTTGTCAAATTGGCGGATGGCTTCTAATCTAAATAGATTGCTACTAAAACTAGTACTGCTATTGTTACTGCTCCATAAATTCAATGGGTCCCATCTGTTCGGATAAATAGCGTCTAAACTTGCGTCATACATGCTGGTTAATAGTTCTGTTGCTTTTTCTTTCCCATTCAATCCGTCTATTTCAATCGTCCAAGTTTCTTTGGAACCAGGTTCGTTGATATTTCTATATGTACCAGTTCTAATTTTTAATTCTTTATTATTGAATTGCACTGCTATGGCTTGTTGATGGGTATATAATCTTCCCATCCAGATATAGGCTTCAGTAATTACCATTCCTCCACGATCGGCAGTTGTAATGATGATTTGTTTCTGTTCTAATTTGCTCAGTTGTAGAAACTGATAATCTTCTTTACTTTCTGCTTGTTTAATTTTCCTTGTAACGTAAGTGTTTTCTATAGGATAATTGATAACAGACAAAATACTATCTCCTGGGTTGGTATAGTTATTTGAATAATAATGAAAAGATTGATTGCTTTTTGTTCCCTCATTCACATCATAAATCGTGATTATTTTTTCTGAAGTGATTGGTAATCCAAAACTGTCGATTGCTGTAGCTTTTATTTTATACATGCCCGTCTCCACTTTATTGATAGGGGTTGCTATTTCTTCAATTCTCCAACTATCTTGGTCTGCTTCGTTTTGGTATTCGTCGTAAGGGAAATATTTTTTGTAGGTAGCTTCATCAAACAAATGCAAATCAGACTTGCCCCAATATTTTTTTCTCGTCAATTGTTTGGGTTGAATTACTTTATATAATTCGGTTTGAATGGGAATCTGCTTTTCTTTGCCCAATCGATCTATTGCTACCGCATTGATATTTTGAAATGTTTTTTTGTTTACAGCAATAGGATGGTTGATGACCAATTGCCATGCTGTTTTGGTAGCAGTTAAGTTGGCATTCCCTGATTGGGTTTCTCCATTTAAATCGGTAACATCTACCTGTATAATATAATTTACAGTGAAGTTGTCCCCTAATTTTTTAGTAGAATCATAAATTGCTTTAAACGATAAAGTAAATATTCCTTTTTCGTTGGTTATTCCTGTTCCATTGGCAATTACGGAGCCTGATTGATAAATATGATCTTGTTTTCTTGTGATTGGATAAGGGTATCTACCATATTGTTTCACGGTATATTTAACTTTTGCCCCGTTTACTATATTTCCCGCATAGGCAATTGCTTTGATGGCATAATGAATACTGTCATTTAATCGATATCCTGTTTTTGGTTGATCAAAAACAACTTGTATAGTTGGTCTTTTGTATTCTTCTACTTTAACTGATTTGCTTGAATAATTAAATGCCTGGGCTTCTAAGCTATAATTTCCAGTTAATTCATTTTTGGGCAAAACAAAGCTGCCTACTAAAGACCCAAAGCTATTTATAGGAATCAACAAGGAATCTATTCTTTGTCTATTGGTATTCAGTAAATATATTTTTACTGGACTTTTATCTTCCACCACTTTACTATACTTGGTATCGTAATCTCTAGTTAGTGCAATCCCTTTAAATTGTACCAACTGTCCTGGTCGGTAAATGGATCTATCAGTGAAAAAGTAGATTCTACGATTGTTTTGCTCGTAGTTGTTTTTTTCGTTGGGCTGATTGGTGAATTCTTGGTATCGGTATTCGTATTCGCTAAAAGTAAACTGACTTTTCCTTTTGCTGATTTCAATTTGGGTATTCCCATTCAGTTTTTGTGGTATGCTAAATTGACCGTTCTCATTGGTCTGTGTTTGTTGAATGAGCTGTGTAATGGTGCTGGAAGTTTTATAATCGTATTTGGTTTCAAATATTTTTACATCTGCTTGATTAATTGGTTTTCCAGTTGAGTAGTCTCTAATGAAATAATGATTGTTGTCTTTAAAATAAACCCAATCTGCAACCGAAAAATGTACGTACCCTATTTTGTTGGTTGCTAAATTGAAGTCCTTTCCAGTGCTGGTTAAAACAATATAATTTCCTTGCTGTAAAGGGTCAATTTTTACTTCTGTAAAATGTGATTGGTAATCATTCGTTTGAATAAGCGGTATTGCTTGTTCTTGTACCAATTTTTGATTGGTTATCTCTTTTAATTGATTGGCGGTATTGTTAAACCTTAGCTGAAAATTTAATGGTACTTTGAATATTTTTAAAAATAGGGTATCTGTGTTCTTATAGCTTAAATAAGCCCTGAATGGTTTTTGAGTTTCATTGATTTTTTCTACTTCCATCCATATTTGCTTATTCTTTATTTCGTTGGCCAAGTCTTGCAATCCACTTATTTTATAATGCATTGCATCCACCTGCTTAGCTGCATCTTCTACGATGGCTAATGCATTTACTAATTCAAACTGATTGGCCGTATCATTGAGTGCGTGGTATTGTTTTCCTTTTTCTGCAATGGTGCTGGCTATTAAAAACCAGGCGCTTGCTTTTATAGAAGAAGCATATGCTGGATGGGTATAATTTTTTAGTTCTATTAAAAATTCAGCTTCCTTTATTAATTCGTTTTGTTTTTTCCAGACTAATAAATCCAATGTAAATCTTGCTACTATATTATTGTACTGTTCATTTTGGTGAAGCTGAAAAACGGCATCATAAAGTCCGATAATTTTTTCTTGGGTTTCTTTCAGATTGGTGTAACCTAATTCGTTGCTGTAATACTGAATTTGCTCTGTTATTAATAAATGGTATAAACTATATTTTTTCAGCGGCTCTGATCCACCCAATATCACTGATGAATAATCGGCTATATCAATTGATTGTAAAGCTTTTGCATTTTGATTGGCTGCAACAAAATGCATTTCTATACTGTCTTTGAAGGATTGTTTATCCCAGGTTTTTTTCTTTAATAAAACCCATCTTTGATTGTTATAATAGTCATTGTATTTTTTAGCCATGATGGTGTGTAACACTGCCTGCATGACCCCTGAATTGGTTTTTCTTAATGCCCCCTTAAAAATATTGATGGTATTAATGAATCCATCTTCTGTTACTTCATTTTCTAAATCTGCTTTGTATACCAATGCTTTTATTTGCTCTGCTTCTTGCTTTTCTGCAACCGCTTTTTTGTATAATTGATCAACTTTGTCAATAGCGGTTTTGGTTAATCGCTCTTTTAAGATAAGGCTATCAATTATTTTATATGCCGCAGCGTAATTTGTTTCTTGAGCTTCTGCAATTAAAAGCGATAAGCAAAAAATTATCGAGAGTATCGTACGCATGTATAGTTAATTATTAATATTCTGTAGGGATGCAAGATGAGGCATTTTGCATAAAAAAACCCGAAGCTTTGATGCTCCGGGTTTGATATTAACAAATGCTTTGTTTATTTTTTTAACGCTGCTGCCATAGTAATGCCAATATCCGCAGGGCTTGCTACTACTTCAATACCACATTCTGCCATTATTTTCATTTTAGCTGCTGCAGTATCTTCTGCTCCACCTACTATTGCACCAGCATGTCCCATTCTTCTTCCGGGAGGTGCGGTTTGACCTGCAATAAATCCAACAACTGGTTTGGTTTTATTTTCTTTTATCCAGCGGGCTGCTTCTGCTTCCATGCTACCACCAATTTCACCAATCATAATGATGCCATCAGTTTCAGGGTCGTTCATT
>Ga0209480_10001681_pt1 | contig 15954 bp, 14 predicted proteins | sample JI61114C2DNA_FD_187501 | JGI IMG/M metagenome (GOLD analysis project Ga0209480, IMG submission 187501) | Wastewater effluent complex algal communities from Wisconsin, to seasonally profile nutrient transformation and Carbon sequestration -... | ecosystem: Engineered > WWTP > Effluent > Algae...
CCCCCTCAGCCCCCCTTGACTGGGGGGAGCATGTTGAGCCGCGCAATAAGCCCCTCCCCTGACAAGGGGGCGAAGCTGGGGTTTCGTGAAGCAACGCTTCACGCCAGCGTAGCCGGCTGGCTATGCAAAGCCAGCCGTGGGGGTTGGGAGGGGTTGCCTTTGTCTTCCTGCCAATTAAACAAGGACGCGGTACTAAATGAAGTTTTCAGTTTCATTTCATGTACTCGGCAATCACCGGGTCGCCCCGCAATTTCTCCGGTCGTCCCCAGACTTGCACCGACTCGACATAACTATCTTCTTTCGCCGGGTGCTGCAGCAGCACCTGATACTCGGCAAAGATGCGCCCGTCAGGAAAGATCGTGACAGTGCCGTAGCGCTGTTTGCCGCGCCAGGTACCGATCAGGTTGATTTCCTGCGAAAAGGGATCGACTGTTTCGGCAAAAACTGCCTCGGCCCAGATCGGCTCATCACCAATCGACAGGCCAAGTTTTTCGACCTGGCCGCGCAAGGCGGCGCAGACAGCAGCGCCCAGCGCGGCATCAGGTTGCAGCAACATGTCAGGCCGGGGCGTAGGTGTAACAGTCTTTCGGACAAACGCGACCGCAGGAGCCACAACCGATGCAGTCCGCCGGATTGGCCAGGGACATGACCATCATGTTGTCGTCTTCATCATCGTTGTCGTCATCCAGCTCGCGCTCGACCAGATCAAGCACGTTGCGTGGGCAGACCTTGTAGCAACGGCCGCAGCCGATGCACTTGGCCTGGTCAAGTTCGATGGCGAATTGCGGCGTCCATTCGGTGCCGCCCTTGGTGAGTCCGGTAATCATGCGGTTTGTCCTTTCTGGGCGGCAGCCAGGCGAGCACTGGCGTCAGCCCAAGCCTGGCAGGCCTCAAGGGTGGATTGGGAAAGTGCCGGAATCTCCTGGTAGCCCGCCGGCAGGCGGTCTTCCACGAGATCGTGCATTTGGGAGGCCCATTCGGAAGCGATGCGCTTGAGCTTTTTCACTTCCTTGTCGAGGGCAGCCAGTTCTTCAGCGGTCATCTGCCTCCCCTTCCTTACAGTCCGGCGACGTTCGGATACTGGCCGATACGCTCAAGAGCGATACCGAGCAGCTTGTCGGCGTCATCCTTCATCTTGGACAGGCTGGGGAAACCGAAACGATGGACGTCACGCAGCGTCTTTTCAACGGCGACCAGTTTGCCGACGGTGATGATCGCGCGGCCAAAACCTTCGTGCGTCAAATGGACGAGCGGCACGGCCAGCAACTTGCATTCCTTTTCGATGAGCACGGCAATCGCGTTGTAATAGGCTTTGACGCGCGAGATGGTTTCGTCATCCGGGTCGCCGATCATCGGAATGTTGGCCTTGCGTTCCTTGGTCAGAATGTAGGGATCGAGAATTTTTTCGACGGTCCAGCCGGCGTAGGTGCCATAGGTGTCCAGGGCGCGCATCTGGCGGGACATTTCCTTGACGAAATCGGTCGAGAAGATGGGATCAATGGTTGCTGTGTCGCTCATGATGAAACTCCTGTTGTGAAACATTGGATTGAATTGATACGGAATTCAGGCCGATGGCAATGCGGGCAATGGTTAATGCGCAAAGGAAACCGGCTATCGCACCAATGGCAGAGGCACTCTCGCTACCATTCAGCGCTGTGCCGAGCCAGGCACCGAAGATCATGGCAAAGGCCGGGAAGAGATAGCCAAGGAGTGCTGATAGCGACATAGCACGGTGTTCAACCATTTGTCGGCTCATCCTTCCCACCCCTCTTCTGCCATATTGGCAAAACGGTCCTCAGCCTTGGCCTTGTTCTGAGCGGCAATGGCGCGGTCGATCCAGACCACACCGCCGTCGCTCATCGCTTTCGAAATCTGGCCCAAAAGCTCGTCGACCGTATCAACCTCATCGACACGGATCGGCTGTATGCCCTTGGCCAGCAGCTTCTTGATCGCCGAAGCGCCAATCGCCATGACGTAAACCCCGGCGCAGCCTTCAAGAAAATCAACCTTGGCGCCTAGCTTGTCCTCGTTGCCATCCATCGCCTCTTCGGCAAACTCGGCAACGCCAACCAGCGTCGCCTTGTCTGGCGTCACTTCGTAAACCACGAAGCCCTCGGCAGAACCAAAGTGCTGATTGACGCGAGTACGGTCGGTGGAGGCAAAGGCAACCTTGATCACGGCGGCGGGCTCCTGCTTAATGGACCAGACCAGTTGCAGACGACGAGATGACATTTGGCTCACCGGGGCGGCAGTCGTCGCGTGACTCTTGCCAGTAAATTGATCGATAGGGTTCGAGTTCATGGTGTTGGCTCAACATAAGGTTGGAAATATCGAACAAGGCTTGCCGCGTGCCGCGGTAGCCCACCCAGGTGCGGGCATAACCGCCCACGTGGTCGTACTGCGGAAACCCGGCGCGCATCAGCGGCAGGCCAAGGCGGCTGGCGGTTTCGGCAGCGTGCGAGTTGGCCATGATGAATCGCGCATCGGCCGCCTTCGCCTGCTTTTCCATGTCTTCCAGATCGCCGATGATGACTTTTGCAATCGGCAGGCTGTTCAGGCTTTCGTGTTTGTGCGGGCTGACGGCGCTGACAATTTCGGCCCCCATGCCAGTCAGGAAACGCACCTGCATGCCGAGCAGATCGGGGTCGGCGGCCAGCGCAACGCGGGCAAAACCGATCATGAAATGGCTGTCGACCATCGCATCCTGCAATTGGGCACGGTGGCGCTCGATCTTTTCCGGCACCGGTTTTCCGGAAATCTCTGCCAGCGCCTGGGTGAAGGCATCGCAGTCATCAAGGCCCATCAGCCCGTCAAAATGGTAGTCCGGCACACCGGTGCGGCTCTTCAGAATGTTGGCGGCCTTGTGCAGCGAGGGGCCGACGACAAGTGTTGCGGTCGACTCGCCCATGATCTCGATTTCTGAACGCGGCGTACCACCAATGGTCAGCGCCGAAGTTTCAGCTTCTGTCAGGTGGCCATCCAAGGAATCGCCAATGTCCGGCACGACAATCGGGCGCAGGCCAAAGGCTTCAACCCACTCCTTGATCGCTTCGATATCGCCCGGCGTCAACATCGCCGAGGCCAGCACATTGACCTGTTTTGGGCGCTTGCCGGCGCTGTTGCTTTCCGGCACCAGCGACTCGATAGCCAACGCGTAGCCGCTTTCCAGACAACCAACGTAATCGGGTGTGTTAACCGGGACGACGGCGACATGGTCAAACTCGGGGTGGGCAACCCGGAAATCACGCAGGGAACGGCGAATATCGCAGCCCTGGGTTTCCGAGAGGCCAGTCGTCACGAGGCCGATGATCTCCGGCTTGCTCTTGTCGGACAAGGTGCGCAGCGCTTCGATGATATTTTCGTCGGCACCCATGATGCTCGACACCTGATCCATTGCCGTCGTTTGCAGCGGGATCGGCTCACGGAAGTGGCGCACGAAAAATACCTTGCCGAAAGCCGTACAACCCTGCGAACCATGCATCAGCGGCAGGCAGCGATTGAGGCCGAGAAAGGCGAGCGAAGCGCCAATCGGCTGGCTGACCTTGAGCGGATTGACCGCCAGCGCTTTCTTGGAATGGATGATTTCAGCCATTTGGACATTGCCCCGTTGAGATTGCTTACATCTCAGCAAGGAACGCGCCAAGCAATTATTACAATAAAACCAATAACTTGTGAAAAATTTTTAGTGTAGGAAAGCCAACAATTGCCTTCAAGGGTGGGGACAAATAAACAGCGTTGACCAAATCGCCCAGGCCGTTCGGATTTCCGAACGCGATCACTGGGCAATATCCGGAAACCCGGTCGCCGGAACGCTCGATAAAATAAATATTGTTAATGATCAACAACATACGTCCAGCCCATCTCTGGCACGCCCTGTGCAATAAGAACTAGTAACCGCGCACCAGTGTGGTCACCTAAAAACTATCGGAGATAAACCCATGAATGCAGTAACCACTCGCCTCGAACACGATCTGCTCGGCGACCGCGAAGTCCCCTGTGCGGCCTATTACGGCGTCCATACGCTGCGCGCGCTGGAAAATTTCGACATCACCGGTATTTCGATTGCCGTCTACCCGGACCTGATTCGCGCCCTGGCCCAGATCAAGCAGGCCGCCGCCCAGGCCAACCTGCAACTCGGCCTGCTCGACGCCAAGCGCACCGGCGCCATTGTCGCCGCCTGCAAGGAAGTCATCGACGGCAAGTGGCACGACCAGTTCGTCGTCGACGTCATCCAAGGCGGCGCCGGCACTTCGACCAACATGAACGCCAATGAAGTAATCGCCAACCGGGCGCTGGAAATCCTCGGCCACGCCAAGGGCGAGTACAAGTACCTGCACCCGAACGAACACGTCAACATGAGCCAGTCGACCAACGACGTTTATCCGACCGCGCTCAAGCTCGCCACTTACGTCGGCATCTTCCGCCTCGTCGAGGCGATGGCCTACCTGCGCCAGGCCTTCGAACGCAAGGCTGAGGAGTTCGCCGATGTGCTGAAAATGGGCCGCACCCAGTTGCAGGATGCCGTGCCGATGACCCTCGGCCAGGAGTTCTCGACCTACGCTGTGATGCTTGGTGAAGACGAGGAGCGCCTCCGCGAAGCCGCGCTACTGATCCGCGAAATGAACCTCGGCGCCACCGCCATCGGTACCGGCATCAACGCCCACCCGGATTACGCTGCCATCGTCTGCCGCAAACTGGTGGAAATCAGCGGAATTCCGGTGTTGACCGCACCCAACCTGATCGAGGCGACGCAGGACTGCGGCAGCTTCGTGCAACTGTCCGGCGTCCTCAAGCGCGTTGCCGTCAAGTTGTCCAAGGTCTGCAACGACTTGCGCCTGCTTTCCTCCGGTCCACGCGCCGGCTTCAACGAAATCAACCTGCCACCGCGTCAGGCCGGTTCGTCGATCATGCCGGGCAAGGTCAATCCGGTGATCCCGGAAGTGGTCAACCAGATCGCCTTTGAAGTGATCGGCAACGACACCACCGTGACCTTTGCCGCCGAAGCGGGGCAACTACAATTGAATGCCTTCGAGCCGATCATTGCCCACAGCCTGTTCAAGAGCGTGCTGCACCTCAGCAAGGGCTGCAAGACGCTGGCCGACTACTGCGTCAACGACATCACCGCCAACCGTGACACGCTGCGCGCCAGTATCGAACGTTCGATCGGCATCGTTACCGCGCTCAATCCCTACATTGGTTACGCCAACGCCACCGAAGTTGCCGCCGAGGCGCACCGCAGCAACCGTGGCGTCGCCGAGATCGTGCTTGAACGCAAGCTGATGAGCCCCGAGCAACTGGCCGACGTGCTGCGCCCGGAAGTGCTGACCAAGCCGCAAATGATCGCCCCCCTGGCTGCGTAAGCAAGCAACCTTCATTCGATGCATAAAACAAGGAAACCATCATGAAAATGAACCGGTTAACAACCCTGATCATGATTGCCATGGTACTCGGCGTCATTGTCGGTTACGCCTGCAACACGCTGGCCGGCGGCCCGGCCGCAGCCAAGGAAATCGCCGGCTACTTCGGCATTCTGACCGACATCTTCCTGCGCCTGATCAAGATGATCATCGCCCCGCTCGTCTTCGCCACCCTGGTCGTCGGCCTGGCCGGCATGGGCGACTCGAAGACGGTCGGCCGGATCGGCGCCAAGGCGCTCGGCTGGTTTGTCGCCGCCTCGCTGTGCTCGCTGGCGCTCGGTCTGCTGTTCGCCAACCTACTGCAACCCGGCGCCAATCTGGGCGTGCCCCTGCCTGAACTGGGCAGCGCCGTGGGTCTGAAAACCAGCGCGCTGAATCTGAAGGACTTCATCACCCACGTCTTCCCGAAGAATTTCTTCGAGGCGATGGCGGCCAATGAAATCCTGCAGATCCTCGTCTTCGCCGTCTTCTTCGGCCTGGCGCTCGGCCACCTGCACAACCAGGCAGCGCGCAGTTTGGTGAACACGATGGAAGAAGTCGTGCACGTCATGCTCAAGGTCACCGACTACGTCATGCGCTTCGCCCCGATCGGCGTCTTCGGCGCCGTCGCCGGCATCATCACGACCCAGGGCCTGGGCATGTTGGTTGTCTTCGGCAAGCTGCTGGCGAGCTTCTACATCGCCCTGGCCGTGCTCTGGCTGGTGCTGATTGCCGCCGGTTACTTCGTGCTCGGCAAGGAAGTCTTCCGCCTGCTCAAACTGGTGCGCAGCCCGATGTTGCTTGGTTTCTCGACGGCGAGTAGCGAATCGGCCTATCCGAAGTTGATGGAGCAACTTGAGAAATTCGGCGTCAAGGACCGCATCATTGGCTTCGTGCTGCCGCTCGGCTACTCCTTCAACCTTGATGGTTCCATGCTCTACTGTGCTTTTGCCGCGCTCTTCATCGGCCAGGCCTATGGCATCGATCTCAGCCTGGGGACGCAGATCACCATGCTGCTGGTCCTGATGATCTCCAGCAAGGGCGTTGCCGGTGTGCCACGCTCCTCGCTGGTCGTCGTCGCCGCCGTGCTGCCGATGTTCGGGCTACCCGAGGCCGGCTTGTTGCTAATCCTCGGCATCGACCACTTCCTCGACATGGGGCGTACGGCAACCAACGTACTCGGCAACGCCATCGCCACCGCCGTCGTTGCCAAGTGGGAAAATGGCATCGATCCGGTGGACGCGGCCCTCGCTGAAATCGATGAAGCACTACCAGTCCCTGGCGATGATCTGGTACCTGCCAACGCGGCCTGACAACACCCAGCTCCTCGGTTCAGCATCACCCTCGGGCTGAACCTTCTTGCGGACCCGGTACCATTCGTGCCGGGTCCATTTTTTAGGCACTACAAATGATTGTCGATTGGTACATCCTCGCTCCCGCAGCCTTCTTCGCCGGCATGGTCGATGCCGTGGTCGGTGGCGGTGGCCTGATCCAGATTCCGGTACTGCTCGCGCAGTTCCCGCAGACTGCCATCCCGACACTGTTCGGCACCAACAAAGTGGCAAGCATCGCCGGTACCGGCGCCGCACTCTGGCGCTACGCACGCAGCGTGCGCATCCCGTGGTTCGTTGTTCTGCCCGCCACGATAGCCGCGCTGATCGGTGCCTGGGGTGGCGCTGCACTGGTCGCCTGGATTCCACGCGAGACCATGCGACCCATGGTCGTCTTCCTGATGATCGCCGTCGCGCTCTACACTTTCGTGAAGAAGGATCTCGGCCAACAAGTGACACGTGTGCTGAACGGCACTGACCGCTGGAAGGGAGCACTATTTGGCCTCGTCATCGGCGCTTACGACGGCTTCTTCGGTCCGGGCACCGGCAGCTTCCTGATCTTCGGCTTCGTCCGCCTGTTCGGCATGGATTTCGTTCAGGGCTCGGCAAGCGCCAAGGTCATCAACTTCGCGACCAATCTCTCGGCGATTACTTTCTTCGCCAGCCACGGCCCGATTCTCTGGCAAATCGGCCTGATCATGGCGCTTTGCAATCTTGTCGGCTCTTACCTTGGCACGCGCCTCGCGCTGAAACATGGCGCCGGTTTCATTCGAAAAGCTTTCCTTGGTGTCGTCACCATCCTGATTATCAAACAACTGCTTGAAATCCTCTAACATAGGCTTCTCCAGTACCCAGCCCCCATGCCCAGCCGCCACACCCTGCGCCACCTGCCGATCCTGATGCTGCTCTGCACCCTGATGGTGCTGAGCGGCTTTGCAGCGCATCGTGTCGCCCGGCAACTTGGCCTGGCCGACCTGCAGGCCACCGGCCTGCATCGGCTTGACCTGTATACCGCCAGTCTGGAACGAGAAATTGGTAAATACGCCTTTCTTCCCGGTACACTCGGACTTGAACGCGACGTCCTGGCCTTGCTTGGGAAAAGCGACGATGGCAAGCTGGCGCCACGAGTCAACGCCTATCTAGAACAGCTCAACGAACGAGCCGGCACGCTCTCAATCTACGTCATCGATACCGCCGGCCATGTCGTGGCCTCCAGCAACTGGCGCCGCGCTGACAGCTTTATTGGTGAAGACCTCGCCTTCCGCCCCTATTTCCGCGAAGCGATGGACAGTGGTAGCGGCCGCTTCTTTGGCATTGGTACAACCCGCGGCGAGCCTGGCTACTATCTGGCTTCAACGTTGGCAAATGACAGTCAGACAGTCGGCATCGCCGTCATCAAGGTCAGCCTCGAACAACTGGAAAAATCGTGGAGTACCGTTGAAGCCCCGGCCATGGTCAGCGACGAGAACGGTGTCGTCATTCTCGGCTCGGTCGCCGACTGGAAATTCACCACCTTGCGCGCACTGGACGAAACGACGCGCGGTGCTTTCGACCAAACCCAGCAATACAATCGCCGCGCCCTGAAGCCACTCGGCATGAAGGAAATCAGCGAGCTCGAACACGGTGCACGACTGGTCAGCATCGCCAAGGAAGCCCCCGAGATGGCCTCGGTTTACCCGGTAACGGGTCGCTTCCTCGCCCAATCCCGCCCGCTGCCAGGCACCCCGTGGACACTGACGGTGCTTTCCCATCTGAAACAAGTCGACGATACAGCGCTCACCCGCTCGGCGCTGGCCGTACTCGCTACCGCCCTCCTCTTCATGTTCGGCATGAATATCAATGAACGCCGTCGCCGCCTGAAAGACCGATTGGCCGCCAGGGAAGCTTTGCAGCATGCCCATGATGAATTGGAGCGCAAGGTGGACGAGCGTACCGCCGATCTCTCTGCCACCAACCAGCTGCTACAGGATGAAATCAGCGAACGCATCCGCGCCGAACGAACGCTGCGTGCCGCCCAGGACGAACTGGTGCAGGCTGGCAAACTGGCGGTCATCGGTCAGCTATCAACCGGCATTGCCCATGAACTCAACCAGCCCCTGGCAGCCCTGCGTACACTTTCCGGCAACGGCGTACGCTTCCTTGAACGTGGCGATCTCGACACCACCCGCACCAATCTCGAACGGATCGCCCAACTGGTCGACCGCATGGGGCTGATCACCGGCCAGTTGCGCACCTTTGCCCGCAAGTCGAGCGGCCAGTTGCAGCCGGTGTCTCTGCAGCGTGCCCTCGACAACACGCTGGCCCTGCTCGAACCGCGCCTAAGTGAGGCACATGCCGAAATCCGCCGTCATTGCCCGGAGCCGGGACCGGTTGCGCTATGCGACATCAACCGTCTGGAACAGGTGCTGATCAATCTGATTGGTAACGCTCTCGACGCCATGCATGGACAGCTCACGGCGTGTATCGAAATCAGCTGCGAAAGCGTAGGGCGACAGGCCCGAGTGACCGTACGCGACTTCGGGCCGGGGCTGGACGAGGAAGCAATCAGTCACCTATTCGAACCCTTTTTTACGACCAAGGAAGCTGGCGTCGGCCTCGGCTTGGGGCTAACCATCTCGGCCGGCATCATTCGCGACTTTGGGGGTACCTTGAAAGGTGCCAACCACCCGGGCGGCGGGGCTATTTTCACGCTGGAAATTGAATTGAGCGAATTAAGCAACGAGGCAACAGGCCATGAGTGAAGCATTGAGCGTACTGATCATCGAGGATGACCCCGATGTTGCCCTGGGTTGCGAGCAGGCCCTGCAACTCGACGGCATCAGCGCCGCCTGCGTGGGCAGTGCCGAGCAAGCTAGACGCAGACTAGGGAGGGATTTTCGCGGCATCATCGTCAGCGATATCCGATTGCCAAAAATGGATGGCATGGCTTTCCTGCGTGAAACGCTGGCCCTGGACCCTGAACTTCCTGTCGTTCTGATTACCGGCCACGGCGACGTCTCGATAGCCGTTCAGGCGATGAAGGATGGGGCTTACGATTTCATCCAGAAACCTTTTCCACCTGAATATCTGGTCGAAGTGGTGCGCCGGGCGCTGGAAAAACGCCGTCTCGTCCTAGAAGTCCGTGACCTGCGCCGGCAACTGGAACAGCGCGACCAACTGGAAGGCAAGTTGATCGGCCTCGCCCCAAGCATGCAAAAACTGCGCGCAGTACTGGTCGGCCTGGCCAGCAGCGCAGCCGATGTGCTGATTCACGGCGAAACCGGCACCGGCAAGGAACTCGTCGCCCGCTGCCTGCACGAAGCCAGTGCGCGGCGCCAAGGCAATTTTGTGGCGATCAATTGCGGCGGGCTGCAGGAAAACCTGTTCGACAGCGAAATCTTCGGCCACGAAGCCGGCGCCTACACCGGTGCGGCCAAACGCCGGATCGGCAAGATCGAATATGCCAGCGGCGGTACGCTATTCCTCGATGAAATCGAGAGCATGCCACTGCCGATGCAGATCAAACTATTGCGCGTTTTGCAGGAGCGCACGCTGGAACGCCTTGGCTCCAACACCACCATTCCCATCGACTGCCGTGTCATCGCGGCGACCAAGGACGATCTGCTCGAACTTGCCGCACGTGGCGGTTTCCGCAACGACCTTTACTATCGGCTAAGCGTCGCCACGCTCGCCCTGCCCCCGTTGCGCGAACGCCGGGAAGACATTCGCCTGCTCTTCGAACAGTTCCTGCTCCAGGCTGCCGCGCGCCATCAACGCCCGGTTCCCGAAATTCCCGCTGGTCGAATACAGCAGTTAGTTGGCTACCATTGGCCAGGCAATGTCCGGGAACTACGCAACGTCGCTGACCGCTGCGTTCTTGGCATCGAGAGCGGCTCACCACCATTCGGCCAAGCCCAAGCTGACGGCCCGACCCCGCTCGCCGAGACGGTCGAAGCCTTCGAACGGGCATTGATCAGCGATGCCATGCGCCGCCACGGCAGCCTCGCGCGCACCGCCGAAGCATTGGTGGTGGCAAAGACAACGCTACACGACAAGATAAAAAAATACGGGCTGGACGAAAGTAGTCAGGGAAGCTGAGTACCACCTGTTGACCAGACAACGATCGCGGGATTATGTGTAGAAATCGGGACTTGATCTGACAATCCGTGTCAGATCAGTTCGGGAGCCAACGGCTCAAGTGTGCCCTGAAGAGACGGTCGGTTTTTCATGCCCAACGTCGCCTTTGCAGAAGGTACGGCCGTACGACCTAACTTTGACACCGGCAAGCCTAGACCAAAAAAGGACTTGAACTCAGTTCCCAGGAAGCAACCATCACTTCGACTAGGCAGTATTAATATAAACCATCGGTCATCGCAAAATATCATTAATCAGCTAGCTGGATTTTCTATTGCTTTCAGAAAGCGCTGACGAAAGCTGCTGTGCTGTGCTGTGCTGTGCTGTGCTGTGCTGTGCTGTGCTAGGCTAGGCTAGGCTAGCCTAGGTTACCACTCTAGAGGAAAGTGGGCGTTTTCCGAATTTTTTTCCGATATGAATGAATCTTTGCTCAAAGAGATAATAAGTGACAGCAGAAACAAAAACTGACAATGTGGATACAAAAACAAACCGAATCGTTAGATTGTTGAGCATCGGTTCATCGAATCGTGCAATTAAACTCAACAGCGGCAAGTGGCACAAATAAATTCCATAGCTCACCACTCCAAGAAATTGCGCAGCAGAATTTGTAAAAATCAATCTAAAAAGAAAACTTTTGTTTGTGCCAAACAGAATCAATCCAGTTGTCACTAGCGATACAAAGATAAACTCATCGAATAATATTTTCGCAATTATCATCGGATGTGAAACATAAACGCCGACTAGAACGACGGATAAGGCGAGTACGCAGTTCCCGACAGCATTTGAGTGCCTACAGATATTCCTAAAACGATAGGCGGTGATACCTAGAGCGTAGGCGAGTACGTACGGAATCGGACTCCAGTGCATTGCCAATGTGGCATTTTCTTCGTCTACCGGCAAAACAAGTGAAAATTTTACGGCAAGCAGATAAACGAGAAGTGAGAAAAATAAGACCCCCAGAGTTTTCACCTTGTCGCTGCCACCTACAAGCAACAATGGAACAGCGAAATACCAAAAAACCTCAATCGAGATTGACCATTCGACGCCAATGATGCTGTTTGTGATGCGGTAATCAAGAAAGCCAAGAAAAAATGCGTGCAAAAAAACGTTATACGAATCTATTCCAGCGTTGAATTGCTTCTGCCAATAGGTGGCGGTAACTCCAAGAAAAATCGATACCGCCAACCAAAAATAATAAAGTGGTGCGATTCGCCACAATCGCTTGTTTATGTAGTCTAAATAACCATTGGACGTTTCATAAGAGGATGCAACACTAAAGCCGGATATAACAAAAAATACATAGACGCCAGCTCTTCCGAAATCAGCGATATTGTTTCCAACAATTCCGAGTTCTCTAAATCCAGCGCCGCCAGCATGAATTAAAACGACAGCAAGGGCGGCAAATGCCCTCATTCCTGTGATGAAATTGGTGTCCCCATAGTTCTTTTCTAATAACGCTGAACGCATTCTTGAGAAATCTTGTCGTTGATTGGCTGGCATAAAAACGATTATGGCAGATGACAAACCGAATTGTCTTTGGGTATTTTGCATTTTGGGCAAATCGTTTCAGATATGAAAGGCCGATGACGAAATTTCCGCGCACTATTTCTTCGTCTCGCCGCAACCTTGCTCTGCTACAGATTCCACCCCGGCACTATTTTGTCTACCAACAAATTGAAAGGAACGTCTGATCCGCTGCGTATCCTTGCAGCTGCGAGACTGCACATCGCCTCAAACGCACCTGAACGTGGGATTTGAACGGCTACTTTCTCGGGGCGGCAAATTTCGCTAAGAATCAGCTGCCGCTGGTGACCCGCGAAATTTGAAGGTCTGTTGTCAGTCTGAACCGGCCCGACAGGTCTTTCCGTCGAATGGCTCTTGATAGCCGGACTGAGACATTGCACCTGACAGTTGCTGTCAGATCAAATCTCAACTTCTACAGATTATGTTTTGCTCTCATGCGCCGCACTTAATTTTTCCGAGACGAACTCACCCCGCGCTGTGGCGTTGTTTTCCTGATTATTCAGCGCACACCAGGCAAAAAACTCTTCCGGATTAATTTGGCACTCAAGGGCTAGCACACCGGAGCGTTGAAAATTTCGCCGCGCAGCGACGGCCATGTCTTTCCATTTGGGGAATGAATCCTCGAAACACTCGGGGTCCAGGGCCGTCGCTTTCACCTGCGCCCAGGTTTCCTCGGTGTACCAAGTCACGCCGATGACCAGAGACTGGCTACGGCGCTTGGCCTTCAAGCTTTGATAGAGCGTCGGCTTTCTCACACCTCAAGCTGCCAGCACAGTACCGGGACCGCTCTGCCTGGCCCACGGCGCCGGCTTCCTGACCGCCGCCCAGACCGGGCTTTCCATCGACAACGCCAGTTGCCGGGCCAGTTCGACCATACCGTCATAGCCGGCATAGCCAAATTCGCGCTCCTGGTTGATGTCGAGGAAGGGAATGCGTGCCTTCAATGCGGTGTAGAGATTGCGCCCGCCGGCGATCAGGATGTCGGCCTTGTACTCATGGTAGGTCGATAACAGCGCCTTCGGGCTGCCGTCGTCGATCATCTTGGTGTCGTCGCCCATCAGTTCGCGGATGCGCGCCTTGTCTTCTTCGGTCGATTTCTTCGTGCCGGTGGCAACCACCTTCATGCCCAGATCCTGCAAGGCGGAAACGATGGACCAGGATTTGACGCCGCCGGTGTAGAGCAGCACGCGCTTGTCTTTCAGTCGGGCACGCCACGGCTCAAGGGCAGCGTGCGATTTGGCTTCTTCGCGGGCAATGACGACTTCGGTACGGGCAGCCAGATCGGGGTCACCGATCAGCCGGGCAAAATCACGCAAGGCGTTGGAGACATCCTGCACGCCATAAAAACTACCCTCAAAAAACGGTTGACCGTAACTGTCCTGCATCTTGCGCGCGACATTGAGCAAAGCCTTGGCGCAGACCACCATATTGACCTTGGCGCGGTGCATGCTCTGCACTTCGTGAAAGCGTGCATCGCCAGAGAGCGTGCAGATAATGCGGAGGCCCAGTTCGTCGAACAGCGGCGCGACATGCCAGAACTCACCAGCAATGTTGTATTCGCCGATCAGATTGACGTCGTAGGTGGGCAGACCATCGGCGCGCGGCGCGGCGGGTGCGGGTTCGGCAGTGCCGATCACGTACTTGAACATCGCTTCGCCAGCCAGACGGTTACCCAGGTTCTTGGTGCCGTAGAAGCCGGCGGCGTCCACCGGAACCACGGGCGTTCCCCAGCGCTCCGTCGCATCGCGGCAAACCGCGCCAACATCGTCGCCAATCAGTGCTGTGACGCAGGTGTTATAGATGAAGACTGCCGCCGGCGAATAAGTGTCGATGGCCTGCTTGATGGCATGAAACAGCCGCTTTTCGCCGCGCCCCATGACGACATCGGTTTCCGACAGATCGGTCGTCATGCCGGTACGGTAAAGCGTCACGCCGCTCGATCTCGTACCCCGGTTATCCCAGGACGAACCGGCGCAGGCTATCGGGCCATGCACGATGTGAGCCACGTCAGCAATCGGCAGCAGCGCAATCTGCGCGCCATCGAAGGAACAACCGCCCGCCGTGGCGCCCGGCTTGGGCTTGGCGCAGCCGGATTTTTCCTTGGTGTTATGGGTACAGGCCGGCTCGTCGAGCAGGGCCTGGATTTCGCTGGCTTTCAAGCTCATGCTGTTCTCCAGAAGTATGGAGTGCATTCAGCAAGACCAGTGCCACCTTCAACATATTGTTTTATAAAGATTTATAAACAAAATGGATTGTCGCTTTCACGACAATCCATTTTATTTTGCGACAAGAAACGTTTACCCCATTGCCTTCAAATGCTGAATAATTTCCCCGGCCATAGGCTGGGCATCGCCGTACAGCATACGGCAGTTATCGGTATAGAACAGCGCATTCTCGACGCCTGAATAACCCGTCCCCTTGCCGCGCTTGATCACGATCACGTTCTGCGCCATATCCGCATTCAGAATCGGCATGCCGTAGATCGGGCTCGTCTTGTCGGTCCGCGCACTCGGGTTGACCACATCATTCGCCCCGATGATCAGTGCCACATCGGCCTGGCCAAACTCGCCATTGATCTCCTCCAGATCGAAGATCTTGTCGTAAGGCACGCCCGCTTCCGCCAGCAACACATTCATGTGCCCCGGCATCCGTCCGGCCACCGGGTGGATGGCGAACTTCACCTCAACGCCAGCTTCTTCCAGAATTGAAGTCATCTCCCACACCTTGTGCTGGGCATGCGCCACCGCCATACCGTAACCCGGCACGATGATGACCTTGCTGGCGTAGCGCATCATCGCCGCCGCATCGAGACCGGAGAGTTCCTTCATCGATCCGCTGATCGCTTCACCTGGACCGCTGGCCACCATGGGCGTGAACAGGATGTTGGAGATCGGCCGATTCATCGCCTTGGCCATGAGCTGGGTGAGCAGCGTACCGGCCGCACCGACGACGATACCGGCAATGATCAGCGCCGGGTTACCGAGGACATAGCCTTCGAAGCCGACCGCCAAGCCAGTAAAGGCATTGAACAGGGAAATCACCACCGGCATGTCAGCGCCGCCGATCGGCAGCGTGACGATCAGGCCAAGGATCAGGGCGACGGCAAAGAAGGCAAAGATCAGTTCGGGTTGGGCCGGGGCCATGATCACCATGACGCCACCGAGGCCGATGGCGATCAGGGCGAGGACGACATTGACCGCATTCTGCGCCGGCAGGCGATGGGCTTTCTTGAGTACACCCTGCAGCTTGGCCCAGGCAACGCAGGAGCCGGTGAAGGACACCGCCCCGATCAGCGCCCCAATGACAGCCAGTACCGTCGTCGCCAGACTGTGGGCGTCGCCCTTGGCGAACTCGATAGCAGCAATCGCCGCGGCCGCACCGCCGCCCATGCCGTTATAGATGGCGACCATCTGCGGCATGTCGGTCATCTTGACCTTCTGGCCGGAGATCCACGCAGCGGATCCGCCGAGTGCCAAGGCGAGTGCCATCAGGGCAATGTTCTGCAGGCCGGGAATCAGGAAGGTGGCAGCAATGGCAATCAGCATGCCGTAGCCGGCAATGATGATGCCTTTACGGGCGCTGGCCGGTGA
>Ga0209480_10001682_pt1 | contig 15951 bp, 14 predicted proteins | sample JI61114C2DNA_FD_187501 | JGI IMG/M metagenome (GOLD analysis project Ga0209480, IMG submission 187501) | Wastewater effluent complex algal communities from Wisconsin, to seasonally profile nutrient transformation and Carbon sequestration -... | ecosystem: Engineered > WWTP > Effluent > Algae...
AAGAATCAGTACCTCCTTGATCACGGTGGGCGAAAACGGTCTCGCACATCACGTTTTGCTTGATATTGAATCCAGGCAATTTCAGCCCGCAACGGCCTACTTCCATCTTGGGCGGCAATACAGCACGCTCGAAGACATACCCAGAGCATTGGCGTGTTTCGAGTCCGCGATCGCGGCGGGAAATCAAAGTGCCGAGGTTTACCTGATGTATGGCCTGAGTTGCGCTCATGCAGGAAAAATCGACGAGGCAAGAAGTGCCTATGAAAAAGCGATTTCACTCGAGCCCACCTTTGCTCATGCCCATTGGGCCAAGGCGCAGCTCGAGAAGAAGGAAGATGCACTGCGTCATGTCGAACAGATGCAATCTGTTTTTACCGGGAAGCAACAGAATGCGATGGACACAGCTTTCGTGGAACATGCCCTGTATAAAGAATTCGAGCGAGCCGAAAAATTCGATTCTGCCTGGGCATCCCTCAGCCGTGCTGCGGATGCAAGAAGAGTCCTCCAGCCTTATGATCCGGTAAAAGAACAAAAAATATTCGAATCACTGGCGTCCGCTTTCGTTGCCGATATTGCCGGCGGACATCAACAGGAAGGACCGGCACCGATCTTCATCGTCGGCATGCCGCGAACCGGTACTACCCTGCTCGAACGCATTCTGGGAAACCATTCCGAGATCCAGCCCTGCGGTGAACTTCAGGTAATGCACCATCAAATGCAATGGGTGCTGGATATCCCCGTTCCGATGACACTGGATGAAAGCACGGTTGCGGCGCTTGGACACGCAAATTTCCATGAGCTGGGTCAGCGCTACCTGCAAAAAACCGCCTGGTTGTCGAAAGGCAAAAAATTCTTCAGCGACAAACATCCGATGAACTTCATGTTCTGCGGGGCCATTCTAAAGGCCCTGCCCGATGCAAAAATAATCCATATGCAGCGCAACCCGATGGATTCCTGCTTTTCGAACTACAAGGAATTGTTCGCACCTGGCTATTATCCCTACAGCTACGCTTTGTCTGACTGTGCCGCGCATTACAAAAATTATTGGCAATTGATGCGAGCCTGGCAAACACTTTGGCCAGGCAAAATCCTGAATGTCAGATACGAGAATTTGGTAACTGACCCACAAGGTGAGTCACGGCGAATTTTTGACTATCTTGGTTTGGAACATTCCGATCATCTGGTCGATATTCAAAACAACAAAACACTAACCACAACCGCCAGTTCAATGCAGGTGCGTGAAAGCATCCATTCCCGCAACGTGGCAGGATGGAAAACCTATGCCGATTATCTTTCCGGCCTGCGCAGTGATCTGGAAGCGGAAATCATCGCTTACGAGCAAAGCTGATTGCAGAGCCGCGATTAGAAGACGGCGATGAGTGCAAAACTCAGCAGGACGTAAATGGCGATCACGATGTAAAAATATAGCGGTGATCCCGTCCTTGAAACGCTAGTCCCCCATCTGCCGGATTTGGCGAAAACTTCGCCTCTGACAATCGCATACACGCAATAGATCACCAGCATAATTCCGAGCATTTTGAACATTCGGAAAACCCTTCACTTTTTCACGGTGTCGCGAAAAAACAGTTTTCGGACTCCCGTGCCCAGCATTGCGCCGATGCCTGATATCAAAAAGCCGAGCATGACCGCAATGGCGAGCTCAAACGGAAACAGGTTGTGCGAAGTGGCATCCCGGCACACATCAAGAATTATTCGCGTTGCAACCACCACCGGTGCACAGCAGCCGAAAACAGCTGCCGACCAGACAAATCGCGTGTTGAAGACACAAAAAACGATGGCGCAGATAAAAGCCAGTAAAAGGCCCGGTGCAAAGAGGGAATCAGGCAGCGATAATTTTTCATAGGGCGTTTGCCAGTAGGGAATGCCGATGGCCAGACAACAAACCAAAAAGGCAATAGGAAGATAAAGAATTTTTCCGGAAGTCACGGTTTTATCCTTCGGTTTCAGGCAGGTCCGGGCAGGGTCGCTTCATGACCATTACGCCATTCCCATTGTTGCTGGATCATGGCCATTCGCTCAAGGTAGCGGAAAATCGATCGCACCGTGACGACCTTGTATTGCCCCGATAGACGAGTGCCCACCGAGTGATCAGTGAAGACGGTATTGGCCGAAAAAAAGCCGCCGAGTATGCGCTGTGAATAATCGATATGGATGATGTCGGGTACAAAGCCCTGCGCTTTTTCCAGTGCCTGTGCATGGTCACGTTTTGGCAGATTCATTGCGGGTAGCTGTGCCGCAGACAGCATGTCCAGAACCCAGGCGGTGGAGTTCTGATATTGCCTTGAATCGTATCGCGCGATAACACTGTAATCGGGATCGAAGACCGAGGTGACGGTGTTTTTTCCCAGTAATACCGCGAGGCGATGGGCTAGTTCGGGTTTTAGCCAGACTATGCGTGCATCCTGGCTTTGCAGGTCGTCCATGAAGAAATTTACCAGGCCTTGCGCATAAATATCCGATCTTGCCGACCCGCATTGATTCAACAAATGAACAACTGTCCAAGCGCCATCGGGATGATCCCGCACGACAAAACCGACATGGGAATAGTGCAGGCCGTACTTGTCCAGATTCGTGCCGTGTCTCGCCAGTAATGCAACCGGGGCAGGATTTTTTTCAAGCTGTTGCATTATTCTTTGTGCGGATTTGGAAGCGGTTAGCAGCGAGGTTGGGCTGGCTATCTTTTCCGAGCATTGCGTACCTGCATGCGCCGGTTGCAGGAACAGCAGTGCGATGAGAAATATCAATCGCTTCACAAGGATAATTTCCTGTGATGAATTTGCGACCGACAGGCTTCGTTGGGGATAAAAGCCAGCATTTCACTGCCTGCCATCAAGATGTAACCGGTGCTCACGGCAGTGACAATCAGCGCACCTCCGACCACGATGCCTGCCAGCTTCAAGGCCGCGCCGCTTACCTCCAGCGTTACCGAAACTCCTGTTGCGGCGCTGACGGCGACGACTTCGATCAATTCACCGACGGGGCGCATTGCCTTCACAATCAAGCGCGAACCCGCCGGTACTGAGCCCAGTGTGATGGCAGCCAGCTCCACCGAGGGGGCTAGGGAAATGACCGAAGCCTGGCTAGGAGTGTCCGACTGTGGTTCGCCATGTGCCGGGAGTGCAATTACCAGCGCGAATGCGAGCAGTGACTTTTTCATAAGTTCACCATAGCGGAAGTTTCCGTTGCTACTTGAGAGTCCCATGCAGTCTCACGGCAACTGTATCGGGCATTATTTTCAATGAATTCACTGTAGCCCGGCGTTGTTATAAAGCATGAGTTTTTATCGTCCATAACGAGTATTCGAGTTGTCGATTTGTCCGCAACGAGTCCCGCCCATGCAAGGCTGATGGCGCTTGTGTCGTCATTCTTTGCCGCGATTGCAGCCTTGATGTAAGTCGTATGTGCTGCAGGCTTCAGTGAAATCACTTTCCTGCACTTCTGCTGCAAACGTTCGATTTGTCTTTCTGACATATCCGCGTCTGCACCGGATTCATGGATTTCGTTATAAACATCGCAGGCCGGGTAATTCCATAACAACAAGACGGCACCGGCCTTGTCAGGATTGATGCCCTGATCTTCGGCAGTTTCTTCCAGGCCCACCGAAGCCATGGCGGCACCGTATTGCAGACCTTCGGGAAGCCCCTGGTTGGGAGCGAGAGTTTCAGCTCGGGCAAAATTTGCACCAAAGCTCAGTGCCAGTAGCAGGAAGGGGTATTTCATGATGCATCCTTGTTTAAGCCGCCAGTCGCATGGACTATCGGCGTGTTCGGCAGGATGGGGATGTGAAATTTTACTGGCTATAAAAATAGACAAAGGCTAGGCTTATTGCCTCCAACGTATTCAAAAACGCTACCTATGAGCCTTCGAATCGAATTAATCGCGGCGCTTAAACGTTTGCTCAAGGCGCAGGGCATTACCTATGCCGCATTGGCCAAACAGCTGAACTTGAGTGAAGCGGCGGTAAAAAGAATGTTTTCGCAGCAGGCCATCAGCCTGGCCCGGCTGGAAGAAATCTGCGGCGTGCTGGATGTTGGTCTGTCGGAGCTTGCCACTGAAACCAAGAGCGGCGGGCCTCCGCCACTGGCGGAGTTGAGCGAGGAAACCGAGCAGCTGCTGGTCGAAAACCCGTCGTATTTGCTGGGTTTGTATTTGACCCTGAATCGCTGGAAGGAGGAGGATGTACTGGCGCGTTACGATTTCACCAAGCCCCAGTGGACGGGGGTTCTCGCCAAGCTGGATCGTCTGGGAATTATCGAACTTTTGCCTGAAAACCGTTATCGCCTCAGGACTGCGCGCAATTTCCGCTGGCGCAAGGACGGTCCGATGGAGCGTTTTTTCATCAAGCGCCTGCTGCCCGAGTATTTCAACCGCCCCTTTCTGGGCGGCAATGAAAACCTTTTATTGCTCAGTGGCATGGTGTCGCCGGCCTCGGCCGCCAAGATCAGTTTGCGGCTTGAAGAAGCGGCCGAAGAATTCGACGGCATGTTGGTACAAGATGCTGTTTTGCCTACCAATCAAAGGGTTGGGGTGAGCCTGGTGCTGGCGCAAAGGCCATGGTCGCTGCATTTATTTGACAATCTGAGGCGCAAGCCAAGCTCCTGAACGGTTACAATTGTCACATTGCTTTTGTCCGCGCTGGCCTGGGTCAAAAGCCACCGATTTCCTATAGCTTGAGAGTTTTTCCAATGTCCACTTCACTTGCTGCCCTCAACCATTGGGTTGAATCTGTTGCACGTTTGACTCAGCCCGAAAAAATTCACTGGTGCGATGGCACCGAAGCCGAATACAACTCGCTGGTCGATTTGATGCTGACCACCGGCGATCTCATCAAGCTAAACGAAGAAACCCATCCCAATTGCTATTTGCATCGTTCAAGCCCTTCTGATGTCGCGCGCGTCGAACATTTGACCTTTGTCTGCACGTCGAACAAGGAAGACGCCGGTTCGAATAACCACTGGATGTCGCCCGCCGATGCCCATGCGAAAATGGACGAGCTTTACGCCGGTTGCATGCGCGGTCGCACGATGTATGTCGTGCCGTACTGCATGGGTCCGATCGATTCCCCGCTGGCACGCTGCGGTGTGGAAATTACCGACAGCCCTTACGTGGTCGCGAATATGCGCATCATGACCCGCATGGGTGAGGCCGCACTGAAACGCATCGAACGCGAGGGTGGTTTCGTCAAAGGTCTGCATTCGATCGGTGATTTGAATCCCGACCGCCGTTTCATCATGCATTTTCCGGAAGAACTATCGATTCAGAGCTTCGGTTCCGGTTACGGCGGCAATGCACTGCTGGGCAAGAAATGCCACGCCTTGCGTATCGCTTCCTATCAGGCCCGTACTGAAGGTTGGCTGGCCGAGCATATGTTGATCGTCGGTATCGAAAATCCGCAAGGCGAAACCCATTATGTTGCCGCCGCCTTTCCAAGTGCCTGCGGCAAGACCAATTTGGCGATGCTGATTCCGCCGGAAGGTTACCGGCAGGATGGCTGGAAAGTCTGGACGATTGGCGATGATATTTGCTGGATGCGTCCCGGTGCCGATGGGCGCCTGTATGCGATCAATCCCGAAGCCGGCTTCTTTGGCGTTGCGCCGGGTACGAGCGTAAAAACCAATGCAAGTGCGATGGCGATGTTGAACAAGGACGCAATCTTCACCAATGTCGGTCTCACCGCGGATAATCAGCCATGGTGGGAAGGCCTGCCGGAAGGCGTGCCGGTCAAGGATTGGCAGGGCCGCGATTACGACAAGGCGAGCGGCCCCGCCGCACATCCGAATTCGCGTTTCACGGTATCGGCAAAAAACTGCCCGAGCTACAGCGACAAATCGGAAGATCCGCAAGGCGTTCCTTTGTCCGCGATTGTTTTCGGCGGACGTCGCGAATCACTGGTGCCGCTGGTATTTGAAGCACGCAATTGGACGCACGGCGTGTTGGTCGGTGCCGCGATGGCATCGGAAACCACCGCCGCGGCAACCGGAGCAGTCGGCGTGGTGCGTCGTGATTCGATGGCGATGAAACCCTTTGCCGGGTACAACTTCGCGGATTATTTTTCACATTGGCTGAGCTTCGACAAGCCAGGCGCCAATCTGCCAAAAATTTTCCACGTCAACTGGTTCCGCAAGAACAGCGACGGTAAATTCATGTGGCCGGGTTTCGGCGACAATATGCGCGTGCTGGAGTGGATGCTGAAACGCGTAACCGGCCAGGCGCATGCGAATGAAACACCCATTGGCTTATTGCCGAATTCGGATGATTTGAATATCGACGGATTGAACATGGATGTGGCGACGCTGAACCAGTTGCTCGATGTCAATCACGAAGCCTGGTACGAGGAAATGGAAGCCATCGGCGAATACCTGCAAAGTTATGGTGATCGTGCGCCCCAGGCATTGCTGGCCGAACAGGAAAAAATCGCCAGACAGTTGGCCTGATTAAGGATTTTGTTCCAAGACAAGGCAGATGGCTCACTGGGCCATCTGCCTTTTTTCTGCAGAGTCGTTAAGGCAGAAATTTCAAGCGTAATTCGGAAGTGGCTTCCAGTCACCAGGCAAGATCGCCACCGGTGCAATAACTTCAGTCGCCCATTGCATCGCCATTTCCAGTTCTTTTCCGAAGCGGGTGCGGACGGCTTCCCGTTCCTTTTCACGGATCTGCGGACTGTATTCTTCGGAGGCATTTTTCGAGTTCCGGCTGAAAACTTTTGCCACGCGCTCTGAAATAACGAATGGCGAAGTATCGAACTGCAGGAATTTCGCGCAGGAGGTAACCACGTTTTCAGGCGAGGCCATCAGGTCCTGCATGTCCAGTGTGTGCAGCTTGTCATCGCTGTCATCGGCCAGTGCCATTGCATACCATTCCATTTGCGCATACCAGGCGATAACACAGGCTTCCAGGAAGTGAAACCGGTAATTGGAGGGAATCCCGAGTTCTCTCTGCAACCGGGTGCCGTGGAATAAATGCTGCGCCATCCAGCGGATATGGTTGTCGGCCGCTGGCAGTTTCTTGCAACAGGACATGATGAATTCCTCAATGCTTGAGTACAGCAAGATTGCTTTGCAGCGCATTAGCTTGAGGGTGTCGGGTAACAAGCGATTCACCGAATTCGTCGGCTTGATCAAGGTCTGTCCCGAATGCGTCCACGGACGTCCCAGCAGTTTCAGCGTGGTTTGCAAGGATTGATGCAATTCTTCATTCGGAAAGCGAAGCGATGCATCGGAAATGCTCAGCAGGCTGTTGGGTTCCTTCAGCGAGACGATATTGGGGGCGTCATCCAGTGCCTTGGCAAGCAGTGTGGAGCCGCAAAAAGCCGTATGAAAAAGCATGGCCTGTGTGGGGGTTTCCAACAGGTCGACCAAGCAAGTCTCCGGCACGCGCGTTGCCCGCGACCAGTTGATGTTCATTCTTGAATCTAGGAATGATGCATCGGTGATATCTTCGAGTTTCACGTCCAGCATCAGGAATTCTTTTTCCACTGCGTCGTAGTCCAGCGGGAAGTAGTTTGCATTCGAGAAATCGTTCATCACAGGTATCCATCTCCCCGCGGGGAGACTCCGTTCGACAAGTCGGATTTTGGATTTCAAGATGTGTGCCAAATCACCTCGGAAAATAAATCAAGGACTTGCGCATTTTCGAGGTCGAACAGGCATTGCATTTGGCACGGACTGTCATGCAGTCTGCATGGCAATCGGCGGGTGCAGTATGTTAGAAACTGTTTTATGAAAGCCTATTACTGCCACCACTTCGTATTGCCATTGCCGGAAGGCCATAGTTTTCCGATGGACAAATACCGCTTGTTATACGAGCGCGTAAAACACAATGCGGAAGCATGGAATATCGACTTGCTCGAACCGAGGGCTGCGGACAACGAGGACTTATCGAGAGTGCATTGTCCCGATTACATAGATCGCATGAGCAATGGGCGTGCGGATGAACGGGAGATGCGGAGGATCGGATTTCCCTGGTCTGCACAAATGCTTGAACGTTCGCGTCGATCCTCCGGCGCCACGATGCTTGCTTTGGAGTCTGCCATCAATGGCGACAAGATTGCGGTGAATCTTGCCGGCGGCACCCATCATGCTGCCTATGACCGGGGCGGCGGTTATTGCGCTTTCAACGATAGCGTTGTTGCCGCGCGCTATGTGCAGGAAAAGAATCTCGCCAAAAAAATATTGATCGTCGATCTGGATGTGCATCAGGGCAATGGCACGGCCGAGCTGTGCCGTGATGACGATAGTATTTTCACATTTTCGATGCATGCCGAAAAAAACTATCCGGCGATCAAGCCGGCTTCGGATCTCGATGTGCCGCTGCGCAACCATACGGGCGATGCCGAATATCTGGACAAGTTGGCTCATTTTCTGCCGATGGCGATCGCAAGAGCGGAGCCGGATGCCGTGATTTATCTGGCCGGGGCCGATCCTTATGAAGGTGATCGGCTCGGTTACCTGTCGTTGAGCAAGCGCGGTCTGGCACAGCGGGACCGTTTTGTCCTGCAGGCTTGCCGAACGGCAGCTCTGCCGATGGCAATTACCATGGCAGGCGGTTATTGCCCGCAAGTGGAGCATATTGCCGATATCCACGCGCAAACCGTGCAGCTGGCATCCGGGTTCTTTTAAACCATTGGCTGCGATCCGGCATCAGAGTGTTTATGCTGAATGCCGCCGTGACTACCGACTACCTCCATACCGAATCGCTCCCCGATGCGCGCGAAGACGATTTCGTGCTGGTGCGTGCTGCGAGTCAGGGCGATCAAAAAGCCTTCGAGCAACTTTATCGTAAACATTCAAAGCGGCTCTTTTCGGTGTTGTGGCGTTTATGCGGCGGGCAACAGGCGCGCGCCGAAGACTGCCTGCAGGAAGCCTTCGTCAAAGCCTGGCAGGCACTGCCAGGCTTTCGCTATGAAAGTGCGTTTTCTACCTGGCTGCATCGTCTGGCGGTAAATATTGCCCTGATGGAATTGCGCTCCAGGAAAGGTGCGGAAGATCTTGAACAGGACGATGCCGTGCTGGCTTTCGAAAAAACCGCAGACACGGCAAGCCATCAGACGCGCTTGCAAATGGATCTGGAACGGGCCGTGACCAGCTTGCCCGCCCGCGCCCGCGCAGTACTGGTCCTTTTTGATATTGAGGGTTGGACTCACGAGGCGATCGCGGAGCACTGCAATATGGCCGTCGGCAGTTCAAAGGCGCAGCTTCATCGCGCCCGTGCCCTGTTGAGAGAAAAACTGGGAGCTTATCGTGACTAATCACTTGCCACCTTCATTCAATGATGCCGAATTGCGTATGCAATTGCGCGGCTTGCCGAAGGAGCGAGCTTTCGATCGCGATCTTTGGCAGGGAATCCAGGCAGAAATTCAAAATACGCCGCGGGTAAAAAACCGGCGGGCCTGGTCAAGTTTTGCAATGGCGGCCAGTCTGGCATTCGCCTTTGCGATCGCATTGCCGCTGTTTTTCTCGCGGCCGTCTGTGGATGCCAATAACCTCAAGGTCGAGGTGGTATCGAAAGAAGTCAATGCAATGGATGCCGAATACCAGGCGGCATTGAAGGAGTTTTCCTCGGTCGAGTTATCGCCCGAAGTAAAAAAGCAATTACGGGTGCTCGATGATTCCGCCAGCAAGCTGCGGCGAGCGTTGAATCAAAGTCCGCAATCCACCTATCTCATTCCCATGCTGCGAAGGACTTATCTACAGCGCCTGCAGCTTACCCAGCGCGCGATCGCATCGAATTTAACCTAGGACTCATTATGAAAACTTATAGAACAATGGCATTGACGCTCGGCTTGGCTGCCATCGCCAGCCCTTTTTCCACCTTGGCTGCTACGCCCATCAATCAAACCCGAAGCCTGAATCCGGATGGCGAAATCAAGGTTGAAAACATCAGCGGCTTGATAAAGGTGCGTGTCTGGAATGAGCCTAGAGTGCAAATAACCGGTTCGCTGGGCGAGGGCGTCGAAAAATTGATTGTCGAGGGCGATGCCAAAAGTCTGCATATCAAGGTGAAATACCCGGACAGGAAAGGCTGGTTCAACTGGGGTGGGGGCGTCAATATAAAAGAGGCCACGCAACTGGAACTGATGGTCCCCATCAAGGCAGCACTCGAACTCGAAGCTGTCAGCGCGAATATCGATGTGCAGGGCAGTGCTGCGCCGCGCATGAGTATTAACAGCGTCAGTGGCGATAGCAGTGTGTTGGCCTCATCGCCGGGAAAATTGTCGGTGGAAAGTGTCAGCGGCAACGTGAGCTTGAAACTTACCAGCCCGCAGGTCAGCGTAAATACCGTCAGCGGCGATGTCAGGATGCTTGGCCATCTCAATGGCAGGCTCGACGTGGAGACAGTTTCGGGCAATGTCGAACTCGACACGCCAGTGCTCAACCAGCTGCATTTCAACTCGGTTTCCGGCGATGGCAGCTTCCAGACCAGCCTGGCAGGGAATGGCCGTATCGAAATGGACTCGGTCAGCGGCTCCCTCCGTCTGGCCCTGCCTAAAACCAGTTCGGTCCATTTCAAGGTGGAAAGCTTCAGTGGCGACATTTCCAGCGCAGTCGGGAAAGTTGTTAAGGAAGAGTACGGGCCGGGCCGAAGCCTGGATGCCCGGTTGGGTGAGGGTAAAAGCAACGTAAACCTGAACACAATGTCGGGCGATGTCACCATTGAGATCAAGTAAGTCCATGTAAATGTTGAAAAAAAAGCTGAATTAGAATTTTTGCACCAGGCATTTTCCGGATTTGGGCACTACCGCACGCTTTACCCCCTCTTCACGGGTTTGGCAGTACGTAAAAATTGCGTTATGCTCGCTGAGCCAGGGTTTCTCTCCAATCCGGATGGAAACCCCGAGGCTTTATCCTAGAACTCATTTAGAGTCAGTAACTCTAACGTTGGAGAGAGAGTAAATGTCTAATATTAATCAGCTGTCTGGTGCGATTAAATTCGCATTATTTGTCGGCGCTACTGCTTCTTTAGCTTCAGTTTCTGCCTTCGCGCAGGACACCAAAGAAGAAGCTAAAGAAATTGGAGCGGTAAACGTAGTCGGTTCGCGTATTAAGCAAGTCAACAAGGAAACCGCTCAACCGGTTCAAATTGTTACCCGCGAAGATATTGCGAAAACAGGTTTGAACAACGTCTATGACGTGCTCAACAACATCACCGCGAGTGACGGCTCTGGCTTGAGTACAGTTACCACGCAAACCAACGGTTCTGACGGTTCGCAACAAATTTCCTTGCGCGGCCTGGGTTCCGGTCGTACGTTGGTGCTGGTTGACGGCAAGCGTTGGGTCACCGACCCATCGGGTACCGTGGATCTTTCCACCATCCCGCTCGCCATCATTGAGCGTATCGAAGTTCTGAAAGACGGCGCATCCGCCATCTACGGTTCCGATGCAATCGCCGGTGTGGTCAACATCGTGACCCGTCGTAACTATGACGGCGCACAAGCTGGCGTGTATTACGGCCAAACCAATCAAGGCGACGGCGCACAAACCGGTGCCGACCTGACGATTGGTACGCAAGGTGAAAAATCCAACACCACCTTCTCGATCAGCCGCACCACGCAAGATCAAATCCTTGCCGGTGATCGTCGTCAATCCGCTTTCCCATATGCCTATGGTTGCGAAGACCAACTCGCTACCCCAGGTGGTAACCTCGGCGCATATTGCGGTTCCGCATCGGGTATCTATGGTCGCTTCGTTGTTCCAGGTACCGGAACGGTAGCTCTCAACCATGACTCCAGCGGCAATCCGTTTGCCGATGGCGTGATCGATGCAGCTGACTTCCACGTGTTCAACAACCTTGATCGTTACAACTTTGCACCGATCAACTATCTGCAGCAACCTGCAGAGCGCCTGAACGTGTTTGCAACTACCCGTTACGACCTGACCGACAATATCTCTTTGTATGGTCGCGTTTCGTACACCAAGCGTACCTCGACCCAGCAATTGGCCGAAGTTCCTTTGACTATTTCGAACACCGGTGCAAGCGGTCCACCATGGATCATGAACTTGGCGGTCAACTCCATTTTCAACCCGTTTGGTCAGCAAATTAACACCATCAACTCGCGTATGCAGCCAGTCGGCCCGCGTACCAACCATTTTGATTACGACATTCTCGCTACCCAACTGGGTGCAGAAGGTAGCTTCAATCTGGGTGACCACCTGTTGAACTGGGACGTCTATGCCCAATACAACGACGGTCAATATGACCAAGTCGGCGAAAACTACATCAACCTGTTCAACCTGCGTAACTCGCTGGGTCAATCCGGTTATGACGCAACCCCAGGCCGCGGCTTCTATTGCGGCGCATCGTGGGCAACGCGTATCGTCGGTTGCGTACCGTTCAACATCACTGGCGGCCCAACCTTGGGTCTCGGCGCAACTTATGCCGGTCACGTGATCAATCAAGCTGACGTCGACGCAATGGTCGATTACATCAGCTACACCTCGGTTTCGACCTCGGGCAACACCACCAAAAACTTCGGCGCCAACTTGAACGGTGACCTGTTCGAATTGCCAGGTGGCTCGGCTGCGTTCGCTATCGGTTACGAATATCGTAAAGACTCAGGCTTCAACCAACCGGATGCGTTGACCACTGAAGGCGGCGGTTCGAACAACTTCCAACTCGCCACCAACGGTACAACCGACGTTACCGAATTCTACGCAGAATTCCTGTTCCCGCTCTTGAAAGATACTTTCCTGGCGAAAGAACTCGAAGTCGACGTTGCCGTTCGCAAGTCCAGCTATCACGCAGCCGGCTTGGCCGATCCGAATCCTTCGGATCTGAGCACCACGACCCAGCAGTTTGATTTCAGCCAAGGTTCGCCAATCAACTGGAAAGCCAGCATCAAATGGAAACCAATGGATGATTTGTTGGTCCGTGCAAGCTGGGGTGAAACCTTCCGTGCACCTTCGGTCACCGATCTCTTCGGCGGTATCACCGAAAGCTTCCCAGCAGCATTGGATCCATGCCGTACTGCAGCTTGGGCTGGCTTGACTCCTGCAGCACAAGCTAACTGCTTGGCAGCCGGCGTACCAGTGGGCGGTGCAACACAGCCGTTCGGTCAAATCCGTGGTTATTTCGGTTCCAACGTCAACTTGAAACCAGAACAAGGTGAAAACTTTGGCCTGGGCTTTGTATACAGCCCAAGCTGGTTGGATGGCTTTGACATCTCTCTGGATGCCTGGAAAATCAAGCTGAATGATGCCATCACGTCTTATGGCGTGGGTACCATCATGACCAACTGCTACACCCGCCTGTATAACAATGGTGCCACCACCGGTGACCCAAGCTACTGCGGCTTCATCACTCGTGACCCTGCTGCTGGCGGCGCTGTAAGCGTTGTTAACAGTGCACAATTGAACGTTGCGTCCTACAAGACCCAAGGTATCGATTTGGGCCTGAGCTACAAGTTCGACACCTCGTTCGGTAAGTTCACCATGAAGTGGGACACCACTTGGGTTGACGAACTGAAAACCGCCACGATTATCGATCCGTTCACCGGCTTGCCGTTGAATGAAGCCGAGAACGTTGGTACGTATCCTGGTTCGCCAAACTTTGAATACCGCTCGGTGTTCAATATCGGTTGGCAGTTGGGTGACTTCAGCGCTAGCTGGACCACGCGTTATCTGTCTGATGTTTCGGAAGATTTCTGCTTCTTTAACCAAGTCAGTAACACCAACCCAGACGCATTCGTTTGTAATGAACGTGATGGCGACGGCTTGAACCACTCGGGTCAATACGCCGTTCATGACGTACAGTTTGGCTGGAAAGCTCCATGGGATGCTACGGTCACCGTCGGTGCCCGTAACGCCTTCGGTAAAGAACCACCACGTCTGTACAACTCGTTCGCTCACTCGTTCGATGCAGCGTATGACATCCCAGGTGGCGCTTACTGGTATGCTTCTTACCGTCAAGACTTCTAAGCAAAACACCGCTTAGTTGTGCAATACAAAACCGCGACCTTCGGGTCGCGGTTTTTTATTGGCGGGCATGAAAGGGTGCTCAAGCAGATGAATAATTATTGACACACTGAAGCCTGCATATGAATCGCAGCGCTATTGCATAAACAGGATATGCATGCTTTCGGGCGAGTACCCGCACGGTCTGGATCAGTGAATTAGATATCAGGAAGTAGCAGCGCGAGTTTGCAGAACGACTAGCGGTTCTTAGAGATCCACTTCATATTTGACGAAGGGAACGGCGCCGTTGTCCAGCGGGTTGTTGTCGTTACCCTTGAAAGGATTCGTACCGGAACTATTGAGATTGTCCGCACCGACGGAAAGTTTGCCGCGCCATGGAGTTTTCCATGTTACGCCGGCACCGATGGTCTTGAAGCTGCTGGATTGACCTGGAATTTGAATATTCGTGCCGGTGATCTCGCCGCCGAAGCTGCCACGGCCAGCGCCGATGGTAATGGAGTTGGTTTGCCATTCATCCGGCAGCATGCCACTTCCAGATAGTTGCGAGGCAGGAATCACCCTTGCTTGAGCCAGGGTGCCGCCAAGATTGAGCCAGGTCTTCTGGCCAATCGCGACTTCACCGTTCAAGCTGATTTCTTTTTGCTGAACAGTTGCCGTTGTAATGCGCGGGCTGGAAGCAAGTGCTGTCTTGCCGTTACCGCTAAAGGCATTGAAGTTGAATTGCGATAGATTCCCGCCCGCTGACAATAAGAAGCTCTTGTATCGCAGCTGGGATTGCATGATTAAATCAGGACGCGAGCTGCCAAAATTGTTGCCGGGATTCAGCAAATCACCGATACGGCAGTTTTGTGCAAGATTGCCCAGATTGTTGAATTGACCTGGCTGGCCATTACATACCAATCCCAGGCCGGGATTGTTAGATAAGCTTAGAGCGCCACTGAACTTCAATTGGGAAGTCAGAGGTATGTTCAGTGCAGCAAGTGAATTGGCCGGACGAATGATATTGCGGTTATTGCCGGGGTTGATCGAGTTGGAATCAACCAACAGTACACCTTCAAGCTTGTTGTTCAGGCCATTCCAGATCGGCAGCATCGTCTGCGCATGGCGATCGGCAAGTGGCGATTTGACAGAATTTTGTGCGTGCGCAGTCGCTGCCGTAGCGGCAATGATCAGACTGGCAAGCACACGCATTTTCACGTCAAAACCCCTTTCAATGATGGCTTTGGAGCCGATGGCAACAAGAAAAGTTCCAGTACCCAACATACACCATTTTACGGGATTTTAACCAATTATTGCAGCAGACTGGAACCCGGCGCGCTGGGATTCGGCGAGATAAACAGGTTCTCAATATTTTCCCTATTAAAAACATAGGCTTGGCCGCAAAAATCACAATGGACCGTGGCTATTTCCTGCTCAAGAGAGGCCATCGCTTCGTCCACCCCGAGGCTGCGTATGACATCCTCTACACGGGAGCGAGAGCAGGAGCAGCCGAACTGAAGTTCTTTCTGGTCTAGTAATTTAACGCCTTCCTCGTGAAACAAGCGCCAAAGTATTGTTTCATGATTTGTGTTTAGCAGTTCGTTGCTTTCCAGCGTTTCAAAAAGTGCGGAAATACGTAGCCAGGCGTCATCCTCACTGTTCTGCCCAGGAAGTTGCTGGACCAATAAGCCGGCAGTATGGGTTTCGGTAGCTGCCAACAAAATATGGGTCGGCAATTGCTCGGATTGCTCGAAATAGTTTTCGAAAGCAGCGGCAAGACTATCGGCTTCCAGGCTGACAATGCCCTGGTATCTCACTGGCTCGCGTGCGCCCGGTGCTAAGGTTTCGATCGTGATGGCAAGCAATGAGCCATCGCCGAATGAGCTTGGTGTCAGTGCAAGTGGCACCGGCTCTTCATAACGGGCGATGCCGCGTAGCGTACCTTCGGCAGTACATTCGGCAAATAAAGTCCGCAGCGCACCAGTGCCGCGAAGCTGTACGCTCAATCTGCCATCGACTTTGATGTGGCCAGTGAATAGTG
>Ga0209480_10001683_pt1 | contig 15951 bp, 16 predicted proteins | sample JI61114C2DNA_FD_187501 | JGI IMG/M metagenome (GOLD analysis project Ga0209480, IMG submission 187501) | Wastewater effluent complex algal communities from Wisconsin, to seasonally profile nutrient transformation and Carbon sequestration -... | ecosystem: Engineered > WWTP > Effluent > Algae...
AGGTTTGCACCAAGGGCGTAAAAAATGGCGCGGGTCGAATTACCGGGATTGGACACGATTATTTCTTTTCGGCGGTATCGAGAAAGTAGGCAATGACTTCGCCGCTCACTTTCATCGTGATGGCATTTCCACGACGATCCAGCGTTTTGCCGAATGGCAGACGGACCCAGCCTTCGCTGATGCAATATTCTTCGACGTTATGTCTTTCTTCGCCCTTGAAACGGATGCCGACTCCGCGTTCAAGAATGGCGGCATCATAAAAAGGACTCTTCGGATTGACCGCCAGACGGTCGGGAGGGGTATCGCTCATGAAGGCATCTCGGAGAAAGGGGATGCCATATTTTAGCAGGGCTTTGTCGCACCAGTGCGGCAATTACGGACCAGTGCTGGCTTCTTGATGGAAATTTGCGCTGGATTTCAGTGCGCCATACTTGCTAACGCGATTACGGCCTTCGCGTTTCGATTGGTAGAGCGCCTGGTCGGACTGCGACAGCAAGGTGTCGAAGACGTATCCGGAACTCAGTGTCGTGGTGACGCCGAAACTTGCTGTCGCGGTAAAGTTGTGGCCTGTTTCCGCCGTGCTGATGGCGGCAATTTGTTCACGGAAGCGTTCTGCCATGGCGGCAGCGCTTTCGAGATCGCTGGCACGAAGCAGAATGGCAAATTCTTCGCCGCCGATACGTCCGATGCAATCCTGTTTGCGGCAGATGGGCTTGATGACTTCGATTACCCGTTTCAGCACCCAGTCGCCCGTGGAGTGGCCGTATCTGTCGTTGATCGATTTGAAATTATCCAGATCGAACATGATCAATCCGAGTTGTTCTGATTTCTTGCCGGCTTCCGATAAAGCCTGTTCTGCATTTTTGGTGAAGTGATCGCGATTGCTGATGCCGGTCAGGGTGTCGGTTTCGGCAAGCCGGCGGAACGCCATCTGCATACGTTTGGTGCGGTATGCCCACAAAATGATGATGGCCAACAGGACGGCCAGCAGAATCAGAAGCAATGCGCCGTAATGCGCTTTTTGCTTGGCGACGGTCTGCTCAAGTTGGAGAACCTGATTTTTTTTGTTGAGCAGTGCGATCGTCTGGTTTTTCTGCAGGGTCTGGTGTTTGACCAGCTGGAAAGCCAGCTCCCTGGTTTTGACATCGTTGAGATAGGCCTTGTCCGCCTCGGCGTATTTTCGGTAATGGTCGAACGCGGCCACTGTATCGTTGCGTCGCATGGCAATTTCGTAAAGCGTTTTTTCAGAGATCACCAACGGGTGCGAGAAAGGAATGCTCGCGCTTTGCTTCACGGCAATGTTGGCGTGATATTCCGCTTGCGCGATTGCGCCCGATTGCAGCTTGTAGTCGGCCAGCATGGAATGCACTTCGCCAATCAGACGCGGATATTTCGTGGCTTCGATCTCGGGCAGATATTTTTCGAGGAAGCCAATCGCCTTTTGGGTCTCGCCCTGCCGGAACCATTTGCGAGCCAGATAAATCCTGGAACCGTTCGCCAGCAAAACCTCGCCATGCTCGGAGCAGGAGGCGATGAGCTCGTAAATTTGCGTATCGTCTTTCGGCAACATGTCGAGGCTGTAGAGCGATTCCAGCAAGGAATTGTTGGCGAAACAACGCGATCTGGCGGCAGGATTGTCGTTCAGTACCTGCTCTGCGTAGTGCCGGCTAAGACCATATTGGCCAACCTGGTTGTAAAGCTGCGACGCCACGATCAAGCCGTCCTGTTGCAATTGGTGGTCCGTTATTTTTTTCTGCAGCAGCAGGGTTTTGTCGAGGAACGCAAAACCGGCACCGAAATTCCTGGAGATCGTGTAACTGTTTGTGATTAGCAGGCCGGCCCGGTATTTAAGATTGGTATTCCTGGACTGCTCGAAAATCGCGGTAGCTTTCTGGATCGCGAGATTGAACTGGCCGGAATAGGCAAGACGGTAGGCTTGCAGATAACGGAGTTGTTCGAGCTGATCGACGGTCGCATTGGCCGCGTCGTCGTCGAGCTGCTGTAAAAGGGCTTCGAATTTTTTCGGATCGGCACTGCGCAGGCTGTCGGCCTGTTCAAGCTGCTTTCCGAAATCGCTCGAGCAGTAGGCGACGGATGTGAGTGCGCACAGGCTGGTGAAAATCAGTCCGGTAAAAAATTTGCCTGCGCGCAGCCACATGTCGTTGATCCCGAAACAATCAGTTGATGGAGATTTCTTCTTTCTTTTGATCGTCGTCGTTGTCTTTTTCCTTGTCTTTGCCTTCGCCCTGATCGTCGTCTTCGGCCGGCACAAGCATCATCATCATTTTCGTCCGGCCGCCCAGGCTGTTGCCAAGCGTTGCCGGGTCACGATTTAGCAGTGCATGTTTCGCCACATCGTCGACGCCCAGAGCTTTTACCGCAGCAATGTATTGTTCCTGCGTCATATCGCCGAGCGCGGCATTCTTACCCATTGATTCAAGAAACTGGATGACTGTAGACATCTTCGACTCCCTCATTGTTGATGGTGTGTTGCGGTTGAAGTGGAATTTAGCACACGCTCGAGCTCTTCGATGCGGGCCAGCATGGTTTGGTCACGAAGCATGGGCCGGCATGGCGGTAGTACGAGGGTCGATTGCAGATAAAGCTCGGCCGAAGGCAGATCCTTCAAAGCCAGTTTCTGCATGCGCGGAGTACTGATCGGCAATGTCGCGGCTTCGTAGAGGGTCACTTCGTGGTCCAGTGGATAGTTTTCCGCCAGCAAGCCGACCAGCAGTTCCAGATAAGCCGGATCCGTCGCGTAACGGCGGAAAGAACGGTCACCGGCGAGGCCGATTTGCCACAGAACGAGATAGGCCGAGGCGTCGATATGCCGGCGATAAAACATGAATTGACTGGCCTCGTAGTGCTGGCAGCCGAATCGGCCCGGGTCGATACCGAGATCCGCGTACAGGCAATCTTCGGCCGATATTCCCGGTTCCATATGCGCTGGAAATCCTTCGGTACGGGCTTGCTCGATCACGGCATGCGGTGCGCGGGCAAATACTCCGGGATGGCCATAAAATGCGCCGCAAACCCGCTTGCCGGCCCGGACCTCCGTCATCATGGCCTCGACCATTTCACGGTAGGTGTCGTGGCGGGATTTTCCTTCGCTGTAAAAAGGCTGGAGACTGCGAACGTCCTTGTGCATCTCCTGCAGCCACAGTTCGACTATCGGATCCGACACCACCGCGAAAACCACATCCGCCTGCTCGATATGGCTGCGCGAACGCGGACTGATGTGTGCGCCCAGCATCATGCCGGTACCAACACAGACTAGGCTGCCAGAATTATTCATGTGCTAAGGCTGTCCCCTTCAGCCGGATTTCCTGCAAGCTTCTTACCTTATCGGAACCCGTTGGCAATTGTAATCATTCCGGGGTCGCCGTTGAATTCCAAGTCTGCCAATGGTGACGGCGCAAGACCCATAGGCGGTTATCGGGAGAGTCGGGGATATCGGGCAGGTAGCCGAGCTTGGTCATGACTCCGGCAACTGCATCGTTGCCGGCTTTATGCTTGACGAATAATGCATCGAGCCCGGTCTTGTCGAATACGATATTGGATAACTCACGAATGGCTTCGGCGGTAAAACCGCGGTTTTGAAAGCGCGTGAGCGTTATCGTTCCCAAAGTGGCGGTCACGGGATCGGATTTGATCTGGTCGGCATACATCGCCAGCAGGCCGACCGGCGTTCCCGTCGCTTTTTCCTGCATGGCCCAGGTGTAGTTGCGCACAGGAATCAGGGAGGCGGCCTTGAGTGCCGAATGGAAACCTCGCAGCGCCGTTTCAGGCGAAAAGGGCTCGCCGATATGTTGCATCAGGATGGGGTCGGTATAGCAGCCACAATAAAACGCCTGGTCATCGGGTCGAAGCGGTCTCATCAAAAGGCGTTCGGTCTCAAAAGTCTGCATCAGAGATCCGCTGCCCGGGCGAGTCGCAGCACACCGTCGCCATCGGAGCGCCGGTCGAATATGCAGTAATGATCACTCATGATGGGCAGCCCCAAAATACTCTGATTCGGCCATTTCGGCATTTGCCGCATCAGCAGAAAAAAACATTCGCCGGCATGGTAGGCGTTTTGTTGCCAGTAATTGCCGGGCGTGCAGGTAAACCGGGTTTCGTCGCCGGAAGGCGATTCAAGATAGAAATGCAGTTTCGGCCAGTCGCGCATTTCAACGCTGCCGTTCGGAATGCCGTGTTCTTTTTCGAAGTTTTTCTGGAAGCTGGCTATCAGGTCGGGAAAGCTTTTGTCGTAGCTCGCAAAATCCGCCAGCACGGCATCGTAAATAGAGGCTTCCAGAACCAGAAAACTGCTTCCGGTATCGAATATGGCATTGCTGGCATAGCTGTTCGTATATTTTTCCAGCAATGCGGGCGCGGGTATTCTTGGACGATCGCCTACCTGCACGGCAATCAGGTTGGCGTTGTAGTAAAGCTCGTGCACGATTTTCGCAGTCTCGAAACCACCTTCGTATAGCGACTGGCATTCTTCGCCACCGCCAAGTACGAGCACGCCGCTGTTCAACGGGTCCGAAGCAAGCTGTTCCGGGCTGGCATTGTCATCGAGCACATGTACAAGTGCCCGCTTCACCAGCATCGAGAATTTATCCGAGATGATTCCTTCTTCTTCAAGCGCACTGAAACAGGGAGTCAAATTGACGAGCGGCTGTTCATAGAGCTGCGTCTTGAATTCCGAGAAGGCACTCGGTTCCTGCGTGTTGAAAGGCCAGGGCCAGGTATGGGTGGGCTCGATCATTTTTTCGGCCAGCAGGGCACTCACATCGTGGGCCTTGTCGAGTTTTTTGTAGGCCAGGCCCAGTAAACCGTCGGCGTCGCGGAAATTCTGCGCCGATGTTTCCACGAGTGCGATCTCGGCATCCGGCAACACGCGCGCATGCCGTTTGTCACCGAACGCTATTTCCGTTTTCAGTACTGGCCCGGCCCAGGTGCCAACGCCATAGGCGATGGATTGTGCCAGGCTGGTGGCGTGAAGACAGGAATCATGCGATGGATCATAGGCCTGCGGTAATACCACCAGGCTGCTGCTGCCACTGTCGAGCAGGACGTTGGCCACGCGTTTTTGGCTGCCTATTTTTATTTCAACCGTATAGGCGCCTTTCGCATAAGCGAGCGTCGTGCGCAATTTCAGGTAGTTCTGTTCCATCCATGGGGTCCATTTGAAAGCGAATGGCTATTCTTATGGGATTCATGGAAGAAAGTAAACGCATCAGGCCCCGGGGTCTCGATGGCGTAAAGCTCTTTGTTGCAAGCGATCATTGGCGACAAGGATGATCTTTTCCCGTTCGCTATTCGTCGCCTGATGCCAGGCCAGGATTTCATTGATATGGCGACCGCAGCCCATGCAGACATCGGCCTCATCCAGACAGCAGTTGCGGACGCAGGGCGAAGGTAGCGGATTTGCTGGTGACTGGTCGACCATTTCGACTCCCGATGTAGAGTGATCCCAGAACAGCATTGTCACTAAAATGAAATCCTGCTGTTTGGGAAGAAGCGCCTGATTGCAAGTTCAAATGCATCAGGCTTTTCGAATATGTTTTTTATTTCGGATCGAGTTTCCGGCTGATGCGTTGCAATTTGATGCGCCGGATATTCTCATGCACACGTTGCCTTAGCGAAGGTTTTTTCGCGATCGTTGCCGAAATTGGAGTATGGGATTTTCCAACCGGGGTGAAAATCGCGGGGGCTGCAAACACATCCGTACGATTTGAAAAATCACCGCTATTGGTTTTTACAAAAAACGGTATGAATACGTTGTTGCTGCTGACAAGACTTTGATAATCACCGAGGAAATAGCCGCCGGCAAAGGGTGCCGTTGTCAGATCAAATGTTTCGGTAATGCGACTCTCGCCCCAGCTTATCCCGTCAGCCGATGTCGCGAGCCAATAATCCGTCAATAACGTGGCCGCATCAGTGGTATTGCTCCGCAAATCATAGTAACTGACGCCAATGATCCCGTCCGGCCTTACATGCACGGTAGGAACAAGGGCTTGTACATTATCGTTGGAGTTTATGCGTACCGGGCTGGACCATGTAAAACCTCCGTCTGCCGATTGCGAAAAAGCAATGCCATCCCGAACTCCGCCGCTAAAGCGGGAATCTTGCCAGACAACATAAAGCTTTCCGTTTGGCCCTGCCGCGATTTGCCCCAGGATCGAGCCATCGCGAATCAATGTGCCGGTCTCGGGGTCGCGGGTCCCGATCGCAAGCAAATCCGAAATTAGAAAAGGTTGCGACCAACTAATGCCTTTGTCGGTTGAACGCATTACTTCAAGCGTGGCGACATCATTGCCGGCAATGGTGACTATTTTCGTGAGCAGATTGACCAGGGTGCCATCAGGCAGCACTGTAATTACGTTGCCGATGGTTTGCCCGGTACCACCGGGATTATAGATTGACCTTGCGGTCTCCCAGCTCAGGCCGCCATTGATCGTGCGTGCAAAATACGTCGGGCCGTTGCCGTTCGATGCAAGGCGATCCCAGACGGCATAAACAAGATTCGAGTCGGTCGGGTCAGCGGTAATAGAATTTTTATCATTGAAAAATGCGATGCCGTCGGGGTCCACAATCAGGCTCACCGGAGTGTCCCAGGTTAAACCGCCGTCAGTTGAGCGGCTCGCCAACATCGCATTTTGCGAATTTGCGGTTCGGTTAAGTGCGAGGGCCATGACATAAGCAGTGCCGTTCGGTGAAAATGTCACCCACGGGTCGGTTGCACGTTCATAATTCCCACCGTTGAACCTTGTCCCGCCACTGCAACGCGAAAAGGGAATCAGACTTTGCGTCCAGGTTTTCCCGCCATCGAGCGAGACGCCCGAAGATAGCCCGCGTGCGGCACCATTCGACCAGCGATCCTGCTGCCAGGCGCCGATTAGATTGTCTGGATTGGATGGATTGACGGATACCGACGGCTCAACTTCCGCATGTGAATAGGCAGTGCCTGTTTGACTGGCGCCCTCGCAGTTTTGCAAAAAAGGTGAAGCAGGTGAAACCCGATATTGCGGTGGCAATTCCCCTTTTGCAGGCTTGACCAAGCGTTGAATCGGAACGAAATTCGGATATTGATCGTATACCCAACCATCGATACCTCGGGCCGGTGCCGTTGGAGGCGGTAAATTCGGCTGGGAGGGCTGTACAGCTTGAGAACTAAACACAAGCCATGAAGAATAGATGGCGATTATTGACAATGCCGAGACAGGCAATGATTTGGAAGCCGCATGCAGTAACTTCATGGAAGCACGTCCTGCGATGAAATCATTGCCAGCCTATTATTAAAAGCCAATAAAGACAATATGCGTAATTAGTCGTAGCCGTGTAGGCAATCACGAGCAAATCATTGCGGTCTTGGCAGAGGCGGGTCGATACTGCCAACGGGCAATGCAATAGCAGCACCTGAGCATTGCATGGAATTGGCATTGCAAACGATATAGCTTGGCCGGAGATTGCTACCCAATTTTTCGGAGTAAATGCCAACATTGTCGATCGTTGCCCGCAAGCTGCCATCGCGATACACGTCCACGGTGGTAGTTCCATTTTGCCAATTCAGTTTGACAAGTTTCGGACCCTTGCGATTGGGTTGTGAGATCCGGGCTTCAAGATTACCGGGGACGATTAATGGCGGTTCGGCATTACGGACGCAGTCATAGGTTTCCACGATTCGATCACCGGTATCGATGACCGAAAAATCCTGTACCCGCACCGGTGAAGCGGGTACGGACTGGTCGAATACGCGCGAGCTGATATTCAACTCGCTCCACTTGTGTGTGGTGTAAATATCGTCTTCGGCGGTCAATGCAATATTGCCGCCATCGGAAAGAACAATGCCGTAGCGCTGCATGGTGCGCAAAATAACCTGGGCAGCAGGATTGTAGGAACTCACCGGAAAATCCGATCTCAGGCGCAAACGCGAACCATAGGGAATTGTCGTAGGTGGACCACTGGGGCCGCCGGCATGGCTGGCGGGCCTTACATAAAGTGGAATCCGATTGGTCGTGTTCGGCAAGGGGTCGTTCGATGCCATGCGGGGATTGGGCAAAATAAAACGGATGGCATGCCCAAGATCGCCATTGCTGATTTGCATTGCCGCGTAAACTTCATCGGCATTGAATAAAAGCGGCGCGATGGGAAAGCCCGCCGCATCGGCACTGGTGCAATGTTCGCCGCGATTACTCGCCTGATAAATGCGGTCGAGTTTCCAGATTGCCAGGCATTGTGCCTGCAAGCCACTCGCACCAGAGGCGTTGGCACGATACGCCTCGTACAAAACATTATCCTGCACGACCAATAGATGGCAGTCTTCATTGTTATTGTCGCAGGTCAGGTTGCCGGAGCCTTCGATGGCGGCATTCGCAGGTACCGGCATGCTGGTGCCAATGGGCTCGCAGTCGGGTGCGTAATACTGGTTGACGGCCGGGAATCCGATAATCGTGCGAGTCGGCGAACCCGCTGGAGCGCGGACAATGCGCATTGCAAAATCAATCTGCATGCGGCCAAAACCGAAGCCGCCCAGATTGGCAAGGCTGGTAATCATGGAAGCCGATTGAGGATGCAGCGGAGCCTGGCTGATGTTTTGATGCCAGACCGCTTGCACCGGAAAGCGGGGTGGGGCATCTGGATATGCCTGCAGCCCATAGCACAGGCAGGTGACAAAAACGGCAATACGTATTACTTGGCGCATCCTCATTTCCCCGCAGCCCACTGGCCACAAGAATATCGCCATCGCGCATTCAAGGGGAGAAATAGCCTTAACGAAGCTAAAACAAGCCCTCGATGATTGAGGGCTTTTGCGGAACAGAATCATAGGATCAACATAAAAATTAGCGCGCCCAGATATCTACCCGTGCCTGATCCCGACTGCGTTCGGTATCGCCAATGATGCCGATTTCGACCACACAGCGGCTGCCGCCACGTAAATCGATCCAGCGGGTCGAACCGCCTTTTGAAATGCGATCGCGAACATTCAAGTTGTCGCGTTCGCCATTGGCATAGCGCACCCAGAGTCTTTCGATTTCGACTTGTCCGCGACTGGTACGCAGCTGGATGGCATGGATGCCGTTGCGGCAGTTCCTGAATCGCAACACATCACGATCATTTTCCGAATGGCTGAGCCGCGTGCTGCCGAGATGTTTCACCTTGTCGTAGCGTGCGGCATCGGCCGTGGTGGCAAAGCCAATGCAGAGAGCCATGGTGGCGATCAATGTTTTTTTCATATGGACTTCCTTTCGTTTGGTTTGAAATTGGTGACACGAAGGAAAGAACGGGATTCAACAGAATCAGTTTACCTATCGAACTCCTGTGTTCAGCCAGCGGCGAGGTTTATGTATGGCTATTCAGTTATAAAAAAACGCCGCAAAATGCGGCGTTTTTTGGGAAGTATCGATGACAACTATATTTTGACCAGCTCAACGCGGCGGTTTTTTGCGCGCCCGGATTCGTTCGCATTATCGGCAATCGGCTTGTCCGGACCGAAGCCTTTCGAGCTGAGTCGGGCGGGATCGACACCCAAGCCAACGAGCGCACCCAATACACTGCGTGCCCTAGAAGTGGATAGTTGACGATTGTGATCCGCGCTGCCGGTGCTGTCGGTATGACCTTCGATCGAAAGTTTCAGGTCGGGATTGGCGGTCAGCAATTTATTGATCTCATCCATGACGGGCTGGCTGTCGGGTCTAAGCGTCGCCTTGTCAATATCGAAATTGATATACAGGGCGACATGGCCATCGGTATCCAGTGCTTTCTTCATCGCACTCGCATCGAGAAAACCGAGTGATTGTTTCATCGCTTCCTTTTCAAGCACGGTGACATAACCATGCGGAGGAAACGCACCGGTCGCAATGTGAATCCAGTATTCCTTGTCGGGCGTGCGAATCAGATAGCTGTAGTGTTCGTATCCAGAAGTCGGCGCCACACTGCGCCAGGATTTTTCTACGACAGCAAGGCCGCCGGCATCATCCACGATTTTGCGGGTAAATTGCGTCGTGCTGATTTTCTGTCCGCCGAGTGCGGTGATTGCATTTTCGTAGTTGCGATGAAATTCCAGTTCGGAATATTTGCGTCCGGTATCGGGGTTGGTCAGGTTCATCAGATTGTTGTAAAGCTTTCCTTCCACCGGAACCAGTTTTTTACCGGCCAGGAAAAAATGGCGATCAAAACCGATCAGGCTGTCCTTTTCATCCTGTGCATACACAAGGCCTTCGGGTGTCTTGAAGAAAGGAAAAGGCGGCAATGCCACGGTGCTTATCGGCACACTTTCTACACTGAACTCGGTACTGGCAGGTGCTGCAGTTTCAGTGGCCGGTGTTGTCGATTCGGTTGTATCTGCGGGTTTTGCAGTAGCTTCGGGCGCTGCCGGTTCAACAACGCTTGGTGTGGTCGGGGCAGCTTCTTCTTTTTTACAGGACACAAGCAAGAGCATGAAAAATGCACTGCTGACGAACAAGGGGTTCAATCGCATGGGGTTCTCCTTCTGGCGCGAGGCCGATTTTAAGCATATCGGGTTGCATTATTAAACGTGAAATGGCAATAAATGGGCCAGTCGGCATTCAGTGACATGGCAATCGCGGTAAAATTACCGGCATGACCGAAGCCAACGCAGCGTTTACCGCCTTATGGCACCCGTTTCTGACCGGTGCAATCGCATGGAGCGATTCCAGTCTGTTTTTGCGTGCACGGGCCGGGAAAATTCCGGACGGGATAAAAACACAGGGTGTCGACTGCGTTCAGAGCTTCAAGCCGTTTGCGGATGAACTGCAGCGATCGGGTTTTTCCCTTCTTGAAACCATCGACAAGAAATATCCGCTTGTGCTCGTCCTGCCACCGCCACAGCGTGATGAAGCGCGTGCCCTGTTTGTGCAGGCCTTGCAGCATGCCGAAGAGGGTGGAATCGTGGTCGTCAGCATGGAAAACAATGAAGGTGCAAAATCCGGCGAAAAAGATCTGCGGCAATTGGCGCCGGATCTGCAGTCCGTCAGTAAAAACAAATGCCGGATTTTCTGGGGCAGGAAACAGCGGATCAATGAAGCACTGATGCATGCCTGGTCGATGCAGGATGCACCGCGTTTGCTTGAAACGACAGGGTTTATTTCCCGCCCCGGAATTTTTGCCTGGAACCGAATTGATGCAGCTTCAAAATTACTCGCATCATATTTGCCGGATGATTTGGCTGGATACGGTGCCGATCTGGGCGCGGGTTTCGGTTATCTCACACACGCGGTGTTGATGCGGAACAAGAATATCGACGCCATGGATGTATTCGAGGCCGAAGCACGTGCGCTGGAATGTGCAAAATTGAATCTGGCGCGATTCGAGGCAGGTACGAAACTGGCCTACCACTGGCAGGATGTTACGCAGGGAATTCCAGGGTTACATGACTTCGTTGTAAGTAATCCGCCATTTCATGCCGGTCATGCCGAGATACAGGCAATCGGTCAGGCTTTTATCAAAGTGGCAGCAGAGTCACTCAGGCCAGGCGGGGGCTTCTACATGGTAGCCAACCGGCATTTACCCTACGAAGAAAGCCTGAGAAATCATTTTTCGAATATTGATGTGCTTGCTGTCGAAGATGGCTATAAAGTGTTCAAGGCAGTCAGGTAGAACCACGGGAAAACAATGAAATTAGTAAAGCATATTTCCAATCTGGGTTATGGCAGTCGCAAGGAAGTGACATCGATGTTCCGCGAAGGGCGCATCACCGATGCTGCCGGTGAAGTGTTGTATGCGGACGATGTGACCAGTCATGACAATATCCGGGTCGATGATGAGCCACTGGATCCGGCTTCCGGCATGATCCTGATGTTGCACAAGCCGGCGGGCTATACCTGCTCGACGAAGGACAAGGGACGTCTGGTTTATGATTTGCTGCCAGATCGTTTTCGCATTCGCAAACCGGTATTGGCCCCGATCGGGCGACTGGACAAGGAAACTACCGGCCTGCTGCTGATGACGGATGATGGAGATTTGTTGCACCGGATCATTTCGCCGAAAAACAAATTGCCGAAAGTTTACGAAGCCGAATTGGAGAAACCGCTGCGTGGCGATGAAATCGAATTGTTTGCCAGTGGCGAGATGATGCTGGAATCGGAAAATTCGCCGCTCGCCCCCGCCATCTTGCAATCCGTTTCGGAACTGCGGGTCCGCCTGACGATCATTGAAGGCCGCTATCATCAAATCCGGCGCATGTTTGCCGCCGTGGGCAACCATGTGGTGCAGCTGCATCGTAGCGAGATTGGCGGTCTTGATCTTGGCGCGCTGCCATCCGGGCAATATCGGTTGCTTGACGAAGAGGAGCAATCACGTTTGTTCGTCAGGGAAAAATCATGAGGTTCCTGTCATTGCCGCTCGCTTTTATCGCTATTGGCCTGGTGATGTTGAGTACGGTGCTGCATACCTCGGTGCTGTTTGTCATGTCTTTGTTGAAATGGCTGTTGCCCTTCCATGCCACTCGCAAAGGGCTGTCTGTGCTGCTGATAAAAATTGCCGAGAGCTGGGTGGCTTTCAACAGCATTTTGATTGACGTTGTCACCCCGACAAAATTTATCGTGACCGGCATGGAGTCCCTGAAGCATGAAGGCTGGTACTTGGTCATCAGCAATCATCAGAGCTGGGTCGATATTCCGGTATTGCAGAAAGTATTCAACCGCAGGATTCCGTTCCTGAAATTTTTCCTGAAAGGCGAATTGATCTGGGTACCGTTTTTGGGCTTGGCCTGGTGGGCGCTGGATTTTCCTTTCATGCAGCGCTATTCGAAATCGAAACTGAAAAAAAATCCGCACTTGAAAGGCAAGGATATCGAAGCTACCCGCAAGGCCTGCGAGCGTTTCAAGTTCCAGCCGGTGTCGGTAATGAACTTTGTCGAAGGCACGCGTTTTACACCCATCAAACACGAACGACAGAATTCGCCTTTCGCCGATCTTCTGAAGGTCAAGGCAGGTGGTATTGCCTTTGTACTCGATGCGATGGGTGACAGCATGAAGTCGATTCTCGATGTCACGATTGTCTATTCCGACCGCAGGCCCGGACTGCTGGATTTGTTCGCTGGCAGGATTCGCCATATCCAGATCGACATCGCCGAACGGCAGATTACGCCGGATCTGATCGGCGACTATGCGAACGACACGGCGTTCCGCATTCATTTCCACGCCTGGTTGAACGGTGTCTGGCAGCAAAAACAGCAGACAATGGAGCGTTTGAAAGCCAATGCGGATTAGTCCATGCCTTATGGGCCATGACAGCACGGGGCCTGAGCTGGTGTCATCGGGAGATCAAAAGGGGAGCTTTATGAAAGAAACGATACGTGTTGTCTTTGCCAGCCTGTTTTTATTGTTTTGTTTTAGTACGTCTGCGATCGCCGCCAATGAAACGTCGACGGCTGCCGTCAAGGGTGAGCTCCCTCCCGGCCTGATTATTCCGGATGCTGCAAGGCCAGGACCGGCTTTCAATGTCGACAAGGCAACCGAAGCCTACGTGAATTTATTGAACGACGAGCAGCGGGCGAAGTCCGATGCTTATTTCGAAAATGGCTATTACCTGGATATCGTGGATACCTTGATTGTCGTTCTCATCGCCGCTTTTCTTCTTTTCAGCGGCATCTCTCGCCGCATGCGGGAAATGGCGAAGCGTGTCAGCCACCGTCCATGGCTTTACACCACCATTTATGTCGCCATGTATTTCGTCCTCATATTCCTGCTCACCTTGCCCTGGAATATTTACATGGGCTTTTTCCGCGAGCATGCCTACGGCCTGGCGACGCAAAACTTTGGCGCATGGTTTGGCGAGACCTTGTTGGGACTTGGCCTGAGCGTGTTATTCGGAGCACCTGTGCTCGCCATCATCTATGCCGCCGTCAGGCGCGTGGGCAAGAGCTGGTGGGCATGGACTGGCGGAATTTCTTTCGTGTTCATCATTTTCTTCGCGATGATCGCCCCGGTTTTCATTTCGCCGATGTTCAATGAATACAAACCGCTGCCCGCCGGCGAATTGCGCGAAAGTCTTTTGTCGATGGCGCGTGCCAGCGAGATTCCCGCCGATAATATTTACGTTTTCGATGCGTCAAAACAGACCACGCGTATCAGCGCGAATGTGTCGGGCATGATGGGTACCACCCGCATTTCGCTAAACGACAATTTGCTCAATCGCACCTCGCCGGAAGAAATTCGCGCCGTGATGGGGCACGAGATGGGACATTACGTGCTGAATCACTCGCTGCGTCTGGTGGTTTACATCACGCTTGTTCTCACATTCGGTTTCCTGTTCGTGCATTTTGCTTTTGACGGCCTGCTTAAACACTATGGCAAGCGTTGGGATGTCAGCGACCGCGGCGACCCGGCGGGCCTGCCTCTGGCAATGGCCTTGCTCACGATATTCATGACCGTGATGACTCCGCTAAACAACAGTATTACCCGTCAGGCAGAAGCGGAAGCGGATGCCTTCGGTCTTGCCGTTGCAGGCGAGCCGCACGGTTTTGCCACCGCGGCCATGCGTTTATCCACCTACCGGAAAATACGCCCGGGCGAGCTCGAGGAAATCATGTTCTATGATCACCCGAGCGGCTATGCCCGTGTCTATCGCTCGATGACCTGGCTGAAGGAAAACCAGCAGGATTCAAGAGTCGTGAAGGCGATGCAGAATAATCAATAGCAAAAGGGTGCGCTGATGGCGCACCCTTTCTGATTCATTTGCTTGCAGTTGCGTTATCGGCGCAGCTGCAACTTAATCACGGAAATTATCGAATTGCAGTGGCAGCTCGATGTCGGATTTTTTCAATAGCGCCATCACTTCCTGCAAGTCGTCACGTTTTTTTGCCGATACCCGCAGCTTTTCGCCATTGATCTGCGCTTCGACTTTCAGCTTGGCATCCTTGATGATGCCGACGATTTTCTTGGCGATCTTTTGTTCGATTCCTTGCTTGATCGTGACTTTCTGCCGGGCTTCGGCCAGATTGATTTCCGGATCGCCGACTTCCATGCAGCGAATGTCGATGCCGCGCGCAATCAATCTTGCCCGCAGGATATCCAGCATTTGTTTCAATTGGAAATCACTCGGCGCGCGCTGGGTAATCACGAAGCCATCGACTTCGAATTTTGCATCACTGCCCTTGAAATCGAAGCGCGTGCCAAGCTCGCGGTTGGCGGTATCGAGTGCATTGGTAAATTCGTGTTTGTCGATTTCGGAAATGATGTCGAAAGAAGGCATGGATAGCTCCTGTGGTTTCCCGCATTTTAAGCGATCAATGGGCGCGCGTCAGCTAAACAGGGCTTGCTGTGTCGTGATCTGGTTGCTGTCGATAAAATTTGCCAGACCGATGCCAACCAGGCGGAATCGCATATTCGGCGGCATATTGACTCGTTCACGCAGTTGTATCGCGATCGACTGGAAATCCTCAAGCGTGTCGACGGGCGCATCGGGCGTATAACTACGCGTCAGCGTCTGGAAGTCCGATGTTTTCAGTTTCAGCACAATCGTGCGGGCACTGCGGCGTTCTTCACGCAAATAGGCGGCCCAGGTTTTTTCGGCGAGTCGCAGTATGTGCGGCGCAAGATCCTGCAGCAGTAAATCATCCTGGAATGTGTCTTCGCTTGAAATCTGCTGTGTTGGGCGTTCGGATTCCACCCTGTGATTGTCGATCCCCATCGAAAGCTCATACAGGCGAATTCCCCAGCGACCGAAATACTGTTCGAGACTTTGTGCCGGGTGTTGCCGAATATCGCCGACGGTGGTGATGTCCAGTTTCGCCAATTTGGCTTCCATTACCTTGCCCACGCCAGGCAGCCTGCCTACCGGCAGCGGGGTAAGAAAATCGAACACAGCGGACGGCTTTATCACATACTGCCCGTTGGGCTTGTTCCAGTCGGACGCAATTTTTGCCAGGAATTTATTGGGTGCAATGCCGGCCGATGCGGTGAGTCTTGTCTCCTCGAAAATGGCATGACGAATCTGCAA
>Ga0209480_10001685_pt1 | contig 15936 bp, 15 predicted proteins | sample JI61114C2DNA_FD_187501 | JGI IMG/M metagenome (GOLD analysis project Ga0209480, IMG submission 187501) | Wastewater effluent complex algal communities from Wisconsin, to seasonally profile nutrient transformation and Carbon sequestration -... | ecosystem: Engineered > WWTP > Effluent > Algae...
GCAGGCCGAGGGCGACGATCATGCCGAGCTGGCAGACGTACAGGTAGAACGCGTAGACGGGCCCGCGCGCGGCGAGCAGCTCGGGGGCGACGAACAGGCCCAGGCCGGTCAGCACGCCGAGCTGGAAGGTGCCGACGTGGGCCGGGGGGCCGGGGATCAGCAGGGTCAGGTTCAGGACCGCGAGCACGGCGGCGGTCTGCGCGAGGCCGAGCTCGAGGCCGCAGCCGCGGGCGAGCAGCCACATGCCGAGGGCGTTGAAGGCCCAGTAGGCGAGGGTGACGGCGAGGAACAGCAGCAGCGGGCGCGGGGAGGGCAGGGCGGCGAGGCCCTCGGCGACCCCGCGGGCGAGGCCGGCGAGGCGCTCGGCGAGGCCGGGGGCGACGCGCCCGACGGTGTTGCGCAGCAGGGCGCCGGCGGCTCGCGGCCAGATCGCCAGCGCGAGCAGGACCAGGAGCAGGCCGCCGAACAGGGCGGCGACGCCGAGGCAGGCGGCGTAGAGGCCGGCGGAGTCGGGGCCGGCGAGCTGCTGCGGGAGCGCGGCGGCGGCGGCGAAGAACAGGGCGCAGACGACGAGGCCGTCGATGACGCGCTCGAGGGCGACGGTGCCGAGGGCCTGGGCGAAGGGGATGGTGGTGGCGCGGGCGAGCAGGAGGGGGCGCACGAATTCGCCGAGTCGCCAGGGCAGCAGCAAGATCCACAGGATGCCGGCGAAGGCGACGCCGAGCAGGGCGCGGAAGCGGACCGGGCCGAGCGGGCGGACCAGGAACCACCAGCGGCCGGCGCGGGCGAGGAAGTACAGGACCAGGGTCGCTAGGTAGGCCGGAACGACCCACAGCGGCACGCGCAGGTCGGTGGGGACGGCGTCGACCTGGCGGCTGACCAGCCCCAGCACGGCGGCGGTGATCAGCAGCGAAAGCGAGAGGCGAAGCCACAGCCGCGGCGCGGTGGGGCTTCGCCTCGGCGAAGGATCCGTCGAAGGATCGATGGTGGTGGGCTGGGCCGCGGAGGTCACGTGGCCAGCACTGCCCGGCTCACTTGCGGAAGCGGCTCAGGTTCGCGGGGAGGTCGGCGAGCGGCGCGAACTTGGTCTCGGGGTGCAGCTTGCTCGCGCGGGCGTAGAGCACTTCTTCGGTCTCGGTGCGGGCCGGGTCCGGGAGGCAGCACTCGACCGGACACACCGCCTGGCACGCCTCGTAGTCGTGGAAGCCGACGCACTCGGTGCAGAGGTTCGGGTCGATCACATACGTGTCCTCACCCTCCGAGATGGCCTCGTTGGGGCACTCCGGCTCGCACGCGCCGCAGTTGATGCACTCTTCGGTGATATGGGTAGCCATGGGGACGAACGGACTCCTTGCCGATGCTGACGAGGTGGTGCTCTGACGAGTGGATGCTGCGGTGGGCTCGAGCGGCGCGCCGCGCACCAGTCTAGGCAAACCGGACCGGGGGTCAAGGTTGCTGCGGGGAGCGAGCCGCGCGGGCGGACAAATAAACCAGCGCGCGGCGGATGTCCATGCGCTGCGGGCGGTCGACGGCGGCGTGTGAGTCAGCCGATGAGTTCGGCGATCCGGCGGCGCAGGGCGGCGAAGCGGGCGAGCAGCGACTCCGCGTCATCGTCCTCACGGCGCTCGTGCAGGCACGAGAGCACGCAATCTCGCTGCGGCACCCCGCTCAGCAGGATACCGTGACTTGCCTCAACCAGGATCTCACAGCTGCCGAGGCCGAGACGGTCGCAGCAGGCCTGGATCCGGGTCGTGGTCTGCTCGACCTGGGCGCCGGCGATCTGCGCGTCGAGGGCGCTGAGGAGCGCGTGGCGATGTGTGAAATCGATGGGGTCGCCCTTGTCGTCGGTGAGGATCGCGCCGCGGATGCTCGGGTCGCTGGCGACGAAGTCCGCGAGGACCTCGCCGAACTCGCTAAAGCCGCGGGACACCGGCTCCTTCGCGGGGTCGTCGGGCTCCGGCGTCGGCGTCAAAACGGCACCGAGAACGCGAGGCTGCCGAGCCGCGCGTCGCCGAAGCGATAGTTCTTCGAGACCAGCACGTGGTTGTAGGTCGCCTGCACCCACGCGCCGCGCAGCCACTTCAGGCCGCGCAGGCGGGCCAGGCCGTCGAGCTCGATCGTCAGCTCGGCGCCGGGCGTGTGCGAGTGAAAGCGGGTCATCTTCGGGTCGGCGGTCCGGTAGATCGCGGTCGCCGGGTAGTAGCCGTCCTCGGCCCAGAAGTACGCGCCGCTCTGGCTGTAGAAGCGGTAGCGGCCGCGCAGGACCACGCGCTTGAGGAAGCGGACGTGGGCCCGCAGGTCGAGGCCGTGGGCGGCGATGCCCCAGTCGTCGCCGTACAGGCGATAGCGCGGCTCGAGCACCAGCGGGGTGCGGGGCACGGCCCAGCGCAGGAAGCCGCTGATGGCCCCGCGGCGGCGCAGCAGCGGGTGCGACTCGGGGAGGCCGTCGCGGACCTGGCGGTAGGGGTTGTCCTGCGGCCCGGTGGCGACGATGCCCTCGAAGAGCAGGCCGCCGAGGAGTCGGCGGTGGAGCGCGTGGGTGTAGCCGACGCCGAGGTAGTTGACCTGCTGGAGGTTGCTGGTGCCGGTCGAGGTCCACGGCAGCACGCGGCCGGCGAAGATCTTGTTGACGCTGTCGAAGTTGCCGCTGTAGCTGAGGCTCAGGGTGCCAGCGCGGTTGAACAGCTCGCGGGCGACGCTCAGGCCGAAGCTGCGCGAGATCCAGTCGCTCTCGGTGGAGTAGCGGAAGTAGCCGCCGAGCGACCAATTGCGCAGCTTCGAGGAGAGCCGCAGCGTGGTCTCGTGGCGATACTCGGTGAACAGGAAGTCGCCGCCGGTCACCGCCGCCGCGCCCGCGCCGATCGAGGCCGAGGTCACCGCGTCGAGCAGGTACTCCGCGCCGACCGTGAAGCGCTCGTCCGGGACGTCCTTCTCGACGTAGACCACCGGCGCGAGCACCCGCGTCGAGGCCTCGCGGTAGTAGTTGCCGCGCACGGTCATGCGGTCCTCGGCGACCAGCGCACGCGGCACGCCGGCGATGAGGATCACGAGCATGGCGAGCATGACCCGCATGACCCGCATGACCCGCATGACCACGCCGCGGCGTGGCGCGCCGCCCGTCAACCGCAGCCGCATCCGCCACCCGCGGCGCCGTGCCCGCCGAATCCGCCTTCACGCGCCGACTCGACGTGCGACTGGAACTGCTCCTCGAGGCCCTCGCTCGCGGGGTTCATCTCGGGGCGGCTCAGGACCTCGCGCTCGGAGGGCTTGACCGTGGCGCAGGCGGCGGCCGCGAGCGCGAGCGCGGCGCCCAGGGCGAGGAGGGAGGACCGTGCCGTCGACATGGGCCAGGGGGACATGGGCCAGGAAACTGCCGCAGCCGGTGATTTCCGGCAAGGGCCGGGGCGCCCGGGGTCGGCGCGCTCGTCTCCCCTTGTCACGGGAGCCGGGGATATGGTCTAAGCGTCGCGCGAAGCACCATGGAAGCGGGTCTGCTCATCGTGATCGATGGACCGGCGGGCGCCGGCAAGAGCACGGTCGCGCGGCGCCTGGCGGAGCACTACGGGCTGCCGATGCTCGATACGGGGGCCATCTACCGCACCCTGGCCCTGCTCGCGCGCGAGCGCGGAGTCGCGTGGGGCGATGAGGCGGGGCTGGTCGGGCTGGCGGAGGAGCTGTCGCGGCAGCCGTCGGGGCCGGGCTTCCCGCTGCGCTTCGTGGCGGAGCCCGGGGCGGCGCAGCGGGTCGAATTGGCCGGGCGCGACGTGACGTCGGCGATCCGGGCGCCGGAGATCTCCGAGGGCGCCTCGCAGGTGTCGGCCCACCCGGGAGTGCGTCACGGCCTGCTGGGGATCCAGCGCGGGCTGGGCCAGAGCGGCTGCGTGGCCGAGGGCCGCGACCTCGGGACGGTGGTCTTCCCCGACGCCGCCTTCAAGTTCTTCCTGACCGCCGACGACCGGATCCGGGCCGCCAGGCGCCAGGCGGAGCTGCGCTCTCCTCCGCAGGGGGCGCCCAAGGACCTGCCGCTCGAGCAGGTCCTGCGCGACCTGCAAAGCCGCGACGAGCGTGACCAGAGCCGGGCCGCGGCCCCCCTCATCCAGGCCCCGGACGCGGTCCTGGTCGACTCGACCGGCCTCGACATCGATGGGGTCGTGAGCGCCATCATGGCGGTCGTGGACGGGCGTCGGCGCGCGGGTTGACCTTTTTTGGGAAGGGACCTACGGTCCCCGCGCTCTCGTGGGTGAAATGATGCGCTCGGCCCTGTCGGCGCGTCGGCTCATCCGCCTGGGACATCACGAGAAGAAAAGCCAAATCCCCAACATGCAACAACAACACAACTTTACCGCGGACGATGATGACTTCGCCGCGCTGTATGAGAAGAACACCCTCGAGACCGGCGAGATCCGTGAAGGAAGCATCGTCGTGGGTACGGTCGTCGACATCATCGGCGACTATGCGGTGGTCGACGTCGGCTGCAAGGCCGAGGGTCAGGTGCCGCTGCGCGAGTTCGCCGAGGAAGACGGGACCGTCAACGTCCACGTCGGCGACAAGATCGAGGTCCTGCTCGAGGCGACCGAGGACGCCAACGGCCTCGTCATCCTCTCGAAGGACAAGGCCCGCAAGCGCAAGGTCTGGGACGAGATCCAGAGCGCATGCGAGGCGGAAGGACTGGTGAACGGCATCATCCAGGCGCGCGTCAAGGGCGGCCTCGCGGTGCTGCTCCAGGGCGGCGTCAAGGCGTTCCTGCCGGGCTCCCAGGTCGACCTGCGGCCCGTCCGCAACCTCGACACCTTCATCAACAAAGAGTTCAGCTTCAAGATCATCAAGTTCAACAAGAAGCGCGGCAACATCGTGCTGAGCCGCCGCGTGCTGCTCGAGGCCGAGCGCGCGAACTTGAAGAGCGACACGCTCAACCGCCTCCAGGAGGACCAGATCGTCGAGGGCGTGGTCAAGAACCTGACCGACTACGGCGCCTTCATCGACCTCGGCGGCATCGACGGCCTGCTGCACATCACCGACATGTCCTGGGGCCGGGTCAACCACCCCTCGGAGCTGTTCCAGGTCGGCGACAAGGTCAAGGTCAAGGTCCTCAAGTTCAACAGCGACTCCGAGCGCGTGTCGCTGGGCCTGAAGCAGATCACCGCGGACCCGTGGGTCAACGCGGAGACCCGCTACATCCCCGGCACCGTCGTCGAGGGCAAGGTCGTGTCGATCAAGGACTACGGCGCCTTCGTCGAGCTCGAGGAGGGCATCGAGGGCCTGGTCCACGTCTCCGAGATGTCCTGGACCCGCCAGATCAAGAACCCGAAGCAGATCCTCAAGATCGGCGACGAGGTCCGCGCGGTCGTCCTGGACATCGACGTGTCGCAGAACCGCATCTCCCTGGGCATGAAGCAGCTCGAGGAGAACCCGTACGACAAGGTCCTCGAGACCTACCCGCCGGGTGCGGTCGTCGAGGGCGTCATCCGCAACATCGCCGACTTCGGCGTGTTCGTGGAGCTCGAGCCCGGTATAGACGGTCTGGTGCACATCACCGACCTCTCGTGGACCCAGCGCGTGCGGCACCCCTCGGAGCTGTTCAAGAAGGGCGACAAGGTCCGCGCGATGGTGCTCAACATCGACAACTCGGGCGAGAAGCCCAAGATCAGCCTCGGCCTGAAGCAGCTCGCTCAGGACCCGTGGGACCGGATCCCCTACGACTTCCCGATCGGGAAGATCGTCGAGGTCAAGATCCTCAAGCTGACCGACTTCGGCGCCTTCGCCGAGCTCGAGCCCGGCATCGAGGGCCTCATCCACATCTCGGAGATCTCCGAGGAGCGCGTCGAGGACCCCCGCACCCACCTCGAGCCCGGCCAAAAGGCCCGCGCCGAGATCATCCAGATGGACGCGCAGGAGCGCAAGATCGGCCTGTCGATCAAGTCGGCGCGCCGCCAGGACGACCTGGCCGACGCCCAGGGCTTCACCAACGCCTCCGAGGCCGGTGCGACCCTCGGCGACGTGTTCGCCGGCCGCTTCAAGGACCGCAGCTAAACGGCGCTGCGGCGCTGAGCAGCCCGTCGTGATGTCGGGCTGTTGAGAGAGAGGCTCCGCCTTCGGGCGGGGCCTTTTTTCGTGCCCGCGTTCGCGTGCGCGAGCGATGGCCTGTCCCTTCGGGCAGGCCGCGCCGAGCTGCCCTGTGCGGGCGCAAAGCTGTCCTCGGGGACAGGCTCAGTACTCTTCGCTGAGCTGGGCGGCGAGCGCGGGGTAGGGGTGCAGCGGGGCGCCGATCAGCCACAGGGGGTCGACGGCGAAGTCGCCGAGCTTGACCGTCAGGTGCAGGTGGGGGGCCTCGCTGCGGCCGGTGTTGCCGACCAGGCCGAGGGTGACGCCGCGGTCGACGGGCAGGCCGGTGTGGACCAGGATGTCGCTCATGTGCCCGTAGAAGCTGGTGACGCCGAGGCCGTGGTCGACGATCACGAGGTTGCCGAGCAGCGGGTCGGTGCCGGCGAAGGCGACGACGCCGGGGCCGATGCTGAGGATGAGGTCGCCGATCGCGCCGCGCAGGTCGAGGCCGCGGTGCAGCTTGGTGCCGGCGCCGGTGATCGGGTTGATGCGCCAGCCGAAGTACGAGGTGATGTGGGCGCTCTCGACCGGCCAGCCGAAGCGCAGGCCGGGGCGGGCGAACTCGATGTGCTCGGCGCGGAAGGCGTCGTCGAGCGGAGGGGGCGCGGGCGGGCCCGCCTCGGGGGTCTCGGGCGCGGCCTCGGGGGCCTCGGGGGCCGTGGGCGCCTCGTTCACGGCCTCGTCGGCGCCGCCGCAGGCGAGCGGCAGGGCGAGCGCGAGGAGGGCACGGCGCGGCATGACGGGGCGAAGCTACCCGATCCCGCGCGCGCTTGCACGCGGGTCAGGCGGGCTGCAGGACCTCGAAGTCGAGCAGGAAGCCGAGCAGCTCGGGGCCGAGGACGACGCCCTCGCGGGCGAGCTCGGCGAGCACGAGCTCGGTGGGGCGGCCGTCGAAGCGCGGGAGCAGGTCGACGATCGCGGTCGGCAGCTCGAGCGGGTCGCTGTCGCTGTAGGTGACGATGCGGGCGCTCGTGGGGTCGCGGTGGCTGACGCGGACCAGGCCCGGGATCAGCGGCCGACGGAGCTGGACCAGGGCCGGGTGAGGCATCGCGGCCGGCTGCAGCGCGGCGTAGGCGGCGTGCAGGCGGGCCGCGGCGGGGATGAAGTCGGGGCTGGCGATCGCCTGCACTTCGGACCAGGTGAGGTCGTCGACGAGCGCGGCGGCGCGGCGGTAGTAGTCGCCGACGTGCGGGAGCCAGGCGGCCCACTCGGGCAGCTCGTCGGGCTGGTCGCCGTCGTCGCGGGTCGGGCCGGGCGCCGGGGTGCGGTAGAGCAGCTGGCAGGCGCACCAGTGGCTGAGCTCGCGCTCGACCAGGGTCAGCAGGGCCTCGAGCGCCTGCCAGAACCGCTGGCTGGTGGCGCCGCGCTCGTGTTTGCAGAACCAGGTCGCGCACACGCCGTTGCGATGGCGCCAGATCCCGCACTGACCGCCCGACTCGACCAGGTAGTGCGGGCAACGCAGGCCGGGGTCGCGGCCGAAGGTCTCGGCGGCGACGATCGCCTGGTAGCGGCGGCGCTCGTCCTCGCCGACGTCGAGGCCGTGCGGGGTGCAGACCGCGGGCTCCGCCAGGCGCCGCTCGAGGCTGGCGCGGGCCGGCCCCGCCGGCAGCTCGCGCAACGCGGCGCCGACCAGGAAGTTCGGCAGCGCGGGCACGTAGGTGCAGCACTTCGAGTCGGCGCGGAAGCGGTAGCCCTCCGGCACCTCGCCCGCCTGCATCACGCAGCTGTGGCAGGTCGCGACCTGTTCTTCGGGCAATGTCCCTCCGAGCAGGTTGCAGATCCATTCGCTGTAGCGCGGTGGCAGCATGGTGATGCGCGGCGGCGTGCGCTTGTCCCGCGAGGGCCCGCCAGCGTATCATCCCCGCGGAGGGTGGGGTGGACGGGCGAGACGGCGTGCGCGTCGACGGTGGTTTTCGGGCCGACGGTGGCCAGCGGGCCTACGGCGTGGCGGACCTGCGCCGGGTCGCGGGCGGCATCGCCTCGCGCGGGCTCGCGCGGTGGCCAGCGGGTATGATGCCGCGCATGCCAGAGGTCAGCGGTGCGGGCGGTCAGGCCGGGGTCCACGAGCAGCGGCGCACGGTCCAGGACGTCGAGATCGACGAGCTCGGGCACGTCAACAACCTGCGCTATCTCGAGTGGATGCTGGCGGCGGCGCTCGACCACTCGAGCGCGGTTGGTTGGCCGGCGGAGCGCTACCGGGAGCTCGGCAACGCGTGGGTGGTCCGCTCGCACGCGATCGAGTACCTGCGCCCGGCCTTCGTGGCCGACGAGGTCGTGGTCCGCACCTGGGTGAGCGAGATGGGCAAGGTCAGCTCGCGCCGCAAGTACGCGATCGTCCGCGCCGACGGTCAGCTGCTGGCGCGCGCGGAGACCCTGTGGGTGTTCGTCAACCGCGAGCGGCACGCGCTCGACCGGGTGCCGGCGCAGTTGCAGGCGGCGTTCCCGGTGGTGCAGGAGCCCGGGGCCTGAGGGCGCGGCCGGGCCGGGCGGATTGGTGTACAAGACCGGGATGACGGACGCTTCCTCGTCACCGATCGCGGTCACCGTGCTGGGCGCCGGCAGCTGGGGCACCGCGCTGGCGCTGCACGCCGCGCGCCGCGGACACCCCACCCGGCTGTGGACCCGCAGCGTCGAGCACTTCGAGGCGATGCGCGCGGAGCGGGTCAACCGTCGCTACCTGGCGGAGTTCCCGTTCCCGGACAACCTGCAGGTCGAGCGTGACATGGCGACGGCGCTCGACGGGGCCGAGCTGGTGATCCTGGCGATCCCGAGTCACGCGCTGCGGGCCGCGCTGGTGCAGCTGCGGGGGGTGCTCGCGGGGCTGGCGAGCGCGGGTCGCGAGCCGAGCCCGCGCTACCTGATCGCGGCCAAGGGCGTCGAGGTCGACTCGTTGGCGACCATGGCCGAGGTCGTGGAGGCGACCTTGCCCGAGGCGCACGCGCGGCGGGTGGCGGCGCTCGGCGGGCCGAGCTTCGCGGCCGAGGTCGCGGCGGGGCTGCCGACGGCGGTGGTGATCGCCAGCCGCCACGCCGAGGTCGCCGACTGGATCCAGCGGGCGCTCGCGGGCGAGGGTCTCCGCGCGTACGTCACTGATGATGTCGTCGGCGTCGAGCTCGGCGGGGCGTTCAAGAACGTCATCGCTCTGGGGGCCGGGGTGTGCGACGGCGCCGGGCTCGGGCAGAACGCCCGGGCGGCGCTGATCACCCGCGGCCTCGCGGAGATCGGCCGGCTGTGCCTGGCCCTCGGCGCTCACCCGGCGACGCTGTCGGGCCTGGCCGGCCTCGGCGATCTGGTGCTGACCTGCACCGGCGGCCTCTCACGCAACCGGCGGGTCGGGCTGGCGCTGGGGCAGGGGCAGAAGCTCGAGGACATCCTGCGTGAGATGGGGATGGTCGCCGAGGGCATCAACAACACCCTGAGCGCCCACCGCCTGGCCCGGCGCGAGCAGGTCGAGATGCCGATCACCGCGATGATGCACGCCATCCTGTATGAGGGCATCAGCGTCAGAACCGCGGTCCATGCGCTGATGCAGCGAGATCTCAAGCCCGAGCGCGACTAGGCGCGGCGCGAAAACCAGGACCGTCGGGGACCGTCGGGGACCGTCGCGGAGCAGCGTGGACCGGGCCAGGCGGGGCGCGCCGGGGGGAGCGCCCGGTGAGCGAGGGCGACGATGTGGCGAACGCAGGGGGCCGGGATAATTGCCCGGCGTCGACCGGATAAGGCGGGTGCGGCCCAGCGTTGGCCTTGCGAGGGTCCGGAGGGCTTGGCGCTGGATCTGGGATCCGTTAGTCTGATGCGACCTTGAGCAACATTGAGCCCACGCCTTTCGGCGACAAATATGTGCTGGTGGAGCACATCGCTACCGGAGGGATGGCGGAGATCTATCGCGCCCAGTACTCCGGCATCGAAGGCTTTGCCAAGGAGCTCGTCGTCAAGCGGCTGCGTGAAGAGTTCGCGTCGCGTCCGAGCGTGGTCCAGATGTTCCTCGACGAGGCCCGCGTCGCGGCCACGTTGACCCACCAGAACGTCGTCCACACTTACGACCTCGGCGAGCTGCAGGGCGAGTACTTCATCGCCATGGAGCTCCTCAAGGGCGAGGAGCTGGTGGCGGTGCTGCGTCGCGCGGTCAAGACCGGCCACATGCTGCCGATGCAGATCTCGCTCGGCATCATCATGCAGGCGCTCGAGGGCCTGCATTACGTGCACACGCGGGCCGACGACCGCGGCCGCTTGCTCGGCCTGTGTCACCGCGACATCAACCCGACCAACGTGCACGTCGGCTACGACGGCACCTGCAAGATCGTCGACTTCGGCATCGCCGCCACGCGCGCCAGCCTGCAGGCCAGCAGCGACGGCCAGTTCGCCGGCAAGCTCGCCTACATGGCCCCGGAGCAGGTCCTCGGCCACGAGCTCGACCTGCGCGCCGACATCTTCGCGGTCGGCATCGTGCTCTACGAGATGTGCCTCAGTCGGCGCCTGTTCCGCGGCCTCCCGGAGGAGGTCGCCGAGCGCATCGTCGAGGGCGACATCCCGGCCCCGACCTTCGTCAAGGCCGACTTCCCGCCCTCGCTCGAGGCGATCATCATGAAGGCGCTCGAGGTCGACCCGGCCGAGCGCTATCAGAACTGCGACCACTTCTTCCGCGACCTCGAGAAGTTCACGGAGGAGGCCGGCATCCGCTGCTCGCCGCGCATGATCAGCGCGTACATGTCCGAGATGTTCGGCGAGGGCGCGCCGGCCGAGGTCAATTACGACGACCAGTACGACGACCTCGTCGACGAGGCCCTCGACTTCGACAAGTTCGACGCCCTCGACGCGAACCGCGACGACGCGCCGGACTGGGCCAAGAGCTTCGACGCGCCGCCCGACGCCTCGAGCGCCCGCAACAAGCGCTCGATGACGATCGGCAACCTCGAGGCCCTGGTCGCCGAGGTCCGTCAGGTCCAGCAGCTGCAGGCCCAGCCCCAGCCCCAGCCCGGCCAGACCGGCGGCTCGGGCGGTCAGCGCCGCGGCGGCAAGCACCGGGCCTCGGTGGCCCAGAAGGCCGAGCCGCAGGAGGACCTGCGTCAGACCCGCAAGCCGGCCCTCACGCCCGCGCCCGCCCGGGTGCCGACCGCCGGTCGCCCGGTGGTCCGCGCCGGCCAGTCGATGACGACCGCCACGATGCCGACGCTCGACACCGGCAACACCGGCGGCAGCTTCGGCCACGGCGTGGTGGCCGAGACGAACAAGAAGGGCGGGGCATTCCTGACCTGGCTGCTCGTCCTGGTCGGTCTGGGCGGCCTTGGTTACATCGCCTACACCGTCTTCACGATGAAATAGTTGCGAACGCGAGGCTCGTCCGGATGCACAGCGCCGAGGTCCAAGCCAATCATACCTGGGGAAAATTCTCCGCCTTCCGCGTGCTCGGCGATCACGAGCCGATGCCGGGCTTTCGCCTCGTCATGCAGTTCGCGCCGCGCGCGGAGGCCGTCATGCGCCTGCTCGAGCAGCGCAGCCGCAGCAGCGACCCCCTCGACTCCGAGCTCGCGCGCCTGACGGTGCGCTCCGGCATCGGCCTGCTGCAGTCGCACAACGTGTCCTTCGCGTACGCCAACGCCGAGGAGGTCATCGCCCTGATCCGCCCGGACGCGGTCCAGCGCATGGGCTCCTCGCTCGCGGTCTACGAGCAGCTGCTGTCGATGTACTCGGCCCGCCTCGCGGTCCTGCTCGGCGAGGAGCTGATCGTGCACGGTCACATCTTCGAGTTCCCCGACCTCGGCATCGCCCGCCGGGCCTTCCTGGCGGCCCTCGAGTGGGTCGACGAGAGCACCTCGCTGCGCTCGGCCCGGCGCCTCGGCTCGCAGATGCGCGGGCAGGGCCAGCCCTTCAGCGCCAGCTCGATCGAGTCGATCGAGGGCCAGATCGGCACCCTGCGCGCCGGCGGCGTCGACCTCGAGCAGCTCCCCCACTGGTGGTGGCGCGGCGTCGCGGCCCGGTTCCGCAGCGACGGCGGCGTCGAGCTCTACGACGACGTCCCGCACGGCCAGGACTTCGCCGCGCTGGTCTCCGACGTGTAGCTTGCCCGGCCTCTACGTCCACGTCCCCTTCTGCGCGCGCGCCTGCCCGTACTGCGACTTCGACTTCGAGGTCGGTCGCAGCCCCGACCTCGAGCGCTTCCTCGCCGGCCTGGAGCGCGAGCTCGACGGCCGTCTGGCCGAGCGCACAGGTCCTCGGGGACAGGTCGAAGCGCGCACGGCGACGCGCTCGCTGCCGATACTGACCGGGCCCGAAGGACATGTTCAAACAGACATGTCCTCGGAGCCAGGTCCGCAGCGGGCCGCGATGCCGCCCGGCGAGGCGTGGCCGACCGTGTACCTCGGGGGCGGGACCCCGAGCCTGCTCGGCCCGGAGGGGCTGCGCGCGCTGGGCGGATGGATCTCCGGGCGCTTCCCGGGGGCGGGCGCGGAGGAGTACACCGTCGAGGTCAACCCCGAGCACGCCAGCCCGGCGCTGTACGCGGCGATCCGGGCGATGGGGGGCACGCGGGTCTCGCTGGGGGTCCAGAGCTTCGACGCCGAGGGGCTGCGCGCGCTCGGACGCGGCCATGAGCCCGGACAGGCGCGGGCGGCCGTCGTCGGCGCGCGGGAGGCCGGCCTCGACCTCAGCGTCGACCTGATCGTCGGTTACCCCGGGCAGAGCGCGGCGAGCCTCGCCGCTGACCTCGCTGAGCTGACGACGCTCGGCGCCTCGCACGTGTCGGTCTATGCGCTCACCGTCGAGTCCGGCACCCCGTGGGAGGCGCTGGTCCGCCGCGGCAAGCGAGTGCTCCCCGACGCCGACCACCAGGCCGACATGCTGCTCGCCACCGAGTCGGCGCTGGCCGCCGCGGGCCTCGAGCACTACGAGGTCGCGAGCTACGCCGCGCCGGGTCACAAGGCCCGCCACAATCTCGGTTACTGGACCTGGCGCGACTACCTCGGCCTCGGACCCTCGGCGCACTCGGCGGTGTACGCTGGCGACGGATCACTGGTCCGCCGCGGCAACCGGCGCGGGCTCGCGGCCTGGGCCGCGGACCCGGTGAGTCCGGCGGAGCTCGACATCCAGGATCCGGTCGCCGCGGCGTCCGAGGGCCTCTGGACCGGGATCCGTCACTTGCCTGGCCTCGATGTCGAGCGCTTCCTGGCGCGCTTCCCCGCGGTCGACCGCGCGTGGATCGAGGCGCGGACGCGGCGGCAGGTGGCGCTCGGCAACCTCGCGTTCGCGGGGCGGTTGCTGCGGGTCGCGCCGGGGCGGTGGTTGTGGCACGACGCGATCGCGGCGGACCTGCTCGGCTAGACGCGCTCGCCGGTCGCACGACGTTGCGCGGGCCGACGTGGGACGGAGCGAGACGATCGTGACCTCGCAGCGGCGGCGGGTCCGGGCGGGTCGTCGGTGATGTCGTCGGTGAAGCTGTCCCCGGAGACAGGTACGAGGGGGGCGGGCGACCGGTCCGGTGCCCGCGCCGCGCGCTATGCGCTGAACTTTGCGCGTTGTGCCGACAACGATCTGATCCGATGATGCGGGCCGATGAGGATCACGTGGACGATCGGGCTGGTGCTCGCGGGCGGCTGCTTCACGGATCCCGGCGGGACCCTGGGGCCGATGAGCGCGAGCACGGGCACGAGCACCGAGGCTCCCGCGAGCACGGGCGCTCCCACGAGCACGGGCGCTCCCACGAGCACGGGCGGCAGCAGCAGTGGCGAGCCGACCGGCACCACGATGGGCGAGGGCGCGGACTGCGACCCCTGGGCTCAGGACTGCGACGCGGGCCTCAAGTGCGCCCCGTATGCGACGGACAACGGCGACTCGTGGGACGCCAACAAGTGCACGCCGGCGGGCGAGGGCGTCCCGGGAGGACCGTGCATTGCGATGATGAGCGCGACCTCGGGCTACGACACCTGCGAGGCCGGGGCGGTCTGCTGGGACGTCGATCCGGGCACGCTCGCGGGCGTGTGCCATGCGCTGTGTGACGGCAGCCCGGGCACGCCGATCTGCTCGCCGGGCAGCGTGTGCTCGATGACCAACGAAGGGGCGGTCAATATTTGCCTGATCGCCTGCGACCCGCTGCTCGCGCCGTGCCAGGCGAAGCAGGTGTGTGTGCCCGACGCCGACGACCATTTCCTGTGTGTGGGGGCCGCGGATACCGTCCCGAAGGGCTTTCCCTGCGGATACATCAACGAGTGCGAGCCGGACTCGATGTGCGCCGAAGCCTCGAAGTGGTCGAAGTGTGACCAGGAGATGCCCGGCTGTTGCATCGCGTATTGTGACGTCGACGTCCCCATGGCCTGCGACCCCTTCGCCTGCGTGCCCTACTTCCCGGTCGGAGAGGCGCCGGCGGGGCTCGAGGACCTGGGGCTGTGTCAGGACCCGGTGTGACCGCCGTTTCGTGAGCGGCGGTCGGTGTTCGGGTCGCGGCTTGTGCGCGCGGTCGTGACCATGGTATCGCGGGGGCTTCCCGGGAGACCACCATGACATCGATTTCCTCGCCTTCGTCGCCGCGTAACCTTCAGTTCTCGCGGCTCCTTCAGAGCATGCTGCTCGGCGCCGCGGTGCTCGGCGGCTGCGCCGACAAGGACCCGGCGGACACCGGCAAGACCACGAAGACCTCGGACGACGGGGGCTCGTCCACCGGCGGGCAATCGTCGACCAGCGCGACGACGGGCGCGGTGCCGGTGACGACCAGCGGCGTGACGACCGGCGACGGCAGCGGCGACGACACTGGCGCGGGCACGACCGCCGCCTGCACCTTCCTGAACTGCGATGACATGATGAATGTCATGAACGAGTGCGACAACTGGGCCCAGGACTGCCCCGAGGGCCAGAAGTGTATGCCCGTCGCCAACAACGGGACCAACGCCTGGAACGCGACCATCTGCGTCGAGGTCAAGCCGGACCCGAAGCAGCCCGGCGACGAGTGTGCCGTCGAGGGCAGCGGCGTCAGCGGCATCGACGACTGCGACCTCGGCGTGATGTGCTGGGAGGTCGACCCGGAGACGAAGCTGGGCACCTGCGTGGCGCAGTGCACCGGCACGCCCGACGCGCCGGTGTGCGAGGCGGGGGGCAGCTGCTTCATCTCCAACGAGGGCGTCTTGAACCTGTGCTTGCCCCTGTGTGACCCGCTGCAGCAGGACTGCCCGGGCACCGGCCTGTGCATCCCGAACCCGAAGAACAACCTCGAGTTCACGTGCGTCCTCGACGCTGGTGGCGAGGAGGGTCAGGCCTTCGACGCCTGCGAGTACATCAACGTCTGCGACAAGGGCTTGATGTGCGCCAACCCGGCGCTGGGCACCGAGTGCACGCCGGGGGCGATCGGCTGCTGCTTGCCGTTCTGCCCGCTCGACGAGGTCCCGGACCTGTGCCCCGGCGCCAACCAGGAGTGCATCCCGTGGTACGAGGACGGCACTGCACCTCCCGGCTTCGAGAACGTCGGCATCTGCGGCATCCCGATGTGACGGCCGGGCTGGCGACGCCGGCTCGAACCTGCCGGCTCAGTTGCGCAATGCGGGCGCGGCGTCCGGGTCCTCGGCGGTGAGCCGCTGGAACTCGGGCGCGTCGGCGAGGGCCTCGAAGTCGGCGTCGTCGCGGATCGCCGCGCGTAGCCCGGGCTCGATGGCGACGGCGCGGGCGACGTCGGCGAGGGCCGCGGCCGCGCGGCCCGTCAGCGCGTGGGCGCAGGCGCGGGCGTAGTGGGCGTTGGCGTGGTCGGGGTCGAGGCCGAGGGCGCGGTCGAGGGCGGCGACGGCCTCGTCGTGGTGACCGAGCTTGATCTGCGCGAGGCCGAGGCTGTACCAGCCGTCGATGAACTCGGGGTGC
>Ga0209480_10001687_pt1 | contig 15931 bp, 16 predicted proteins | sample JI61114C2DNA_FD_187501 | JGI IMG/M metagenome (GOLD analysis project Ga0209480, IMG submission 187501) | Wastewater effluent complex algal communities from Wisconsin, to seasonally profile nutrient transformation and Carbon sequestration -... | ecosystem: Engineered > WWTP > Effluent > Algae...
GGAAGCCTCTTCACACGGCCTAAACAGGGGGATTATCTCAAACACAACCTTAAAAGGCACTTTGCCTTCAATAAATATCACTGCTACGCTTTATTCATTTAACCAACGGCCATAATAACGATGTGTCCTTATCTGATGATAGTCAACACTGACCCTCATGTTATACCGAAAGAACTTAATTATCTGCCAAGAGACGTTTTTAGATCTTGGGCGGATTCTTTTTTTCAGCAAGGCGAACGAGGTGCATGGGGAGGCTTATTAAGAAGCATTGAGCTTTATTTATCGGATAGATCCAATGATTGGGGCAACTTAGAACAATTATTAACTGCTTCGCTTATTGGGGAAACTCCAATGATTCGAACCCGAATTGTTCATGTCGCACAACGCGCTTTAGAGCAGGATTTACCGATTAATTATTCTAGCGCCCTTTTTAATAATCAGGCACTACCGCCTTTTGATTTAGATTTCAATGCAGTCTATCGTCAAATAATACGGATCTCTTCCTTTCTGGGAAATATCGTCCAACGGGAGTATGATTAAATCTATCACGCTTTAAAATGGTGGCACGTCTTATAAAGCTAATACTCACGGCCTCATCACCTTCGGAAAAATCATGCCAGCACTCCCCTTAAACAAACCTTCCTATTTATTTTTGACAGCCTCATGTTGCCCTTCATGGGTTAGGAAAAATCTGATCGGGGGGGGATGCTGCGCAAAAAGCTATAAATCCAATCGGGGGGGGGATGAAGTGGAGGGAGACCCACCAGCACCGCCCAAGTGCTGGGATTATCATGAGCACAAAAAATAAAAGCAGCCCTAAGGCTGCTCTTACTCTACTCTCTACAAACTATTAAACTAACACCCTTGTAAATAAAGAATGTATCACACTTTAATAAAACTACCCTCCCCTAGCCGCGACTAAACGCTCAGGTCGAATTAAATTCCAGTATTGATCCTTGCAACCTGTTTTACAAAAATAATGATTATGGGTTCTCTTTTTAAATACTGTCCCACAGGTGGGACATTCTGTAGACTCCCCTGCCCGTTTATCTATCGCTATTTGATAGCGCTCTTGAATCAAATCCAGCAACGCCTTGTCGGTTTGGGGGGGTGTTTCTGCCGTGTCACGGCCGTGTAAGGCCTCCGTGTTGTGCCGTGTAGGTAGCGCCGCAGCGCCCTTTTCGCCGTGTGGTAGCTCGCGTACCGGTACACGGGTGTTAGGTAGAGCAGGGTGCTGAATCTCAGCCCATTCCAACACTTCACTAATATTGCCTTGTTTGATTTCAATGGCACGCTCAGTACGGCTGCGAATCGTTCCCAGATAATGGAAACAGGCTTTAAAGGTGATTATTAGAAAAAAGGCAAGAAACGCGGATGATTTTACATAAGACCAGCCTAAGGATTCGGCTAAAAAGCGAATCATGGCTTGGTGATTACTTTCATCATATTCTAACGATTTAGCCGTTTTTAAGGTTTGAGAGAGCAGGGCGCTATTATTCGCTTGCTCTAAATTAACTTGGTTTTCTAAACGGTTAATGCGATGTTGAATAACCTCTCTTTCATTCTGATTCGCAGCACCATTCAATAAGGCTTGTGCGTTGGCTAATCTTATCTGAGCATCAGACAGGGCAGGGCGCGTTAATTGTTGGGCTGCATTTAAGGTCGCTTTAAAAACTGGCGACTGTTCGGATTTAAACTTAACCGCGCTTTGTTCTCTCTGCATCGTCGCGGCTGTTTCCATAAAAACCCCCAAACTAACGCTTAAAGCCGCTACCGCTAAATACTCGCGCACCTTGCCTGAATTAAACAGCACGACTTCGGCAAACGTTAAAGCCGTCGCCAGAATAATTCCCATCGTGGCATAAACGTACTGCACCAGCCGCCAGCTTGCCATGTACTCAAACTCAGCCCCCGCAAAGAATTGGCCAATGAAGAACGCCGACAAGAACCAGCTTGCGATGGCCGCACATTTCACGCCCCAGCTTGCTTTGTGATGGAATGACCGCAGTTGCTCCACGGTATAGAAGCGAGCATCGAACGCCGCTTTTTGATGGTTAATAATGGATAATTGACTCATGATGCCCCCCTAGAACCCTAATCCAGCGACTAAGCAAGCCGCACTAAACACCCAAAAGCGGACAGATTCGCCGCGTTCTTCGGCCAACACCGATCCCACCAATAACGCACTACAAAGCGCAATAAAGGGCAGCACGGCTAAAGGGCTACGTAACCCTGTAACAGCCGGAAAAACCCCGTTAAACGCAATTAAAGCGGCATTAGCTAGGACGGTAATGAGGCGATAGGTATCGGTGGTGGTCATGATTGCCCCCTTGAAGCAAGGGCAGTGGGGAAAATGTCCATTGGGTAATGCGTGGACGAACGCATGACGCTATGATGCGCGTGCATTTTCAGTCTCCTGTACAGATTGAAAGTGAAGTCCTACGCTCGTGTGTTCCACCACGCGGGCGCGGGCATTAGTGAAATCTCTAGTTCATCAGGCCGTGTTGCCTAAATTCCTCTATCTCCTTGATGCTGACGGTCATTTCTAGTGGTTGATTGGCTAGCTTGCTAGTTGCTACTGCATGAGCATACCGACGTAATACCTCTGTTTTCTTGGCATTTTCATCAACATGCTCATTCACAATTGAATTAGTTGGTTCTTGTTTAGTAGATTTTGCTTCGAGTGGCAATGAGTAAATTTTCTCGTTAGTACCTAAAGCAGAATTGTATTTTTCAGCCTCTTTAAATTTAAAATTAAAACTAAACCCTGCAATAAATCGCCCCCTCTTATGTTGCTTGTAATCTACTACGATGTCGGTGTATTTATTGATCTGATTGACTGCTATGTCTAATACACGTTTTTTAAAATTGTGCATGTCGACATACTCACCATCAGCCACACCTAAAATCCCTCTCAAACTCATCAAATCTGTTTCTGGCACACTACATTTCGTTCGCCATGTAATAAGAAGCTCATATAAACGCACGGCATAAACACTGGAAAGTTGGCTAACCTGCTCTATGGCATACTGAGAAAATCTACTTTCAAGCTGTGTAATTAGGGGAACTACAGCAGGGGCAAAGATCAACTCCACCAAGGCTAGTTCATCAATATATCCAATCTGCGACACCCAACGAGATCGCACTGTTTTTTTCTTCCCTTTGAACAACTCCTCATAACTAAAATAACGATTAAAAATCGCCTTACATGCATCTTTAAGCGCTTGGTAGGCCGTTGTTCTATGTACGTTGAATTGTTTTATGTAGTCCTCGGCATAAATAGTTAGTGGGTCATTTGCGCTGATCCCGCTATTAGTTCGCCTTACCTCAATAATGGCTAACAGAATTAAACGCTGCTCAGCTAAGTTCAAGCTGTAACTCGCATTCATCAGGGCATTGTCTTTAACCACCAGCTCGTTCATTTCTGCCGTAAACCGATTTCAAGTACATTAGGATTTAGCATACTTTAAAGTACAAACAATATCAATGTACGCTATTGAAGGGTAAACGTACGTTTATTGAAGAAAAAACATACATTCTCACGAACTTAATTTCTTAACAGGTATAACATTAGGACATTAAAAATCTGTATTGCTCTACATATACACTGCATCTACAATGTACACAACTAGATACTACTTTATAGGCAGATGCTTAATGACCGTTTCTTACAATATTCGGCTGGATGAAGACTTGAAGAATGCAGCATTTGAAGTCTTCAAAAGCTATGGCATTACGCCAGCTCAAGCTATCAAGATGTTTCTAAAACGCACCGCAGAAACTAAAACGATTCCCATCACTTTTGATTACCAGCCCAATGCAACAACATTAGCGGCTATACGTGAGTTAAAGGAGGGTAAGGGCAAAACTTACGCTACCCTAGATGAGATGATGGCAGACATTCATGAGGAAATTTAAACCTAGTAAGGCATTCCGGCGCGATATTGCTAAAATAGGCTTAAGTGAACCGTTAGTAGAAGTGTTGTACTTACTGCTCAATGACAAAGCATTGCCGGAAAAATACCGTGATCATCAACTAACTGGCGATTTGCAAGAATATCGAGAATGCCATGTTAAACCGGATTTACTACTGATATACCAAGTGTCTGAAGAGTTTTTAGAGTTAGTACGTTTAGGTAGTCACTCCGAGTTGTTTTAAAAAAGACCAAGTAACATGAAACCTAATGTTTATAACCTCAAGTCAATTTGATCTAACAGCATTACTGGTAATAGCTTGAAGACTGTTAGCAACGCTGCATTCTAAACCCAAAAATCTTTAACTCCCTGTGCATTTTAGCCACTTGTAATACGCGCTCGCTTGGTTTCGACAAGGGCGTGTTTAGTGGTTTCCTTAGTATGTACATTGGTGGTGAGTTGGCGGCTCAGGGTGGTGTTTTCCTGTTGTAGTTGTTTAGGTGTAGAGGTCGGAATGTTAGAATAAGCGCCCTTCACAGCCATCCCTATGAGTTTTTATGTCAGAAGAGCAACGTCGCCAATTACAGCAGCAATTATGGAATATCGCCAACACGTTACGTGGCAAGATGAATGCGGATGAGTTTCGGGACTACATACTTGGTTTCATTTTCTATAAGTATTTGTCAGAGAAGATTGAAGCCTACGCGGATGAAATTCTTGCAGAGGATGAGGTAAAGTTTGCAGATTTACGTGAAAGCGTGAAGAAGGAAGCGGACTTCATCGACGCAGTGCAAGAAGCCACTGTGGAGCATTTGGGCTATTTCTTGCGCCCATCCGAGTTGTTCCATGCGATTGCCATCAAGGGCAGTAGCCTTGCTGATGATGAAAATAAGCAAAGCGGTGGCGATAACTTTATTCTGGATGATCTTACCAAGATTCTAAAGAACATCGAGCAAAGCACCTTGGGTTCTGAGAGTGAGGATGATTTCAGTAACCTGTTTGAAGATTTGGATCTGCGCTCTTCCAAGTTGGGTGCATCGGAGAAGGCTAAAAATACGTTGGTGGCTAAAGTTTTGGTGCATCTGGACAAGATCAATTTCAATTTGTCCAACACCGAGGCAGATGTACTGGGGGATGCTTACGAATACTTGATTGGCGAGTTTGCCAGTGGTGCAGGCAAAAAGGCAGGAGAGTTTTACACGCCTCAGCCGGTGTCCACTTTGTTAGCTCAGTTAGTAACAAGTCAGAAAAAGACCTTGAAGGCGGTGTATGACCCTACCTGTGGCAGTGGTTCGTTGTTGTTACGGGTGAAACGCGAGGCGGAAAAGGTAGAGAAAATTTACGGGCAGGAGTTGAACCGCACCACTTACAACCTAGCACGGATGAACATGATTCTGCATGACGTGCATTATGCCGATTTCGACATTCGCCAAGAGGATACTTTGGAACACCCGCAACACCGCGAATTACGCTTTGATGCGATTGTGGCAAATCCACCATTTTCGGCGCAGTGGAGCGCGAACCCGCTGTTTATGAGTGATGAGCGTTTTAGTGTGTATGGCAGGCTTGCGCCCAGTAGCAAGGCAGACATGGCGTTTGTGCAGCATATGCTTTACCAGTTGGCGGATGATGGCACGATGGCGCTGGTATTGCCACACGGGGCGTTATTCCGTGGCGGGGCAGAAGGGCATATTCGCCAGCACCTCATCGAGAAAATGAACGTGCTGGATGCGGTAATTGGATTACCTGCCAATATCTTTTATGGGACGAGTATCCCAACGTGTGTGCTAGTGTTCAAGAAGTGCCGCAAGAATCCTGACAATGTGTTGTTCATTGATGCCAGCCAGCATTTTGACAAGGTGAAGACGCAAAACACCTTGCGCCCTGAGCATATCAACAAAATCGTCGCAGCGTATCTAGTACGACAGAATGAGCCGAAGTATAGCCATGTAGTGACATTGGCAAGCATTAAAGCGAACGATTACAACCTCAATATTCCGCGCTATGTAGATACCTTCGAGGCGGAAGCTGCGATTGACTTAGGCGACATCACAAAACGCTTGGAAGCACTGGAAACGCAAGAGCAAGCCACCGACCGCATCATTGCCGCGTTTTGTGCCGAGCTGGGCATTGCCCCACCGTTCGCCGTGGCAGCGACGGAGAACCACGCATGAAGAACGTCCCGAAACTGCGGTTTAAAGAGTTCTCTGGCGAGTGGGAAAAAAGAAAACTACAGGACTTTGTAGACTACGTTAAAGGGTTTGCGTTTAGGTCTGATGACTATCAAGATGTTGGTGTTAGGATCATTAGAGTTTCAGATTTAGGCTCAAGTTCAATAAAAGAATCTGGTGATAAGGTTTTTATTGATCAAAGCCTATTATCTAATTTCAAAAAATATATAATCAATCGTAGCGATATAATCATTACAACTGTTGGCTCTAAACCAGAATTGATAGATTCTGCCGTTGGCAGGGGGATATTGGTTAAAATTGATAATGAAGGATTGTTGAACCAAAATCTTCTAAAAATAAATAATTCTTATAAATGCAATAATGTATTTCTTTTTGGATATATTAATAGTTATAAATATAAGAATCATATTAAAAACATTCAACGAGGTAATGCAAATCAATCAAACATAGCGTTAAGTGATTTATTTGAGTATATTGTTTATTTACCAACCCTCCCTGAACAAACCAAAATTGCCACCTTCCTCACCGCCATCGACGACCGCATAACCCAGCTTACGCAGAAGGTCAATGGCTTGGAACAGTACAAAAAAGCCGTGATGCAGCAGATTTTTAGCCAGAAACTGCGGTTTAAGGATGAGAATGGACGGGCGTTTGAGTCGTGGGAGGAGAAGCGGCTGGCAGATGTGGCAAAGATAAACCCGAAGGCTAATTTTTTACCCAATGAGTTTATATACATAGATTTAGAAAGCGTTGAAAAAGGAGTTATCATTAAAGAAAAATTTATTACTAAGAATGAATCACCAAGTAGGGCACAACGTTTGTTAAGTAAAGGTGATATTTTATTTCAACTGGTCAGACCATACCAAGGTAATAATTTATTTTTCAATAAAGACGGTATTTATGTTGCATCAACTGGATATGCACAAATAAGAACAAATCAGAATCCTAATTTTATATATTATTGTCTGCATTTAAATGATTTTAACATTGAGGTAATGAGTCGATGTACTGGAACAGGTTATCCATCTATTAACTCTAATGACTTGGCAGATATAGTTATCAAAATTCCATCACCTCCAGAGCAAGAGAAGATTGCGGGGTTTCTGGCGGCAGTTGATGATAAAATAGCTGTGGCAAAAGCCAAGCTGGAGGCAGTGCGGCAGTACAAACAGGGGCTTTTGCAGCAGATGTTTATTTAAAAAATAAATATACTTACGCGGCAGGTTTGGCAGCAAGGTGAGGGGCAAGCACTTCCAGCGGCACACCTGCCATGTCCGCCATTTTCTGCAAATGCGCTCGTTCTGCTCGCGCTTCACGTTGCGTAGCTTGTATCTGCTTCGCGGTTTTCACTGCTGCGGCCTTGGTTTGCGCAACCTCCCAACCGCCGCCCATATCTTCCGCAATCGCTTTATTTAAATAAGCGGGAACGTCTTTTAACAATCCCTCTTGTTGCTTTGCCAAGGTGTAGGCAATGTTACGCTCAAGCCTTTTTACACCGTATTTCTTTAAATCCCGTTTCGCGGTTTCCACCCCATAGCCAAAGCTGATCAGGCGTTCAACAAGAGGATGGGGCTGTTCTTTGGGGAGGGCTTCTTCCGTTTCTAATGATAGTACGGGAGCTTCATCAGCTACACGAATTTTGACAACAAACGTAATGCCTGTGATTTTGCGCCCAGTTTTTATATATCTCGTTTCAGAAATATTGAGTTCAGTTTGTTCTGATATTTCTCTTATTGGCGGTTCTATAGTCCATTTTCTAAAATCCGCAAAAATCGAATAAGCCTTTTTTTCTATGCCTAGTAAATTCCTATATTCCAAAATTTCAAAACTTTTCTCAAACTGTTTATTTCCTGCTTTTTCCGCTTTCCAAACTTCCATTTTCAAGAGTTCGTAGAGCCGAATGCTATAGGAACTCTTGAAACTTGCCACTGTATTAAGCTGATACTTTGTAAAATTACCTTGAAGCTGTAAAAGATACGGTTTTAGTGACTTGTCAAAACGAAGCTGTATTACTCCAGAACCTTCAATATAGCGGACATAGGAAAGCCAAGAAGCATATATTTTTTCTTTCCCATTACTTAAATCTATTTTCTTCCCTGCTAATTCTCTACTTGCTTCCTCGACTGCTTTATATATAGCTTTTTGCTTTTCCAGTCCGAACATTTTGACAAAATCCGAAACCCGTATTTCATAATCTTTAAAATCCTCATCATCTGGACGAATCATGGACGATAAGAACAAAACGAGCCTTTGTTCTTCCACTGTCAGTTTGTAACGGGCTTGTATTAGTTCGTTACTCCTTCTAATAACGGTTTCTTGATCAGATTTCAGCATAAACAGGTTTCGTATAGAGGCAATAAAAAATACTCAATGTAAGTAGTATATCCTTAAACATAGAGTTATCAAATTTTTCTCTATGTAATATGTAGGTAGATTTTTCTTGTCCATAGTTCACCCTCTTTTCCTCCATAGTTCACCCTCTTTTCCTCCATAGTTCACCCTCTTTTCCTCCATAGTTCACCCTCTTTTCCTCCATAGTTCACCCTCTTTTCCTCCATAGTTCACCCTCTTTTCCTCCATGGTTGACATCGTAAGCAACTGAATTTTAAAAGAAAAATCCGCTCTAAAATATTAAATATGTAAATATATAAACACACAAAGCGCGTGCGTGCGCGAGGGATTCCCGAAAATTGGTAGGTTGTGTGTTTTTTTTGCTTCGCAGGGAAAGGGAAAGGCGTTCGGAACAACTTCAAACAAATACTGATTACCAGTAGTCCGGCTTGAAAATCGGTTTTTTGAGGGTAGGTATTTTGTTGGGAAGCTGGGCAGCTTGCAGCTCTTCATCACGAATGTACTGACGTGACCAGTTAGAAAGGCTGGAAAGTTCAATATTGTTAGGTCGCTGATTGCCTGCCTTATGATAGCGACGCGGTAGGATTGTGCCAATGACCAACGACGCGGCAGCACGTCTAGCAAACTGAAGCGCAGGTACGAGGTCAGAATCATTGGAAATCAGCACTACCTGTTCAACTTTACCTTGCACTACATCGTCATACAGGTGAAGTGCTATGTTCACGTCCGTCCGCTTCTCCTCTAAGCGCCAGACAGCCACCTTGTCGGTTTTGTCGAGCGGGTCTTGATAGCGCGGGAACATTCCCTTGGTCAGTTGGAAAAAGCCTTCCACAACCGTCATACGGTCAGGGTAAATCTGTTTGAGCGCATTGAGGTAAAGCCGCTGCGAGCGTAACGCCTGATCTTTACGGGTAGAAATCCTCGCCTTGATAGGAGCGGTGAAGAATTTCACCTCTTGAATTTGGGTAGCGGAATTCTGGGCATGGCAGATAGTTTCAAACAGATGAACCACATCCAGCCATTTGTACGGCGTACCCCGCAATGCCCCATAGTAGAGGTTGTAACCGTCAATATAAACCGTGGTTCGCATTCGTGGGGCTGGATGAATTTTTAGGGGTGATAAATTGATAAAACCACCGCTAGGGTGGTTTTACCGCCCCAAGGGGAAAGCGTAACTGAATCGCTGACAACCGAGGGGAGAGCTGTCTGCTAATGATATTACAAAACGGGCGGTAGGGTAACTGTGGATTAGACTAATTTTAAGGTGGCTTGCACGCATGACAATTTAAGCGACGTTAAAGAGGAGAATCGGGCAAAATAGCAGCAGTTTTGGGGCATGGCAGATAGGGGCTGGTAGCAATGGGGACACAATCAGAATACGCACTGGAAGAGGCTTTGCTTGCCCAGCTTGAGAGTTTGGAATACCAGCGGGTGCAGATCGACAGCGAGGCGGGAATGTTGGCCAACCTCAAACGCCAGTTGGAAGTTCATAATGGCAATATCAGCCTGACCCAAGGCGAGTTTGCACGGGTGTTAAATAAGCTCAACACCGGCGGCGTGACGGAACGGGCGCAAGTGCTGCGGGACAGGTACGCCCTTCAACGGGATGAAGGCGGGGATACGGTTTATATCAGCTTTTTGAATTGTGACGATTGGTGTAGAAATGAATTTCAAGTCACGCACCAAGTTAAAATGGAAGGTAAGCGCCATAACCGTTATGACGTGACTATCTTGATTAATGGCTTGCCGTTGGTTCAGATTGAACTCAAAAAGCGCGGTATGGAGCTAAAGCAGGCGTTTAATCAGATCAACCGTTACCAGCATGAATCCTATGATGCTGGCGCAGGATTATTCCAATACGTACAGATTTTTGTCATCAGCAATGGGGTAAATACCAAATACTTTTCCAACAACAAGCGCCAAGCTTTCCAGCAAACCTTTTTCTGGACGGATACCAAAAATAACCGCATTGCTGATTTGCATGAGTTTGCCGCTGATTTCCTCCGCCCCTGCCACCTTGCCAAGATGATTGCTCATTACACTGTGGTAACGGTTAGTGGTGTGTTGAAGGTGTTGCGCCCGTACCAGTTCTACGCCACCGAAGCGCTGGTAGAAAAGGTAAAACATGGTGTAGGTAATGGCTACATCTGGCACACCACGGGCAGTGGTAAAACGCTAACATCCTTCAAAGCCAGCCAGATCATCATGAACATGCCAGCCGTGCATAAGGTGCTATTCGTGGTAGACCGTAAAGATTTGGATTACCAGACCGCACAAGAATTTAACGGTTTTGCGGCGGGTAGCGTGGACACCACCACTAACACCCACAAGCTAGTAAGCCAGCTCAACGATGACACCACCCCGTTGATTGTCACCACGATTCAGAAGCTCAATAACGCGATTCTGAAAGGTCGTTACTTCGACAAAATTACCCATCTACGTAATAAGAAATTCGTGTTTATCTTCGACGAATGCCACCGTAGCCAGTTTGGAGATACACACCAAAACATTAAACGCTTTTTCACCAATGCCCAGCTATTTGGCTTCACGGGTACGCCGATTCTTGCCAAAAACGCTAACGCCAGCATGGGGCAGAACCGCACCACCAAAGATTTATTCGACGAGTGCCTACACCAATACGTGATTGTGGATGCAATCAAGGATGAGAACGTACTGCGCTTTGCGGTCGAATATGTTGGTAAGTACCAGCAAAAAGACGGCAGCGCCAACAAGCTGGATATTGCCGTAGAAGACATTGACACCAAAGAACTGCTGGAAAGCCCCAAGCGGCTTGGCAAGATTACTGATTACATCCTAGCGCACCATGCCCACAAGACCAAAGCACCAGACTTTACAGCGCTATTTTGTGTGAGCAACATTGACACCCTGATCAAGTATTACGAGTTGTTTAAGGAAAAGCAGGCTACTACTTCCAAACCACTTAAAGTGGCGACTATCTTTAGCTATGCGGCCAATGAGGAAAGTCCGCAGGCAAACGGCTTGATTGACGAAGAGTCACCCGATATTCCCAGTGATGCCAAGATTGATCAAAGTAAGCGTGATAAGCTTGACTCGTATATCGCTGACTACAATGCTTTATTCGGTACAGAATACAATACTACTGATAATCAAACCTTCTATAACTACTACCAAGATATTGCTAAACGAGTACGCAAAGGTGAAGTTGATATTTTATTAGTGGTTAATATGTTTCTAACTGGGTTTGATAGTCCAAGACTGAATACCCTATATGTAGATAAAAACCTTAAACAGCATGGTTTAATTCAGGCTTTTTCTCGCACCAATCGCATTCTAAATGATAAGAAGTCACACGGGAATATTGTTTGCTTTAGAAATCTTAAGACAGCAACCGATGATGCAATTGCACTTTTTTCCAATAAAGATGCGAAAGAAACCGTTTTAACTAAGTCATATGACGAATTAGTAGATTTATTTAATCAAGCAGTTAAAGCGCTTTTGACTCTGACGCCTAATGTAAAAAGTGTAGATACCTTACCTGATGAAAATGAACAACTGAAGTTCGTACAGAAATTCCGCGAGCTATTGCGCCTCAGAAACGACCTAACTACATTTGCTGACTTTACTGAAACTGATTTAAATATTGAGGAACAAACTTTTGAGGATTATAAAAGTAAATACCTTGATCTGCATGACCAAGTAAAGCGCGAGCGCACCAAAGATAAAGCATCTGTTTTAGAAGAAGTGGACTTTGAATTATCACTCATTCATCGTGACGAGATTAATGTCGCCTATATCCTTAACTTACTACGCGAAATTGCAAAGAACAAAGGTGATACGACCGAAGCCAAAGCACAACGCCATAAAGCTGTCATTGATCTCGTGGCGGGTTCTGTACAGTTGCGAAGCAAGCGTGAGCTGATCGAAGCTTTTATTGACGAGAACCTGTTGACTCTCAAACCTACCGATGACCTTGACAGTGCCTTTGTTGCTTATTGGGATACCCGCAAGCAACAAGCATTTTCAGCCTTGTGTGCTGAAGAAAACATCATTGCTGATGCACTTGAGCAAATTCTCAAGACCTATGTATTCGCCAACCGCTTGCCGCGTGATGAGGAAGTAGTAAAAGCATTGGCCTTCAAGCCCAAAATATTGGATCGTAAAGGGGTGATTGCGCGGGTGAAAGAAAAGATAAGAGCGTTTATTGAAACATTTGTGGATGGAATGGGAGGAAGCGTTTAGATGTCCTTTACCTGTTAATGGCTTTGAAAGACATTCAAAGCTAACCTCATTTTTTGAAAATACTCGCTTTTTGCGGTGCCTACTATTAACAGGTAGGCTTACTTCCGCCTCTGGCATAGTTTCACTAGCGTTTTTTTCGCTGGCTTTCGCCAGATGATATTTACTGGTTTAGCTGCTGGTTTTAGTTTGCACATCATTAGCTAAAATGGGTTTCCAGCAACGATCGAATTTCATCCGCCATTTTCACGCCGCGATTAGCGCAAGCTGCTTTAATCTTACGATGTAGCTCTTCTGAAACGTCTAATGTTAGTCGTTTCATTTTGACTTCTGGTACAGGCTCAGAAACGATACGGCTTGCTACCCACTCATCAGGGTTTACAGCATTGGATACTTGGGGCTTGCTCCCGAATGTCACTTTCTTTCCCGTCATGCTGTGTATCCTTTCAATTCGTCCAACATCGCATTTATTTCAGTTTCAGCACTACCTTTAGGATCAGCCTCACCCACGGATAAACCCCGTGCTGCTGCCTCAGCAAAGATTACCCGTTGCGTAAGCGTTGCCGCCATCACAGGTACTGAATAGGTTGCCAGTGCATCACGCACATCGCGTCCTATAGCCGTATTTGCGATTTTACGATTAATTACAAAAGCACATTTAAGTTTTTCTTTAAAAACCTTTGCTTCGCCCACCAGCTTGACCACTTCATCCGCTGCCCACACATCGTAAGGCGATGGTTGTACAGGAACAAGCACTACATCCGCCGCCATGATGCAAGAACGCGCCAAGTCGGTAACACGAGGGGGACCATCAATGATTATGTCATCATAGCCATAACCGATCGTACCGATTTCCTTATGTACAGTAGGTCGAGGCAAACCAACTACGGCGAATAACGGTGTACCCTCGCGTGCTGCTGCCCAATCCAATGCGCTACCTTGAGGGTCAGCATCAATCAGCAACACCCGCCGCCCTTGGTGCGCCAGTGCCGCCGCCAGATTCACCGACAAGGTTGTTTTGCCTACTCCGCCCTTTTGATTCAAAACGCCAACGATCATGTTCAGGCCTCACACATTTGTAAAAACACAGAAATGTACATTTACGAAATGTAGTATTCATGACACGTTAAAGCAAACAAAATCATGGTTTTAATTAAATTCCCCAAATTATTACTTAAAGCGGTCGCCAGAGTAATTCCTATCGCGGCATAAACGTACTTCACCAGCCGCCAGTCGCTTAAAGACTCAAACTCAGCACCCGCAAAGAATTGGCCAACACCGCCCCACCAATAGCGCACTAGAAAGCGCAATAAAGGGCAGTACGGCTAAAGGGCTACGTAACCCTGTAACAGCCGGAAAAACCCCGTTAAACGCAATTAAAGCGGCATTAGCTAGGACAGTAATAAGGCGGTAGGTATCGGTGGTGGTCATGATTGCCCCCTTGAAGCAAGGGCAGTGGGGAAAATGTCCATTGGGTAATGCGTGGACGAACGCATGACGCTATGATGCGCGTGCATTTTCAAGCTCCTATCTAGTTTGAAAGTGAAGTCCTACGCTCGTGTGTTCCACCACGCGGGCGCGGGCATTAGTGAAATTTCTAGTTCATCAGGCCGTGTTGCCTAAATTCTTCTATCTCCTTGATGCTGACAGTCATCTCTAGTGGTTGATTGGCTAGCTTACTAGCCTTTATTGCATGCAAATACTGACGTAATACCTCTGCTTTTTTTGCATTTTCATCAACATTCGCGCCCACAATTGGCTTAATTGACTTTGTTTTTTTTAACGCTGGCAATGCTAGAGGCACTTGCTCTTCGCCCTTTGACTCTTTTTTCTCAGTTTTGAAGGCAAATGCAAATGATGTAATTACCCTCTCCTTTTTAACCTTTTTAAACGAAACATCTAAGGCTGCTTTCTCTTTAATTTCCTTTATTGCCGGTTTGATTATTCGTTTTTCAATATCACAAATCTCTTTGTATTTATTAGGCTCAATATCCATAGCATGCCTAAAATCAGCAACAGATATTAACAACTCACCCCGCTTACGTTCCCGTCTCAGAAGCTCATAAAGTCGCCATGTATTGATAGATTTAAATTTGCCAGCAACACCAAGATCATAAACAGTAAAGCGCTTTTGCAAGTCAGAAACATGAGGGTTAAGCAATGGATTTAGATGTATGCCTAATGCGCCATCTAAATAATCAACACCAATAATCCACGTCCATTTGCTTGCCCCTTTGCCATCTTCAGCATCACCCCAACGCCACGTTATGGCCTTTCTCCAAAGTGTTTTTTCTGCGCTTTTAAGCTCTGTATAAGCCGTTGTTTTGCTAATCTTGGATAAATCCACTAAATCATTCACACCTATAACCGTTTTGAACACCTCCCCCTCTTTTAAAGGTCTCTTAATCGCCTTCAAAACCAAAGACATCAACCGCTTTTCGCTTAGAGTTAAACGTTGAGATGCGGAGCTAAGAGCGTTGCTGATTCTAATTTCTTTTTTTTTGTCTTTTGTACTCATAGGAAACACTGACATTGTTAGTTGTTGTCAGGATATATAAAGTATCAAATCAGATCAAGGACAAAATGAATTTATGTCCTAAGAAATAGAGCAAAGATCCATACACATACAAGCTCAAAACTAAGTACACAGAGACTCCAGAGAATACATAGACTCCAGAGAATACATAGACTCTAGAGAATACATGTATTCTAAAAATGTCCGTGTTTCACTCGAAGCCTCCCCCTTGGATTACACTTTTTAGTTTAGTAAATACTATTTTTCAAAGTAGGTTTTTTATGTATATCAAATACTTGACTACAGACAAAATTTATTATTGTCCGAAAGTTCTAAAAGTGTCCGTGTTTTGTTCTAAAAGTGTCCGTGTTTTGTTCTAAAAGTGTCCGTGTTTCAATTCAAAAAAGTGGATATAAATCCTTTACTATCAAGTACATAAAACTGCTACGCGAACTCCTATAAGTGTTTTATAAGTGTTTTATAAGTGAGTGCATGTGCATTCGCACGAAAAGAAAGAAAAGCAGGGGGTAGTAGAATCAATGTCATAAAAAGTAAAAAACCAACTTGTAAAAAACAGCAAGGGCAACTCAAAGGATGGAGTTTGTCCGAAAATCAAAAGTGAGCTTTAGGCAAAATAAGATGAGTTTTTGAAAGCGAAAGATAAAGACTTAGCAAAACACTTATGAAATTAAAAATTAATAGAATAAGGGTGAATAAATAACCCTACTATAAATAAAAT